>Ga0210405_10000902_pt1 | contig 36589 bp, 38 predicted proteins | sample IncBWH11MmetaG_FD_155492 | JGI IMG/M metagenome (GOLD analysis project Ga0210405, IMG submission 155492) | Forest soil microbial communities from Barre Woods Harvard Forest LTER site, Petersham, Massachusetts, United States - Inc-BW-H-11-M | ecosystem: Environmental > Terrestrial > Soil >... | reverse complement strand
ATATCGTGCCGGTCGAAGTCTCGCCCGGACACGAATACATGATTCACCGTCACGGCTTTCTCTGTGCCACTCCGCAGATACAGATTAGCGTGGGCTTTCAGCAGTCGCTGGGCGCGGGCATCTTCGGCGGCGACGGCTTCCTGCTGCAACGACTCACCGGACAAGGAACTGCCTGGCTCGAACTCTCCGGGGAACTCGTCGTGCGCGACCTGCAGCCCGGCGAAACTCTGCGCGTTCATCCTGGTCATGTTGGAGCGTTTCAGGCCAGCGTATCGTTCCAGATCACGACTGTGCCGGGCATCAAGAATATGATCTTCGGCGGCGACGGAATTTTTCTTGCTGCCCTCAGCGGCCCAGGAAGAATCTGGCTGCAGACGCTGCCGATCGCTAAGCTAGCTCACGCCATCGACAAATATTTGCCGCATGAAGCTTCAAAACAGACCGTGGAGGGCGGCGTAGTGGGCGGGATAGTGGGTTCTATCCTGGAGGGCATGAAATGAGCCCAACTGGCGCAGATCAGTCCGGCAATTCGATTCGATCGGGTGGGTGACACACAGTGCTGATGCGGCGAGCAACACGCTGCTGTGCGGAGAACCGCCGATTCACTGGATACCTAGAATGATGCGTTAACGATGCGTTTTTAGGCGCCAGGCAGGTGACGCTAAGCTACTTCACGCTGTGGCGCCTTCTTTGTTTGGGGACGAGGAATGTCCTTGTGGACGTGCACGCTTCCCTCCAAGGACGTACCATCTTCGATGGCGATGCGAGGTGTGTAGATGTCACCCACAACGGTGGCCGATTTCTTTAACTCGGTGCGCTCGAGGCCATACAGGTCTCCTTCTACTCGGCCTTGTACCACGATGCTACTAGCTTGCAAATTGGCGCGGACACGTTCCGCAGGCCCGACAGTAAGGCTACCGTTGAGCTCGACATTACCTTCAAATTCGCCGTCCAAATAGATGCTCCCACCTCCGGAGATATCACCCTTGATCACGACCGACTTCCCGATACGTGTGGCATTAGGGTGGGAACTCTCGACCGATTGCAGCCCCAGAACCGCCGCCTGCAGAGGTTCCTCAGATGGAATAACACGCACGGGGGGCTTGGGGCTATGCATAGGCGCCGGCATATTCTCTTCTTTCTGAGTCCACTTCCACATCGCACCCTCCTTTCTCTCGGAGCGTCAACCTCAGGCCGTTCGAAATCGATCACGCTACCGATTGGCTTCTTGCGGCGGTCCCGCTTCGTAACAGGTCTTGGAGATAGCTCGCCAATCTTTCTTCCATAATTTTCTTCGCGTCTGCAAAGGACCTAGCGGCAATCGTAATCGGGACTCCTTCCGCTATACCTACCCAGGAGTCGTCCTCAAGCCAAAACTTGCATTCCAGGGTGAGCGCGGGTGTGACTGGCAGAGAGACAGCACGGGGAGTCATGTTAGCCTCGCGTCCGCAATTATATGCCGAGCTGGCAGTTGACTGGGGCCGCAAGTCCGCTCCTAAGATCGCGGTCCCGCGACGACCAAGATGCAGGTGATCTTGAGCATTACCTGATCTTAACTGACGAAATCGCATTATAAGAGGGCGCCCTTTTGGAGTAGGTTGTGATCGTTCGCATCATCACCTACAGAAAGGAGCACCCTCGTGAACGATGAAAAGTATACCCCAGACCGTCGCGAAAATATCAAATCCGTTACGTGTGCAATCGTCCACTGGAAAATGGCGTCGCAGACCTTCCTGCGGCCTAGCTTGGCTTTCAGGTCTTTCGTAGAGATTGTGCGTTCCATTTTTGATCTCCTTGCCTACGCCGAGAGCGACTCAGCGGAAACGTGGTTTGCAGTCTTAGGCACGAACGGTTCGAACAAGAACTTGAATCGAGGACTCAAGCGCAGTTCTTCACTCTCTTGCTCAAACAGTTTTCGGGGATCAGTTGAGGTCTTCAGCGCGTAGCGTAGGTACGACAGCCGCATCAGCCAGAGGGCATGCCTCAAGTCTTCTTCACCGCGCATCTGGAATGTGATCCAGCCGCCGACCTCCGCGTCTCCGAACTCGAATTCCACCCCTCCAAAGCGATGACGATTAACAGAAACGTGCTGCCACGCCGACACTTCCTGTTCGAACAACAGTAGCTGCCAACACGAAGCGCACGTCGGTGCGCGGTCTTGGCGAGAGAGGATGGAAGGGGGCTGTTGTGGTCAACAACCCCCGTTCCGAATCATTTGCAGATTGGACAAGTCGGGCAGCCACAGCACGTAGTTGCCATGACGGTTGCTGCCTTAGCTCCGAGTGCGACCAACAACACTAGCGCAAGCGAGTAAAGTTTTCTCATCGCCATTTCCTTTCATCAATCGTGAATTTGGCAAGTCCTCGATCAGGCAGCACAGTTCCTTTTCCCGCGTACACGTCAACACATCGTTTGTCGAGCAAAGGTCGCAAAACCGCCGCACTCTGCGTTGCAAGGCACGGAGTGAGTGAATTGCCGCTCAAGTGCCTTGTCTTTGTCATCAAGCCATTGCATCACTTCGGGGCATGGATTCGCGCCATCGTGCGCGACTTCAATGACCCTTCTCATCTCGGAAAGCGTCAACCCAACAGTCTTCGCTTTCAGGATGAAGTCAATGTAGCGCATGACTTCGGGAGCAAAGATGCGATACCCGGTGTGGGTTCGGTTCGCTCTTGGCAGCAATCCAATCCGTTCCCAGTACCGCAGCGTTTTCGCCGTTACACCTGCGCTCTTTGCGAGGGTAGAGATGCTGAATGCCTGTCGCATGGTTCGCCTCGGAATACCGTAAAGCTTACCCCAAGGGCAATGTGCAAGGAATCTTTGATCGCGAACCACGCGGGTACGGTGCCATAATGTCCGTAAGTGACCTCAGTACTGCAAACAGCTTCTCCAGACGCTGTCCGACGAATCCAACGGGTGCAGACCGTCACAATCGCATGGATGAGTGTGGAGGCGGCGGTGTCCCTCTTCGCAGCTTGGCGAGCACGGAGTCCCGCCCTGCTTGCATTCGGTGGAGACAGCGCCATCGAACTTCTCTCAGCGGTGGTAATGCTGTGGAGGTTTCGTGTCAGTCATGCTTACGAGGACGCGGAAGGGCGGGCTGCCCGTGTCGCGGGAGGTTTGTTGTTCGCTCTGGCTGCCTTTGTTGCCGTCACTTCGATCACGAGTCTACGGGGATATAGCGAACCCAAACCAACATTTCTGGGAATAGCAATTTTGGTCGCAGCCGCCGTCGTCATGCCGTGGCTCGCGAAACAAAAGCGGCGGCTTTCAGGAGCTACAGGCAGTGCTGCATTGAGGGCGGATGCCGCTCAGTCGGCGCTGTGTGCTTACCTCTCGCTTATCGCCTTGGCGGGGCTGGCGATCAACGCCATCTGGCACGTAAAGTGGGCAGACCCGATTGCGGCTTTAGCCATTCTCCCTCTCATCGTTTGGGAGGGTGGGGAAGCCATGCGTGGAAAGGATTGTGGCTGTTGTTAGGTTCGACCACATACGGTACCCGAAAGGACTGCTGCATACCAAATGTAAAGGCAGCCTCAAAGACCGCCTCGCCGCCACCGCCAGATCAAGATTAGCAGGAAGTCCGGGAAGGCGATCTCGATTCCGGTCTGGTTCGTGCTCGAAGGCGAGAAGCTTTATGCTGGACGGTGTTGTTGCCCGCAAAGAACAGCTAAAGGATCTCTTATGCAGCTTGATGCGATTCGCGAACTGTACGACTACAACCACTGGGCCAACCAGCGCGTGCTTTCCTCGGTAACACCACTCACGGACGAGATGTTCACTCGCAACATGGGCCATAGCTTTGGGTCGATACGCGACACGCTCGCCCACATCCTCGGCGCGGAATGGATCTGGTTGGAGCGCTGGCTTGGACGCTCGCCTAAAGCACTCCTCAGCGCATCGGACTTGCCCACTCTTCGATCCCTTCAGCAGCGTTGGGCAACAGTTCGGCATGACCAGAACCAGTACATTCAGACGTTGGTTCCCGACCGTCTCAAGGATGAGGTTTCATACACCAACACTAGAGGCGAACGCTACTCTTACGCGCTTTGGCGGCAGATGGTGCATGTGCCCAACCATTCCAGTTACCATCGAGGCCAAGTCACAACCTTGCTTCGGCAGATCGGAGCCGAGCCAGTAAGCACGGATCTGCTCGTCTACTACGATCAAGCGGCTTAATTTTTGTCTCCTCCCTGTGCAAGGCTCGGACACGCAGTGGTACAAGAACGTTCTCCAGAACCTTGCGATGCGGATTGATGCGCGTGCGCTGAAGCAGGGTTCAGAGCTGTTCCCATCACTGATGCGAAGACGGTGAAGTCAGTGATCGACAAATTCCGCGAGAAGTACGGGGCGGGAGACGTGAATAGATCAAACTCTCAGCCACGGGCCGGGGAACTAGGTTTCCATGACTCCTTAAAAAGGAGTGTTGCAAACTTGGTCCGGCGGGGTGTACAACTGCGCCAATCGAAGCATCACACATTTCCCAACTCGTTGCAAAACTGGCCCAACCTTGGAGGGGCTTGGGTCGGTTTTGCATGCATTAGCGTGGTCTCACCTTTCTAGGGCTGGGCACAAACTGTTCTGCGCACACCGGACTCGATCCGCTCAAAGTCGATTCGACGCACCTCGGCGGGCAAAATCAAACCTCCGCATTTCGGGCACACTGCAATTGCAGAAATTTTGCATCACGGAGGAACGGTTATTATCCCTCGTCCCCATTCCCTCCCTGAGCCTGGGTAGCGCATTCCTCGGTATGACACCAAACCGTCTGCCGACGCTGTCGTTTGAATTCCGCTCCGGACGGTGGCCTTACGCAGAGCTCTATCTTTACGCCGGCGCCAGAGCCGCAGTTGGCAGGCAGCCCGCAGTTGTGACAGGATTCCATTGATTTTCCTCGATCAGAGCAAGAGAGTGAAAAATGAGCTTACTGTACTTCGCATCGTTCATGTTGTTGCTGTCTATTAGCGTCCTCGCCCAGTAGGAGCATGCCAGCGTTCCACAACGATCGTCCGTATGACACCTGTAGTTCTTGGAGTCGGATGTCACCAACAGGAAGTGCAGCATGAGGCACTCTGGACGTTATAGCCGCGTGCTTCACATCGGAATGCAGCCAGCAGTACCTCGCGGAAACGATGTATGAGTAACGCAGGAGTGCGTACAGCCATCCGTTGAATCAAAACACCTCGACAGGTGCCGCATGGCCGGAAGCAGCGCCGCGTCGAGCATCCCTTGTAACTAACGCGGCTCCGAGTTTCTCAGCAAGGACGATGTAGGCAGCATCATAGGCAGAAAAATTGTGACGGAGTTGCCAGATGCGGGGCAGGAGCACGAGATGTGGATATCGCGTAACACGGAGATCCAGTAGGTCGCGGACCGCCTCGTCAGCACGACGTGCAGAGACCACTCTTTGCAATGCTAGACGCCTGAGTACCTGCGTTACCTCAAGATCAAGGAGGTGAGGCGCGTGCAGAGTTTCGTTATGCGAATAAATTCGCCTCTCAATGCTCTGGCCCGCGGATGTCTGAAGAAGCCAGTCAACTGCGGCAGACGCATCGAGGACGATCATCGCGCCTCGCGCTCTTCTCGCACCAGGCGAGCGGTATCGATCTGCGCTGAAACCGGCTTACGCTGGTGCAGCCGCTCCCGCAATTCTGCGAGCGTCGGCCGCTCCGCAATTTCTTTGATCTCAGCTAACAAATAGTCCGAAAGCGACATGCCTGCCATAGCAGCGCGAGCTTTCAGGCCGCGGTGCAGGGCATCGGGTACATTTCGAAGCTGAATCATCTTGGTCATGCTATAAGCATACTTTCATGTTATAAACATGTCAACAAAAAGGATTGGCCTCTCCCGAAAAAGTGCGCGCTCAAGATTCCCCGCATCCATGTAGCTTGGGACCAGCAGAACATGCGTTGGGAGGCGAGCCCCTGCCGGTTTTTTTGAAACCAATGTATCGTCCTGGTCAGCGCATAGAACTCGTTCAGTGCAGAGACAGATTGGCGGCTGGCGAAAGTCAGAGACGAGTTAATCTTGCAAGCAGCAAAGGAGGTGTGGCGTGGAAATCCTCAAGGACAAATATGGCAGATCGCAAGGACTGATTCGGGAAATCGCCGGCGGCCAGGAACGGGTCTTCGATATCGGTGGCCAAGCGATTGCCACTTACAGGCCGTCGAGGAACTTTACCTGCGACAATAACGGTACCCCGCATCGGTTCCCGCAATAGCCTGCCGGGGCTGGCCGGCAGAAAAAACTAGATTTAATGGGCTGCACAAAAGCAAGGAGAAGTAAGCGCTCATATTTATATCGTGACACGATGTAAGTCCACCTCTTTAGATCCGTAAGAGACGCCTAGACCGCAGTTGAGATCTCGCGACGCGAGAAAGCGCGTGCCACATCTCCGGAAGGACTGGGGGCCTTTTGTCAACCCAGACCGGGGCTCCATGAAGGGCTCCGGCAGTCCAACTCCTTGCTTTTTGCCGAAAAGACGCCAGTATGTACCCTGTCTTCATAGACTTACTATTGAGAACAGGACGAAAAGGCATCGTGATTCTGGGCCACCTGAGTAGTTTCGTTGCGGCCTGATTCCGTGCTGTACAAACAGTCATGCCATTAAGTGCAACGGAAGTGAACGAACGGAGTCTCCGAAGGATTTCGTCGTGGGATAGAGCTGCATTGACTTGCCCTCAGTTTGGCTCATAACATGGTCGCGCTAAGGACGGGCCTCCTCGCATGGTCGGCCAAACCATCTCCCATTACCGCGTTATCGAGAAGCTAGGCGGCGGGGGTATGGGTGTGGTCTATAAAGCAGAGGATGTCAAGCTCGGTCGCTTTGTGGCCCTCAAGTTCCTGCCCGACGAAGTGTCCAAAGACCCGCAAGCTCTGAGCCGTTTCCAACGCGAAGCCAAAGCTGCGTCCGCCCTCAATCACCCAAACATCTGCACCATCTATGAAATTGATGACCTACACGGTCAGGCGTTCATCGCCATGGAATTTCTGGACGGTGTGACGCTGAAACATCGCATCGCTGGGCGTTCGATGGAAATGGAATTAATTCTTTCGCTGGCCATCGAGATTGCCGATGCACTCGATGCTTCGCATGCCAAAGGAATAATTCACCGCGACATCAAGCCGGCCAACATCTTTGTAACTGATCGCGGGCACGCCAAGATTTTGGATTTCGGGCTGGCCAAAGTGTCGCTAAAGCCAGAGAAGGTTGGCACCAACGCCCCGACCGTTGACTCAGAGGAACATCTTACCAGTCCCGGCAGTGCTCTAGGTACTGTGGCGTATATGTCTCCCGAGCAGGTTCGGGGAAGGGAACTCGATACTCGCACCGACCTGTTCTCCTTTGGCGCGGTGCTGTACGAGATGGCGACTGGCACATTGCCGTTCCGTGGTGAAACTTCGGGTGTTATTTTCAATGCCATTCTCGAACGCCACCCAGTACCCGCTTTGCGGCTGAATCCTGACCTTTCGCCAGACCTGGAACGGATCATCAACAAGGCGTTGGAGAAAGACCGCAATCTTCGCTACCAGCACGCCTCGGAGATGCGGACGGACCTGCAGCGGCTGAAGCGGGACACGGAGTCGGGGCGGGTAGCAACTGCTGAGACTGAAGTCGCTTCCGCGAGCGGCCCCACGTACGCGAAGCACTGGCGACTTACGATTGCTGGATTGCTCCTTCTAGCTGCGGCCGCAGCCGCAGTCTTCTTGTATATGCGACAACCTCAGCATGTGCTGACTGAGCGAGACTCCATCGTTCTGACGGACTTTGAAAACCATACCGGCGATCCCGTATTTGATTACGCGCTCAAGCAGGCCCTTGCGGTGGATCTGGGGCAGTCACCCTTCTTGAACGTAGTGTCCGAGCACAAAGTGATTTCGACATTGCAGCTCATGGGTCGCTCGCCGGCAGATCGCTTGACCGAGGATTTTGCCCGAGACCTGTGTCAGCGTGTCGGAAGCAAGGCATTCCTTGCGGGTTCAATCACCAGCTTAGGTACGCAGTATGTCATTGGACTAAAGGCGGTCGACTGCAGTACCGGTGACACTTTGGCTCAGGAGCAGGAAACAGCGGCGAACAAGGAAAGCGTGTTGAAAGCTTTAGATAAGGAGACGGCGGACCTTCGGGGCAAACTGGGTGAGACACTCGCCTCAATTCGCCGGTTCGATACGCCAGTGGATGAAGCGACGACGCCCTCCCTCGAGGCCCTGAAGGCTTTCAGTCTTGGCTTGAAGACTGACAACGAGAAGGGAACTGCCGAAGCGATTCCGCTCTTCAAGAGCGCCATCGAGCTCGATCCCAATTTCGCGGCGGCATATTCGAGCCTGGCAGTATCCTATGCGAATTTGGGACAGGCTAGCCTGGCCGCCGAGAACGCTAAGAAATCCTATGACCTACGAGGGCGGGTGAGTGAACGTGAGAAGTATGCGATTGAGTCTTTTTATTACGACGCCACCACGGGCCAACTCGAAAAGGGAAGACAAACGTATGAGCAGTGGATCCTGAGCTATCCACGCGACTTTGTGCCCCACAGCAACCTGGGGAACACCTACATCTTGATGGGCCAATGGGACAAAGCTCTTACTGAAGGTCTGGAAGCTGTGCGCCTGGAGCCCAGAGTCGCCGCCGGATATTCGAACCTCGGGCAGATCTACATCGCGCTCAACCTGGTGGATGAAGCCAATGCGACGTTTCAGCAGGCGTTGAAGCAGAAGCTGGATGCGGGTTATCTCCGATTGTGGATGTATTATCTGGACTTCCTTCGGAATGATCGAGAGGACATGGAACAGCAGGTGGCTTGGGGTACAGGCAAGCCCGGAGATGAAGACCCACTGCTTTCAGCCCAATCTGATACCGAGGCGTACTACGGGCATCTGGTCAAGGCCCGTGAATTCTCTTTGCGCGCCGTGAATTCGGCGAAGCATGCCGACGCCAACGAAACAGCAGCCTTGTGGGAAGCAAATGCCGCACTGCGGGAGGCGGAGTTCGGTAATTCGGTCTTAGCGCGAAACGAGGTTGCGACTGCATTAACTCTGGCTCCTGGCCGCGACGTCGAGGTATTGTCGGCTCTGGCATACGTACGGGCCGGGAATGTTCTCCAGGCACAACAGCTGGTTGAGAAACTGAATAAGGAGTTCCCGACAAATACATTGGTGCAGATGTATTGGCTGCCGGTGATTCGTGCCGCAATAGAACTCGATCGCAAAGACTCCAGCCAAGCCATTGAACTGCTCCAGACCCCGATGTCCTTTGAGCTCGGTGAGCCAACACCGCTGCAACTAGGCCCGATGTATCCTGCCTACCTGCGCGGTGAGGCATACCGGCAGGAACACCGAGGCAAGGAAGCCGCGTCGGAGTTCCAGAAGATTCTTGACCACCGCGGTGTCGTTCTAAATTTTCCTTTGGGAGCTTTGGCTCATCTTGGTTTAGCCCGCTCCTACGCCCTGCAGGGAGACGTGCTTAAAAGCACTGCTGCGTACCGTGAACTCTTTACCCTCTGGAAAGATGCCGACCCCGATATTTCCATCCTGGTGGAAGCCAAGGCGGAGTACGCGAAGCTGCAATAATGACCTGCTCCTGGAGATTATGGGCACTTGAGATGAGCGGCCACCGAAGCTGTGGCTTAACCGAAGCGATTTGTTGCAGAGTCTCCTGCTGGCGAAATTGCCGCCGTTGGGTATCACCTCCGAACGCAACGCGGCGGGCCTGTCTGAAGCAAGAATAGTGGACAATTACGTCATTCGCGGCGGGAATGACGGGACATTTGAATCACCGGTGATACGGGCACCACAATCTTTTCCGAATTCCCTCACGATGCCGCCCAGCCCGATTCCCGACGAGGTTGCACCCTTCAATCTCTACCTGGGAGTTTTTCTGCCGTACACGCCGCTTCATTACCTGCTGCTCGAGGAAGGAGAGTTCAAAGCTTTGGTGATGACGAGCGGCAATCTGAGCGAGGAGCCAATCGCGATTGATCATGGGGAAGCGATTCATCGACTGGACGGTCTCGCCGATTACTTCCTGGTGCGTAACCGCGACATCCTGCTGCGCTGCGATGATTTCGTGGTTCGAGTTGCGCGCGGAGTTACGCGGCGGTTGCGGCTTTCTCGCGGTTTTGTCCCGGTACCGGTTTTCCTGAAAGACGATCAACCCTCAGTGCTGGCCGTCGGAGGCGAACTGAAGAACAGTGTCTGCCTCACCAAGGGGCTGTCGAAAAAGTCCGTGATCGGAATGTCCTTTGGCTGCGATCATCGCGGCCGTCGAGTTTTTCTTCGCACCTCAACTAAGTGGCAGCTTCGAAAGTGGGTGTTGTCGGTTGGCTGAGGAACCCAAGCGCCTAAGAAATAATAAAGGATACGTCTACGACATCCTTTCGTCGTCGATTCCAGTTAACCCCGGGTTACTTTCGTTACCTCATTTGGGACTTTCAGGTTCAATCGCATACGGCAATCACGCTACCATCAACCTCAAAAGTAGGTATCCGCTCATTCTTCCAAGAGTGAAGGAAAAACTACCGCTACCCTGATCGGCGGTGGGCCGGTACCGATACCCTGGGACACGTCGTCGCGAGGAACTGGAGCGGCGGACTAGTGCGGACTCCGGAGCCGAATCTCGACTGGCTTAAGACCGCAAGGGCCAGAGCCGCGTTCTATGGTAGTTCTGTAGTACTAGCAGAGGCAGGCAAATGTACCCTGTGCCGCAAGCGGACGGTTTCGATCCGAATGCCGCGTTGCAGTTGATCAGTCAGCGCGCGCAAGTGCTCACCCGTAGTACGGGCGCGGCCATCGCGCTAGGCCACAAGGAGTCGATGATCTGTCTGGCTAGTGTAGGAGCCAACGCCCCTACGCTCGGCTCTCGCCTGGATGTCAGCACTGGTTTTTCTGGAGAGTGTGTCCGTACCGCCAAAGCGCAGCGCTGCGACAATTCGGACAGTGATTCCCGCGTTGATAGCGAAATTTGCCGCCGACTTGGTGTGCGCTCTATTCTGGCGGCACCGATCACGTTCGCTGGCGAAGTAGTGGGTGTGTTGGAAGCTTTCTCCTCCGAGCGCTTCGCTTTCCATGATGGCGATCTCGTCGTGCTCGAGAACCTGGCGGAAACCATACTCGAAATCCGGTCTTCGTTTAAGGCCATGCCGACGCCGAATCTTCTATTCAAACTAGAACCGGCATACCGAGTTTTCTTTAGCAACCTGATCGATACTCTGCGTCCACCGCAGCTCCCACCGCTAAAGATGACTTCACTGCCGTCGCGGTTTTGGCCGGATGTTTTCGTGCCCTCGCAATTGCCTTGGCAACGGTTCGCTCAATCGATGCTGCTGCACGTGATCATGGTCATAGCGCTCGGCGGTCTTCTTGAGTTCGGATTTTCGCAGCCGCAACTGCGCCACAGCCAATTAAGATTCAACAAGTCAGATGTTATTTACTACTTACCTTCTGATTATCTCCCCTCGTTTAAGAGGGACACTGGGCCGTCGCGATCTAGGCTCACGCAACGACCCGGATTGGTGAAGCAGCCGGTCATCTCCGTGTCGCGCGAATCGGGCAGCCGCACGCCGTCAACGGTCAGCCCACCCAACATCAAGCTGAAAGAGGAAGTGCGATTGGCGCGCATTATGGCCTGGAATTCGGCCCTGCCTGCGGTTCCATTTACGGCCACGATGGGAAGTCAACGGAATATGCCTGCCTTAAGTGCGTCAGTTATCGCGCCTCCACCGGATGTCTCGGAGGCGTCGCCTTCACGACACCTCACGCCAGCAACACCAGTTGTCATTGAGCCTGCGCCGTCTGTGCATCAGTCAATTCACCAGATCGCTAATATCAGCATTGGCCACTTGCAGGTCGTTGGGCCAGCGCCCGAGATGCCCCTCCACCAGCAGGTTTCGTTTCCTGCACCGCAGACTCTAATCGCATCAACCTCGGTTGTGCCGCCATCGCCGTCCGTCAGAGGTGTCGGAAATACCGGGCTTCGCACGTCGCTAACGGATGAGATGTCAGTTGTGCCGCCTGCTCCGTTGCTGCAAACTGCGAGCAGCCATCAGAGGAGCAGTCCCCAGGGCGGCCCTGTTTCTGTCGTGCCACCTCCGCCCTCTGTTCGGAGTCTCGGAAATCCTGGCGGTCAGCAACCGAGCTCATTATCTGACGTTGCCGATCAAGTTGTGCCGCCACCTCTTCCGCTTCAAAGTGGAGGTAGCTACGCAAGGGGCACTTTGGGCAGCATAGCCATTTCTGTCGCGCCTCCTCTGCCATCCATCAACAATCTCGGCCATCCTGGCGGTCAGCGCCTAGGCTCTCTGCTCGCTGCAAACAGGCAAATCGCACCTCTTCCTGCTGCGATCCATCCTGCCGGTGACGGCTCTAGAAGCGGTAGTCCGACTACGCTGGCCAACGGGTTACCAGGTGGGCTGCTACCGGGAGAGATAATCCCCAACCACGAGGGAACTCTTGCCGACACAAAGGAGCTTCCCGACACAAAAGAGCTCAGTGTGAATTTTATGGTTCCAGCGTTGGTCCTCCCAACGTCTTCGTATTTTTCGAACTATGAGGTATTCATAGCAGAACAGCGGCTCACGCGGCATCAGTCACGCCTCATAAAGCTGGTTTATGAATTTCTTGCTTATCAGCAGAGGCTTTCGGACTATGGTCCGAATTACCCGGGCATCGAAAACCTTCGTGTCACAAGAGATCGGAGTTGTGATCAGGCTCTAATGCAAGTAGCGTCTTCGGCGGGTACAGTACCCTGGTCGCAGTCCGCTCGACTTCAGCTTAGTGCGAAATCCTTAACCCAGGGACAGAGTACATTGGAATGTTACCGGACAACTGCAGACGACTACCGCAGGGCGCACGCTCGTCAGCACCGACAGAAGGTTGCTACCAGCAATCCGGGTTCAGAGGTTCTTCCTGATTAGGTCTGTGCGCGGGAACGTCCCGGCAAGACCACTCGCCCGTCCAAGTCACTTTGAGGCAGGCGGAATCGCTTACGAGACCCCACGCTAGGCATGTTGGCGCTGGGAGCGCCGAGGCCGGCGATCCGGAGGCGCGAGGATTCTGTTTGCGCTGCGCCCAAACCCAACTGATCTTACTTGCCGGCGTAACATCGCGTCTCTGACAATGTCGGCCCGTGTCAGGCACTTTTCGAGCGCACTACTGCATGCGCTCAAAGAAGAGCGCCATTTCGCTCTCAGCGCGCGACAACGCGCCAGGGACCTGGCAAACACACCGGTATTCGCGAGTGCAAAACGGGAGCGGAAAAAAAGTAGAGGCGCTGTTTGCGGAGCTGAAGAATCTGATCGGGCTGCGTCGCCTGCGCCTACGCCGGATGAAGTTCGCTCGGGAGCAGTTCTTCTTCGCAGCGGCGGCCCAGAACCTCAAGCGACTGGTGCGGTTCCTCAGCCAACCGACAGCCCCTGCGGTGGAAGCTACCACGTAGCTGGGGTGAGAAGAAAAAACTCGGCAGTAGCGATAGTCAAGACATTTCAACATTCAAACGCTACGTCCCCGATCTGGCCGGGGACAACTTTCACGTCATCTTGTGCCCACGGTTATCCTCGGACTCACGTTGTTCCTATCGGTGGATTGCCCTTTGTACTGTGGGGCATTTTTTTTCGCACCGTCGCGGGACTTCATACGACGTGGCTCGTCAACTCGGTCTCGCATATTTGGGGTTCGCGCCGCTTTGAGACCCGAAATACGTCAACCAACAATTGGTGGGTGGCACTGCTGAGTTTCGGAGATGGGTGGCATAACAACCATCCGCGAACCCGGTCTCGGCCCGACACGGGCCGAAGTGGTATGAGATCGACGTCAACTGGTACACCGTTTGGATTTTCAAGCAGCTCGGACTTGCGTCCCATATCCATCAAGCTCAGCTACCAGCTCGTATGTACGCCAACCAAAGTTAAACTTCACCCCGGTGGATCGCGTGAGCATCTTGGGGAATGTTAGATGCATCGACCCCGCCCACCGATTTGAAACAAGGAGAAACGTGATGATACGGGGAAGATCTGGGAGATCAGATCTGGAGCCAAGCAAGGGAAGTTCAGCGCAACGTGTGGCGTGCCAGAATGCGAGACTGCGAGACTCGCGTGTTTGAACTACCCGCCTCTATGTTCGAGCGCCGTCACTTTTACCGGTCTGATTTGCGGGATCCGTAATTGAAGTGTCGGCCACAGCTGATTGTGCTTCGCATACTCCGCCTTGGCTTGTTTCGGGACCGGAATGTCGGCGTCGGCGTTCTTTATGTGGTTCGGGGAGTCTTCGTAGGTTCTGTTCGCAAGGAAAAAGAATGCTGCAGGGTTTCAGGCAGCATGTCCACGGTCCCCTGCCACGCGTTCTCTGAGCAATAACTCGATGTGCTTTCCCAACGCAATTCCATGTCGTTCTTGGCAGCCTCAAAACTAGAGGCGTGAACTGTGAGGCCCAACAATTCGATCGTGGCGTTCCAGCCGTCGTCCTCAAGCCAGAACTTACATTCGAAAAGCAAGCAAGGCCTGACTCCGAGTTTCACAGTGTGAGGTTGCATGGGACAACTCCAGGACAAAGAAAAGCTACTGCGCATTGTACGACGGGCTGTTAGCTAAAGCTAAATTAGAATAGTGGCCGCGTGTGCGGCACCTTTATTGCAGCTTCGCGTACTCTGACTTGGCTTCTTTCAGGATGGGGATATCGGAGTCCGCATCCTTCCAGAGCGTGAAGAAATCCTTGTAGGCGGCGAGCGCACGGACGCGGGCAGCATCAGCATCTGCTCCCTGCGAGGTTCTCGACTCCAAGGCGTTGGCGCGAGCCACTCCCAGACGCGCCAAAGCTCCCGTCCAGCAGTTCCAGACGATGCCGCTGTGGTCGAGAATCTTCTGAAACTCGGTGGCAGCGGCACTGCCCTGTCCGGCTGCCAGGTATGCCTCTCCGTGTACATACACGGGATAGAGGCAGGAGAGATTATTGACGAAGACAATTTGCCCCAACTCAAGGGGTGAAGCAGCTTGCGGGATATTCACGGCGGAAGACGGGTCCTTTCTATCCAGCGCCAATTGTGTCCGAATCGCTGGTAGCCAAAGCGATTGCATCTGAGTGTCCAGGGGGAAGCGTTTCCCCAGGTCTCGCGCCAAAGAGTCGGCTCGCGTTGTATCACCCGCCATGGCAAACGCAAGGGCGGCTTCGCTCTCGACACCCTGACTCGCGAGAGCGAGCTTCAAAGCCTGTGCAGCTAACCGCCCCGCTTCCGCAGGATTGCCGTAAGCCACTTCCCGCAGAGCGGCGTTATCTTGAAAAATGGCGCCCGTTTCCTTGCTGTCAGCCCGTATCGCGGAGTCCACAGCCCGCGTGGTCAGTTCCCGCGCCTTGCTCAGATGACCGACATACGCTTCGGTGTCAGACGCCAGCGAAAGCCCATAGTTTTCAGCTTCCGGCTTACTTGCAAACCACTGTTGCTGTTCCGCCATCGCCGGGGAATCCGCTCTAAGGAAAGCAAGAGCATAGAGAGCATCGTGGAATGCGAAATCATCCAGTTTGGGCGACTGCTCGTGGATGATCTGCCCGGTTTCGTCAAAGCGCTGCAAGGCGAGGGAGTAGTCAGCGAGATTCACGTATGAAGAAACCTGATCCGGTGCAAGGCGTATGAGTTGCCTCGTGACATCCGTAGCCTTCTGATACTGGCCCTGCAAGGCCAACACTACGCCCAAATTGCCGTACGGTACCGATGACCGCGGGTAGCTCTCAATCTCCTCCTGATACGTCTGGGCTGCTTTGTCCAGTTCCCCGGTTACATTCAGGTAGTAGTCGGCGGTGATCGCCAGCTTTTCCCGTTCGCTGGCACGTTCCCGTAGCTGGAATGCTTTGCGGTAATACTCGTTAGCCCGCTCAAGCTGGCCCAGATTGGAATAGTCCGCCCCCGCTGCCGTGTAGCCCAGGGCAAAATTCGGATCGAGCTCGATGGCACGCTGAAAGTAGGGCAGGGCCACGGCGTCGCCTTTCTCGTTGTTGGTTTTTTGCCCAAGGCTGAACGCCTTCAGCGCTTCGAGCGAGGACGTGGTGGCCTGATGGAGCGGAACGTCAAACCTCTGCACCGTAGCCAGAGATTCGCCCAGCTCACCGCGTAGCTTGGACGCTGCCTCGCCTAGCGCCACCAGCACCTTCTCCTTGGACGCCGCTGTCACCTGCTCCTGCGCCAGCATGTCTCCGCTCTGGCAATTCACCGCCTTCAACCCCAGAACATATTCGCTGCCCAGGCTGCTGATGGACCCGGCGATGTAGGCCTTGCTGCCTGCCCGCTGGCAAAGCTCGCGGGCTATCTCGGGCGAGAGTCTCGTCCCTGCTGGGCGGGTCATTTCCTGCAAGGTCTTTGCGACTTCGCTGTCGGAGAGCACGTTCAGGAACGGCGACTGCCGCAGGGAAACGTTGAGCGCCGTCTTTAGCGTGTCGTCGAAGACAGCATCGCCGGTGCTGTTGGCAAAGTCGGCAAGAACGATGCTGTCTTTCACGGTGAGGAGCTTGGGTTGATGAGAGCGATAGTAAAGGCCGGAGGCGACTAGCAACGCGAACAGAACCACGGCCCCGATGTAGCTGCCGAGCTTTGCTCGGCTTGGACGGGCGAGTGCGCCCGTCCTCACGCGGTCTGTGGTGCTGATTTTCCCGCTTTCCGTGTCCCGCTTCAGCCGCTGCAGCTCGGTACGCAACTCAGACGCGTGCTGGTAGCGCAAGTCTCGAGTCTTTTCTAATGCCCTCCCAATGATTTGTTCCAGCTGAGGCGACAGCTCAGGATTCCAGTGACTTGGCGGAAGCGCGTCCTCGTGCAAGATGGCACCGAAAGTTGCCCCGATCGTCGGTCTCTCAAAAGTAAGGTGGCCGGTCGCCATCTCGTAGAGCACAACCCCGAAGGAGAACAGATCGGTGCGCCCATCCAAGGTCTTCCCCGCCACCTGCTCCGGCGACATATAGGCGACCGTGCCCATGGTGCTGCCGCCGGTTGTTAGCTCTTTATCTTCGAGGGTGGGATCGTCGGAGCCGGATCCGCTCTCGATGCGCCTGCGAGTGAGGTCTATTTTCGCCAGGCCGAAATCCAGAACCTTGGCATGACCGCGCTTGGTGACAAAAATATTGGCAGGCTTGATGTCGCGATGAACGATTCCGTTGGCATGGGCGGCGTCCAGCGCGTCGGCAATCTCGATGGCCACACCGAGCAGAACGTCCGTTTCGACCGGCTTTCCGCCTATGCGACGCTTCAGCGTCATCCCATCCAGAAACTCCATGACGATGAATGCCTGGCCATCGTGCTCGCCGATATCATGAACGGTGCAAATGTTGGCGTGATTGAGAGCGGACGCCGCTTGCGCCTCTCGCTGGAAGCGGCTCAAAGACTGAGGATCCCTGGCCACGTCGTCGGGCAGGAATTTCAGCGCAACAAACCGATGCAGCCGCGTGTCTTCGGCCTTGTAGACCACGCCCATGCCGCCTCCGCCGAGTTTCTCGACGATGCGGTAGTGCGAGATGGTTTGACCGATCACGTGGACGGGCCCCGTTCCTGGCGCGACCATGTTAGGAGCCATACAACGGCAAGTCAATGCAGCCGTGCTTCACTCCGCACCGGCCCGTCTCAAGCCGAGAGCCTCATCTACTGGAGGGACGATTCGATAACAAAGCGCACCAAAACAAATAACCTCATTCTTGCGGCGAATCGGCCTAGCATTTCCTAAAACAATTCGGTGGGAGGTACGCACATGGCAGCGAATCAGGTGGTTCCCTACTTCACAGGCAGGAAGATGCTCTGCTTTTCACCCTGGCTGCCAGTTCGGTTATGTCAGCGGAAGGGCCGGTACACAGCAACCACGCAGTGGTCAAGGTTGCGAAGGAGATTTGCAAAGCCAGTCGAATCACGACTGAGGATGTTCTGAACATCACATGAAGGGTGGCACGATTAAGATGATTCGAAAAGCTGCGCTGCAAGTAGGGGCCCCCCGCGCTACTCGCTTTCATGGCATGGAATATGTATCTTGCTGTCAACCATTTAAAACAGATGCAGAAAATTGCGACGCTCACACGGGAAAGCGCCATCATCCAAGCGGACATCTCCGGTGTTCTGAAAGACTTGACCGATATGGGAACAGGTCAGCGCGGGTACCTTCTAACCGGGGGCCCTTCGTACTTGCAGCCCCACACCGACGCGAAGGGCAGGATCGGAAACGATTTTTCGGGCCTTGGTGTAGCGTTGGTTAACCGGGCGGAGGGCGAACGGTCCCTGGAATCGCAGCTCGAGTCTTTGGCTAACTCAAGGCAAGCTGAGATGGAGCGCTCTATTTAGTTTGCGCGAACGGGGGTATCGCCACCGCGCATTCATGCTGGTGGATTCAAACGAAGGTATGGAATACATGGATAAAGCTCGCGAGCTTCTGTCTTCGCTATCCGCGGCGGAGGCCAGCAACTTCGCGAGATTCGACAGAGAGAGGATTGCTAGTCGAAGCAAGGCTTTGACGGAAACCATCGTTGCCAATTCATGTCTGCTCGTACTGACCGCATGTCGGTTTGGACTCATCCGCTACCACGGGCAAGTACTTGAACAGGAAGCTGCGCAGAGCAGACAAGAGCTATCTGTGCGCGATTTGCAGCTAGAAAAACTAACGTTTGCCCTTTCCAACCAGGCCCGCTCCAAAACCTCTGCCATCGAGGCGAACGCCGGCCTTCTGCTGCAGAACTACGGGGGATTTCTACCACGACAGGGCCACGAATATGCTGAGCAGATAAAGGAAGCATCGGCACAGATGGAGCAACTCCGACAAGATTTAGGCGGCAGCCCAGGCTCCAACAGTGATGAAAAGGCAGCTTAGCAACTTATTGGCCAGGCCACCCACCAGAAACCCTTGCTGAGATCCCACACGTTCACACTGATTTTATGAAGAGCAGAGGCGACTGTGCAATTTTGACCAGACAAAGCCCGCAGGACCTCCAATACTTGGTGAGACGAAGACCCATAGTGGCGACCATTCCTTGAGCCTTCGCGATTACGGGGCTTGACCCCAATGGAAGGCGGCGCCACATGCCCCGCACGAATCTGTGTTTCCCTGCTTACACACTCCTCTTTCTTTTTCTCCTGCCTTCTGGTTTTTGGGGCGAGGAAGTGCACGAGAACACTACCCGGCTGGTCATTCCGGACGGTACTCCGGTCAAACTTCGAATGGTGCGGACAATTTCCTCTGCGCACGCTCGTACCGGCGATCACCTCGACTTTGTGGTCGTCAAAGATGTGACGGTAGGCGGATTCACGATCATCCAGGCGGGCAGCATCGCCAGCGGTTCGGTCCTTGGAGTTAAAGGTAAACGCCCCATCGGGATTGGAGGCAAAGTAGTCATCAAGCTCGATTCAGTTAAGCTCATCACCGGCGATGAGGTTGCGTTGCGAGCCCGCAAAGAAATAAAAGGAAGGTCCCGTTCTAAGCTTATTTTGGCGGAGATGACGATTACTGGGCTGTTTTACTTGCCCGCCGCACCGGTGTTCCTGCTTTCCCGCGGCCACGACAGTACTGTCCTGAAAGGCACAGAAGTGACAGCCCACATTACCGGTGATTCTTCCGTGGAAACAGTGAAGTTGTTGAGTGAAAACGCGGGCGTTTCAGAACTCCGTGAGATGATCGATTTTCTCCCCTCCCGCACGCTCGATGGTGAAGGCCGCGAAGGTGACATGCTGAACCTGATCTTCATCGCAAAAAAAGACGATTTGGAAGGGGCGTTCGAGCGTGCCGGTTGGCTGAAAACCGACAAATCGAAGCCTACGATTGCTTGGCACCTGTTGCAGCAGCGGGAACATTATACCAAGCTGCCAATGGCGGAGCTTTACGTGTTCGGGAGAGCACAGGATTACTCCTATGCGCTGCCTGACCCGACGTCGATCGTGGCCCGGCGCCATCACCTCCGAATCTGGAGAACTGACTACGAAATGGACGGCACTCCCATATGGGTGGGCGCCGCAACTCACGACGTTGCAATTCAAATACAGATGAAGAGATTTCGGATCACGCACAGAATTGACCCTGAAGTGGACGCGGAGCGTGATTTTATTGCCGCCAATTTGGCAGACGCGCGTCTGGTCGCGCACGAAGAATACCTCCATTGCGTTGATCCAGTATTCGCGGGAGAGACGGCCACCGGCGGGACTTACTATTCAGACAGCAGGCTGCTCTTAATGGAACTGCATCCAGAAAAGGCTGGCAATCCCGACCTGTGGCGGGACGCGTCAACGTTGGAAAGAGGCTCTGGCTCTGGCATGGTCGCGATAAATGCGAGTCGCTGAGTGGATTGAGGTCGCCTTTTTCTCGGTCCTCGTCTTGGCGGCTTGGAGATCCCCCCTCGCACGTCGTCGGCGATTCAGGGTTACTGCATTCGCGACGCTCGCAATCGCCGCCATTTTGGCAGCCCGTTTCATGTCCTACTTTGTGTCGCCTCATTTTTCTCCTGTTGTTCGTGACTGGCTTCCTGCTGCCTTGCTGCTGGTACCCTATTGGCAGGTCGGTGAGTTTTTCACAATACCAAAACCGAGCGTGCAAGCCAGGCTTGCTGCATTCGATGTGTCCTTTTTTAAGGCCGTACATATCCAACCTGCAAAAGCATCCATTGGCCCGCTCCGCGCTCTCTACCTGGAGCTTGCCTATCTGATGGTTTATCCCCTGATCCCACTTGGCATTGCTACTCTTTATATCGCCGGCATGCGCCACAATTCGGACTATTATTGGGTGGTGGTCTTGCTTGCTACTTACACTTGCTTCGCGGTGACGCCCTTCGTGCCGGCGTTGCCTCCGCGCGTGCTGACCGGATATGACAGATTCGAGATCCCGCCCAACAGCGTTCGAGCCCTAAATCGGTGGGTACTCCGCCGCGCGAGCATTCAGGCAATTACGTTTCCAAGTGCTCACGTAGCCGCTTCGACGGCGGCAGCCCTCGTTCTGCTTCGATTGGAGCCCCCTTTGGGCCTGATCTTCATTTGGGGGGCGCTCAGCATAGCTGTAGCAACGATCGTGGGCGGTTATCACTACGCAGCCGATGTTCTGCTCGCGTTACTCGTTGCTGTCCTGGTGTTTGTTGGCACTTTCTGGCTTCGGTAAGAGCACAGTAATCGTCCGTCAGCTTAGGATCGGTAGGCAACTACCAATGAGTGAACCTGCATCATTTCCACCTCTGAACTGTGCGACATTCACGACGCGCATGAAGCGTAAAATTCGCGCCATCTCGCAGCACCTGCGGCAAGCCCGCGTCGTCGCCAAAGCCTTGCATTCTCCGCGCCATCCAATTGTCGCGCATATTGTGCCGATCCGGCGCTGCAATCTCTCCTGTACGTACTGCAACGAATATGACGATTTCTCGCAGCCCGTTCCAACTGCCGTAATGCTGCGCCGCGTGGACCGACTCATTGAACTGGGGACAACAGTCATCACAATCAGCGGGGGAGAACCACTGCTGCACCCGGAACTAGACCAGATCATTCGGCACATTCGCAGTCGGGGCAGCATTGCTACTCTGATCACCAACGGGTATCTCCTCACTCCAGACCGCATTAAGCTCCTGAACCGTGCCGGCCTCGACCATCTTCAGATCAGCATTGACAACGCCACGCCGGACGAGGTTTCGAAGAAAAGCTTAAGAGTACTGGACAAGAAGCTTCAATGGCTGGCCGAATTTGCGGAATTTCAGGTGAACATTAATTCGGTGATCGGAACATCTGTCCAGCATCCGGAGGATGCTGCTGAAGTTGCCTGGCGGGCTGCGGAGCTCGGCCTCGTAACTACGGTCGGAATTGTTCACGATGGTGGTGGCCAGCTTCGACCCTTGAGCGAACAACAGCAACAGGTCTACCAGGAAGTTGTGAGCGTGGTTACCAAGTCTTTTTCAACATTCGCGTATTACAACCAGTTTCAGAAAAATCTGGTTTGCGGACTCTCCAACGACTGGCATTGTCGTGCCGGCAGTCGCTACCTCTATATTTGCGAGAATGGACTGGTACATTACTGTTCGCAGCAACGTGGTTTCCCCGGCATACCGCTCGAGCAGTACGGGCAGGAGCATCTGGAGCGCGAATATCACACCGTCAAGCCCTGCGCCCCCTACTGCACGGTCTCCTGCGTACACCAAGTGTCCATGATCGACCAGTTTCGAGAGCAGCCGTTGGAGGCACTCGGTCGTTTCTTTCCGTCCAAGTCGGATCAGGGAATGCCCTACGATCTACCGATCACGATTCGCGTACTTACGTGGATGTTCCTGCCGTCCGTCCCTGGCACTACCGCCAGACGCCGCCTTCTGACGCATACTTTCACGCGCGCTGCATTGTGGTGTCTAAGAGTGAAGTGAAAACCCAAAGAGCAAAGCTCCAGAGAGTCCCGCATTTCCCGGCAAAAATAGGTCCGTCAAAGCGATTGGTTTACGTGGCGATGAAGATCATTCCGCAGCAGTCAGCCGGTCTAGTTCGCAGATATAATGTTGCTGCATGGACGTGGGCATCCGAGAACGAGTCGAGGCACTGAGGAGAGAAATTGTTGAGATCCAGAAGCTGAATCTAGCGTACTTGCAAATGACCAGACCGGACTTCCGCGCAATGAACGATCACGCGAGACGCGATCAGAGGCTGGAGGAAATCATGGGTGAGTTAAAGTCTATGACTGACTGGAAGAAGCCCTAGCTGGTACGCCGCTTCCTAGCGGAGACGATATCTTCTAAGGGACCCTATGGTTTGCCGAGCAAGCTCAACCCCCTTTGATTGCAATCTTGTAACTCGGGTTGACCCCTCCAGAGCGCGGCGAGCCAGGTTTCTTTGTACTTCCTTTTTGGAAACAACGGCATCACAATAGCGCCAAACGGGCTAGAAGGCGAGGGCATGAGAAACACTTAAAGCGTTTCGGAATGTACTGGGAATGGCAGGCCTACTTTTCGGGGGTACGTATTTCTCGTGTCCCGGAAGGACTCTTCGCGGTACATCAAGATCAGCGGGATGTGATCGAGGCGCGAAAAGGACAGCGGGAAAAGCTACGCGTGATGCGCGGGCGCGACCCGATGAAGTTTCCCCTTCATGAGGCTTGTTCAAGCTCGACAGCGAGGTGCGCCGTGAGTAACTGGCGTGATTTGTTTGAGGCAGCGTTACTTAGAACCAACTCTCCGGATTTGGAACAGCGTGTAACCGCAGCTCAGCAAGCGATAGACGAACGGATGCGCGAGTTGATCCAGGAGAACATCCGAGCCAGTCAAGAGGAGCGGGAGATTCGTGATGCGGTCCACGCACTCAAGGTTCTACGGCGTGAGATTGAAGAAAGCAAGCGCAGAACCGCTGGATGAAGTGATTGCGGTTGTGAAGTGCAAGCCTCCAACGCGGGAGGAGAAGAAAGCGGCGGCATGGAGGGAAGGATCGGCGGGTTAGCATGCGCAAACGCCTGATTTCTGCGATTCCGATCGAGCGCGTAGCGTTGGATAGAGGTGGGCTCGATCTAGCCAATCTAGGAATGGTGGAGATTACATCGGAAGACGAAGGCTATCCCATCGAACATGCACTGCAACTCGGCGAGACGCGGGGCTGGCGTGCCGCTGAGCCCGGGCCTCAGATCATCCGACTCCTGTTCGACCAGCCACAAAAGCTCAAATGCATCTGGCTAGTTTTCGAGGAAAGCGAAATCCAACGCACACAGGAGTTCGTCCTAAGATGGTCTCCGGATCACGGGCGCTCCTTTCGAGAAATCGTTCGCCAGCAATGGAATTTCAGTCCACCTATGACAGTACGGGAGACTGAGGATTACACCGTGGACCTCTCCGATGTGACCGTGCTTGAATTGAGGATTCTGCCTGACAAGAGCGGTGGCGAGGCTCGCGCATCGCTCACAAGTTTGCGTTTGGCTTGATGCATGGGCTGTGCAAAAGCGCAGAAAGGACCTTTCAGATGGCCGGGCAGATCGTATTTGCACGCCGGGCGACCAGAGCGCGCCGATGTTGCCGCGACGGGAATGGTTCATCCGTGAGCGGTGCGGCCACATCCTGCTCCCCGAAGATCCGGATTTCAAGTGCTCCTGCCGAGACTGCCTAAAGCTGCAGCGACCGGCTTGATTGCAAGGGTGAACGTCGGCGACGTTTTGACCAGATCAGATCGTGGAGTGGATTTCCCTCCGAATCGCGTTCTACAAACTGTAATGAAATTGTAATGATGAACGGATCAGAACCAGTCAAAAGGAATGCACCATGGACAATCAACGAGCTTGTAGTCTATGCTCAAATGGCCTCGACCGTTTCAAGAGGGACGCCGTTTAGTTGCCAAGCAACTTCACTCCTAATGACGCGAGTATACAGTCTGCGACGCTGGTAAGTCGCAGCACGGATCGACCGCGATCTGCTGAATCGCCGACCGCACCTCCATGTCCTCTTCCACCGGCAATCGCTCCTGTAGGCTCCGGTAGAAACCAGCCCGGCTGACCCCAGTCAGCCGACACATTTGCTCGATACTCAGGTTGCCTTGCACAGGCATCACTTCTCCGATCTGCTCGTAGATGCCGTCTCGCCAGAGTTGCTTCTGCTCTGGCGTCGAGCCTCTATTTTTTGCAAGGCACCTTTGAAAAAAACTGCCTCCAGTGTCTTGTCCGCCACCAGGCGTTTCAGTTGCGTGACTTGTTGCCGCAGTTCTCGCTCGCGGCAGTTTGCCGGTGGTCCTTCGCCATCTTCGATTGGTTCCAACTGATCCCGCCATTTGTAGAGCAGTCGCCGGTGCACCCTCAGTTCCTGGGAGAGTGCCACGATGTTGTCGCAACGCTTCAACCGCTCGACCGCCATCTTCCGAAAGGCCTTGGGATATCGACCTATTACTCGTTTCTTTGCCACTCGCAGTTCCTTTCCCTGCAAAGTGTGCCCATTGCGAGTGTCTCATTTGAAGGGTTCAGTCCACTGTTTTCAACAGCCACAGGCCATAGCGCTCATTGAGGGGTTTTGAGTGTAATCGCGATTTTGCAACGGCAATACGACCCAAGTGGCCGCAACCGAACGCTGCACACCTGTGCTAGCCTTCCGCCTTGAAACGGAGGGAGTCAAAATGCCAGAAAACAAGACCAAGGCTACGATTCTGAGTGTGGGCGCGTTCATCGACGCCCTGACCGATCCGGCGCGACGCTCCGACGCGAGAGAACTACTTGAACTTATGCAACGGGCTTCCGGCGAAAAGGCGAGACTTTGGGGACCATCCATCGTTGGCTTCGGCAGCTATCACTACCGATATGGCAGCGGCCGTGAAGGAGACATGCCGCTTATTAGCTTTTCACCGCGTAAGGCCGCCATGGTTCTGTACAGCATGCTGGACCACGGCGAGGCAAAAACCCTCTTGGCCAAACTCGGGAGACACGCGACAGGAAAGGGCTGCCTCTACATCAAAAAGCTCGCTGAGGTGGATAGAACAGTCCTTGAGACGCTGATCAAAAACGCGGTCGCCCACCAACGTGCTCGCACGGACACGCCTTCTTGAAGCCGACCACACATCGATCCGATGAAAAGCGTAATCGAGATTTTGCGTAAAGGAACCAGCCTTTTTAATTAAGGTAGGACTTAGTTGCTCTCGAGCAACGACTATTTCCCTGGTCGCATGTAATGATCTTTCAGCAACACGTTCTCTGCATCCCTGTCGCATGGAATGATCTCTCTGCACCAGGTTCTCTGCAAATTCAGCTCTAAAGGGTCCCCAGACAATGAAGAAATGGTTAATTAACGCAGGCCTATTGTGCCTGTTCTCAAGCCTCTGCCTGTCGGCGATGGCGGCAACCGCAACCTTCCAGACGATCTCCGACCCCGTGGCCGGCACGTGGGCGAACTACGCACTTTCCGGCGATGGCAGCGTTATGGCTGCAAACTACGGCGGCGAAATCTATCGTTGGACCGCTGCGGACGGATTTCAGGATCTCGGCCCGGGAGATCCCTATTCAAGCTCGATCGGAATCTCGCGCGATGGCTCCACCATCATCAGCGGTTACATCGGATCGGACGGTTTCAGCAGGCCGGCCCTGTGGAACGAGAGCGGCTTAGTTGACTTGGGCCATCCTCGCAACGGTTGCACAAGGATCGGCAATAGCTGGGGCAGCGGCTACGGAGTAAGCGGCAATGGCACGATCGCCGTGGGGCTCGCCTGGACTTGCACAGACGCAGAAGGCTTTGAGTGGACAGCAAAGACCGGCAACCTCTCCCTGGGGCATCCGGCCGGCAACCACAGCAGCCGGGCCAGTGCTATCTCGGCCAATGGGAAGACGATTGTCGGCTTTTGGGAGGATCCCACCGGCCCTCGCCGTCCGGTGCGCTGGGTGGGGGGAAAGCACGACTTATTTCTTGGTACCAAGACGATCGGCGAGGCTACGGCTGTGAACAGCGATGGTACACAGATCGCGGGACAGGCCCCGGGTGCGAACGGCTATGGGGTTGCGTTCTTTTATTCCGACAAGGGCGGGTTGATCAAATTGGGTACACTCACGCATGGGACCACTGATCAAAGCTTCGCGAATGGCATCTCCGACAATGGACGGGTAGTGGGCTGGAGTGGCGATCCATTCGGCGCGGGAATTGAAGCTTTTACATGGACCTCTTCTTCCTCTTCCCATATGCAGAAGCTGGCGAGCGTACTCAACAAGCTGGGAGCCAAGATTCCTGCAGGCACGACGCTGACCACTGCTGTCGGCATCTCCGCCGACGGTTCTACCATGGCCGGCCAGTACGTCAACGGCCAGACGTTTGGCAACTGGATGGCGCACATAACGAAGTAAGTAATTAGGATTTCTGCGTGTATTCGGGAAAGACCGGGAGCGTCGATGTTTAGTTTTCGGCGCTTGCGAGTCCGCTCGTTTCCGCCTCATCACTGTCTTTGAGAATTTGGCTAGGCAGGTCAATGAGTGTAACCGCGATTTAACGCCAATTGACTGCCATTGCGCCGATCCAGTAACTCCAGCAGATCGCGCCGTCGCCGGGCTCGCCCATGGAACGCCGCCCGTTTGAACCCGAACTCCGAAGCGTGACCCGTCTGAAAAGCGTCAGCATCATTTTTCTTGTTCCAATTCACATTCTTCGAGCACTTTGCAAACAGGGATCTTTATCGGTTGACGAAGCCAAGGCGATCACACTCAGAAATCCGGTCGTGAGTTTCGCATGGGCCTGCGGCTCACGCATAGACATGAAAATCGGGGAGACTTTGGATAGACAAGGCCCTCACTCCGATTCACATACTGGCGTGCAATGAAGCATAATTGCAGCTACTGCAAGGGGTTAAAATGTCTTGGCGGTCGATCTGGCGCCCGGTGCTCGGGATTCTCCTCCTGCATGCGATGTCGGCGGGGCAAAGCTCGTGGGAGGACAAAAACCGGGCCGGGGAAAAAGCGTTCCAGGAAGGCCATCTCTCGGACGCGAATGCACTCTTCACCGAGGCTCTTAGAGAAGCGCAGAAGTTCGGTCCGAACGACGTGCGGTTGGCGCCAATCTATAACAATCTGGGATTGGTTGCCTTCGTTCAAAATAACTTCATAGCCTCAGAAATACTCTACGAGAAGGCGATCGCCGTCATGGAGGCGCAAGGGCAGGAGAATCCTCTTCTTTTGCCGGTTCTGGATAACCTGACCAGCCTTTACGTGAAACAGTGGGCGTTTGGAAAAGCCATCCAAACTTCGTGGCACGCCTACCACATCCGAGAGAAGAAGTTCGGCCCGACAAACCTGGAAACTGCAGTTGGTCTAAGCAAGCTCGGCACGCTCTACCTGGATAGTGTGCGACTACTTCCTCAGTCACCGCCCGATAAATTGATTTCTCCTGAACCATCGAAAGGCAACCCGTTCGCGACGAGTTCTGCTACCGAGTTTCAAAGTATTAGTCCTGCGATGGAGAACGCAGTAGGGGTGGATGACCCGACCAAACTGGCTATTGCGGAATCGCTCTTTAGCAGGGTAGTGGAGGTTCAAGAAAAAGCCTACGGCGAGGAAAATACCCGGCTTGTCGATGTGCTGGAGAATCTGGGCGAGGTTCTTCGCGCCCAGGGAAAAATCAATGCAGCGGAGCAGGCATACGGAAGGACGATCGCCATCGTGGAGAAGAGTTTCGGTTCGGATGACCTTAGACTCACCATGCCTCTGCAACAGATGGCCGATTTGAAGACGGAAGACGGAAACTATCCGGAGGCAGAGAAGCTTTACCAGCGGGCAATTCGGATCAATGAAAACGCAGTGGGCGCGACCGATCCTTCCTTCGGATCGGTGCTGGCGGGATACGCGGCCCTGTTAGTGAAGATGCAGAGACCACAGGAAGCGAAAAGGCTTACCGACCGGGCCAGTGCTCTGTCCGCGCCTCGGACACTCAACAATGCACTGCTCAGCCCTGCCGCTTCCGTGCCTTACATTTTGAGATTTGACAAATCGGTTCACGACCGATACGCGGGTGTCCAGCAGACCTGTATGTTGATCCGCGCGGACGGGCGATTCCGAGTCGAAGAACAGCAGCAGGAACAAACCGGTAGTCCGATCACCGGTGTGCTGCAGAGATCGCCAGACACCATACCCGGCCTCTCAGGCGCGCCGCAGGAAACGCTGGCTAACCGTTCCGGCACAGGAACCCACGCAGTTAAGATATTCGAGAGTTCGCTCGATGGCGATGCGGTTCAGCAGCTAAAAGCGATTCTGTCTGCCAAAGAGATCCGTAATATTCAGGGAAGTTACGCGCCACGTGGAGAAGCAAACTACTATTACAGCAATGAAAAGATTTCAGCTTCCATCCTGCGAGACGATGGGGTGCAGAATTTCGCGTTCCCGGATACTGCTGCGCGCCAACCTTACGAAAGCGGACTGAAGCCACTCTTCAAGTGGCTGAGCACAGCTGAAAAACACAAGGGATCGGCCATCAAGGGAGGGACAGCAAACGACTGTTCTCCGGACGCACCGAAGGCCGTTCCAATGCAATTCAGTTCATCGAGGGGCACGCTGCCTCGACAGAATGCCAACACGACGGCGACGACGGTGAACGCAGCGAATCAGACTTCTCACGAGGCAAGTCAAGAAAAAGGGTCCACTCTCCAGGTACATGTCAATCTGGTACTGGTGCGTGTCGTGGTCCGCGACGCACAGGGACGCGCTGTAGGAACTTTGCGGCAAGAGGACTTCCGGCTCCTGGACAATGGGAAATCCCAAGGGATAAGCAAGTTCTCCGTCGAACAGCCTGGTGCGGGAATGAGCGCGAAGCCGGAAGCTTCGGATGGAACTCCAGGCGCCGTCGCGAGCGAGGGTCCGAAAACGGATGTTGTCATCGAGCGCAGCGTGGCGTATCTCTTCGACGACATTCATATGAATGCCGTGGACTTGAACCAAGTGCGCAGCGCCGCAGACCGTCATCTGTCATCACAGCAACCCACAGTGCGGGCGGCAATCTTCACGACTTCGGGGCAAACCACTCTGGACTTCACCGATGACCGCACCAAACTTCACGATGCTTTATTGCGCATTCAGCCAAGTCAGGTCGTCAGTTCTACGGGGAACGATTGCCCCTATATGGACACGTACATGGCCGACTTGATCTGGAATAAACACGATGAGGATGCTCTGAGTGCAGCTTCGGAAGATGCGCTGGTCTGCGCGTTCGGAAATGACGCGCGCGCTGCCCGAGCCGCAGAAGGCATGGCGAAAGAAACCGCCCACCAGCAACTCACCGCGGCCGAAGTGCAGGGTCGGACTATTCTGGGAGCGCTCCAGACCACATTGCACCGACTGGCGGCCACATCGGGGCAGCATGCGCTTGTGCTGGTTTCTCCAGGATTCGTAGTTCCAGGTCGTGAACAGGACTTTGGTCAACTCATCGACTACGCTCTGCGCTCCGACATTATCATCAGCTCCCTGGATGCGCGCGGCCTTTATGCGGTCGATTCTGTCGCCCAAGGAACGACGACGACCTTACAATACCGCCGTGAAGGCGCTTCCGCCAACGACTTGATCTTGACGACCTTAGCGAATGCAACCGGCGGCACGTCGTTTCATAACAACAATGACTTTGCCATGGGCTTCAGCCGTGCGGCCGAGCCCCCCGAATATTACTACGTGCTTGGTTTCTCGCCGCCAGATCAGGAGTTGGACGGGCGCTTTCATAATCTGACCGTAGCCTTGAACCGTGGCGAGAAGCTAACGGTACAGGCGCGGAAGGGCTACTACGCACGGAAACCGTAGTCCCCTAACTAAGTTAGGCGTTACTGAGCTGAATCTAAGCTGTAATGAAGTCTTCCTTCCCGGACTATAAAGTGGTCAGTGAGGCCGAAATCAAAATACGGAATGCCGACAACGGCTGGGACACCTATTTCTGGTCGCTAACTAGCGTCCTCGTTTAGTTCGCTTTCTTTTCGGTTTGCGGGGCCCACCAATGGCGAGCATCGATCAGCATCGGCGCGACGAGGCCAGGTAAGCACGCCAACAGTTCGGTATTCTGCTTGTAGGAACGAAAAGCCACTTGCTGCCTGGATTACTTCCGGTTTGACGACTTACGCCCAATTACAAACATCACAGTGTAAACTTCCGGCAACGGTCGCTCATTCTGTTGAAGCGGGTGACGCAAGCGCGCGAAGGCTCCTCCCAGATCGGCGGTGCCTATGTTAAAACAGCGGCGGAGAGAAAATGGAAAATATAATTCTGTCTGTGGTCGGGTGCTTGATGTTATGCGCCTCGGTATTTCCCCAGGAACAACCGCGGGAATTGAGAGGCGGTGGCCACTTGCTCGGCGAGACCGCCGGGCAATTCTTCTCAGAAGGGTTTCTTGGGGATATGCTACGAGCGTGCCAGGGAAAAGACTGGAAAAGTGTGAACCAGTTGTCCAAGAACGCGGGCAATGCGTCGAAAACCAACGCAAAGGATTATTGTGCGAAAGAGATGCTCGCCAAGCAGCAAACAACGAGCGGGACACGTCTGGAATACGATGGCCGCGGTGACGCGGCGACCATGAGAGCAGATACGTTCACCTTCGACGGCGGCCATTTGGTTAAGATAAACATGGTCTATCTTGCCCCGAGCGCGAACATTGAAGGATATCGGCCGAAGTCCTTTGGCGAGCTCTTCGCCGGATTGCGGGAAGCCTACGGACCGCCGTCGAAAAGCTACAGCGAACCTGTGCTAAGCGCTTACGGTGTAAAATACGACGCGCACCGCGCCATATGGATGGGCAATCAGGACGTAATCAGCATCATCGAACAGCCGGACGAAGGCGGCCGAACGGAAATAATCGCGGAAACACTTGCAGAATACAATCGCGCAGCCCAAGCGCCAAAGACCGCAAATCCTCTGCGGTAACTAAGGTCTCTTCTTCATAGGTTCCCGGCGCACCAGACGTTATGTCCTTGTTCAAAGTGGGCTTGCCTGAGCAAGAGATTGGTCGTTGATGTAAAGCCATAGAACTGGAAACCCCTCAATGAGTGTAATCGCGATGTTACGCCAATTGACCCGCCCGTACCCGTAGCCACCGTGCACCGTCTGACACGCATGTGTGTCGACTACGGTCCATCGTCGTGCCGCGAGGTTCCTACCATTCAATTGTTCTGAGTGCACGTGCATATCGTGAAGCGGGCTTCCATCGCCACACTTTACGCTGAATTTGCAAGACTTGCCACGATGATTTACCTGAACAGGCCATAGCGCTCAAATGCAGATCAGTCTGCGCCGTCTCTGAGAAACTGAGCGAAAGAACGGATTGATTTCATCTTCTCTTCCGGTAATCCGCGCAGCTATTCCTCGCCGAGTCGATTTTCGTACAAGAGTCTCCCCAACACATCGCAGCAGGTCAATCGCTTCTGCGAGATGTTTTTTGACCCACCGGAATCTCATTTTGGTGCGACCTTTTGCATTTCGATTGGGCCAGCCCTCCTTTTAAGCGGCCTTGTAAATATTGCTCGACAAGACTGCCCAAAGGTCCTCCGAGCCACCGATCATTCCGCAGAATTATTCTTCTTGCAATTGGAATAAAGCACGCCCCCGGCAGTTATATCGATTGGACGTGTCAACTGCGAATCTTCAACTCGATTCGTTTGAAGAACTGGCCATGCCGCTCTTCGACCAGTTGTACAACTTCGCGCACTGCCTCACACGCAATCGCCAGGAGGCCGAAGACCTAGCCCAGGAAACTTATGTTCAGGCCTTGAAAGGGTTCGGGTCTTTCCAGCTGGGAACTAACTTTCGGGCTTGGATGTATCGCATTTTGCGCAACACGTTCCTAAACCTCTCGCACGGGGCTGAAAGTCACGATGACCGTTCCTATCGATCCCGAGGAGGACGGAGCTGACCTGGCAGTCGAGCGCGACACGCCGGAGACGTACCTATTTGTTTTCATGCGAATGATTTTCGCGTTGGCGGTTAACATCTGAGGAGAAAAATCATGGAAGCGAGATCAAATGTTGAGTGTTAGGTTTTCGCGCGAAATGCAATCGAGCATGTCAAAACTTTGGATCGCCCTGGTGGCGCTAATGGTTGCACTGCTGGCGACTGGCGCACATGCGGACGCCTGCCACGCCAAATCCAGCTTCAAGGCAATTTACGACTTCGGCGACCATGCGGGGGACCCGCTGAGTCCCCAGGTCGTTGGCGTCATAGCTCAAGGGCGAGACGGCAACCTTTGGAGCACGACGCTATTTGGAGGAAAAAATAGCATGGGGACGGCGTTCAAGCTCACTCCTGGAGGGAAGCTGACCGTCATCTACAATTTCACCAGCACCACCGGCCAGCCTTCCAGCGGACTGACGCTGGGCACCAACGGCAACTTCTACGGCGCAACCTTCAACGGCGGAACGGGAACTGCCTGCACCGGCGGCTGCGGGACGCTGTTCGAAGTTTCGCCTTCGGGAAAGCTGACGATTCTTTGGAACTTCACAGGGGGCAACGACGGTCAATTTCCCTACTCTGGGCCCATCGAAGGCACGGATGGGAATTTTTATGGAACAACATACCAAGGCGGCACGAACACAGTGGGGACGATCTACCAACTCACGCCCTCTGGTAAGCTGACCACGATCTATCAGTTCGACGCGATCCATGGCGCCTTTCCGATTGGTCCCTTGGTTCAGGCCACTGATGGGAACCTGTACGGAACGACGGCCGGATTCGGTTTCAATTACGGTACGATCTTCAAAATAGTGCCGTCGGGAGACTTTCCACTTACGCTGCTCTTCACCTTTGACGTTTTCGATGGTGCCTACCCCTATGCTGGATTAATTCAGGGCAGCGACGACAAGCTACACGGAACCACCACCGGTGCCAGTCTCTTCGGTGACGTGTTTGACATCACCACAAAAGGGTCCTTCGCGGAACTCCACGCTCTTAATGGGAGCACTGACGGGGCCTACGCCAACGCTGGCCTAGTTCAGGCGACCGACGGCAATTTCTACGGCGCTGCGCAGCAAGAAGGAAACGGCTTCGGGACCTTCTTCCGGATCACCTCGAAGGGTACGTTCACGGTATGCGAGGATTTTGACGCCACTGATGGCACGGAGCCTCTGGTGACGCCGATCCAGCACACGAACGGCATCCTATACGGAGACACGTCGCTGGGCGGAGACATCCACAATACGGGGGTTTTTTACTCCCTGAATCTCGGTCTTAAGCCGTTTGTGAGCTTGCTGCCTACGTCGGGAAAAGTCGGTGCGACTGTCGAAATTCTCGGGCAGGGATTCACGGGAACCAAGGCCGTCTCATTTAACGGGACTGCTGCGGCCAAATTCACTGTCGTGTCGAACACGTATTTGACCGCCGTAGTGCCCACGGGGGCGACCGCAGGCCTCGTGACCGTGACCACTCCGAAGGCCCTGCTGAAGAGCAACCGGAAATTCAGAGTGATACCGTAACTTTATACACTTTTCATATGAGGATTACATGAAACTGGGAAGCACCGCGAACGTCAAACAATTCGAGAATTCCAATAAACTGGGCACCGCCCTAACACAGATCAATTTAACTCAGATCAAAGAGATGATGTTGGCCTGCGGATCTTGGTCGGCCTCGCTTGCGGCAATGATAACAATGGCCCTGCTCTTAACAGTCGCTACGCAAGTGCATGCCGCCCAGGTAGTCACGTTGCTGCACTCATTCAGTGGCGGGAACGATGGCGCATTCCCTTACGCAGGCCTCACTGCCGACGCCGCAGGCAACCTGTACGGCACTTCACAAATTGCTGGCGCTAACGGATTCGGCAACGTGTTCCAACTTTCGCCGGTCGCCGGCGGCGGCTGGCGCTTTTCCGTGATTTATGAGTTCACGGGAGAAGCAGATGGTGGCTCCCCGCTGGGCAGCCTGATATTCGACGCGGCCGGCGACGCTTATGGGACGGCAGCGGGTGGCGGCGCCCAAGGACTGGGCGACGTGTTCAAACTCACTCGGCCCAAAGGTCGCCAAGCAGATGCAAAATGGCAAGAGAAAGTATTGTACAGTTTTCAGGGCGGTACGGATGGTGCCGTACCCTTTGGGAATGTCTTATTTGACGCCGTGGGCAATCTATTTGGCACGACGTCGATCGGCGGTCACAGCCACATAGGATGTCTTTCGGGCTGCGGCACGATCTACGAACTGTCGCCGACGTCCGATGGCCGCTGGCACGAAAGGGTTCTTCACCGTTTTATTGACGCGTTTGGCGAGGGTGCTGAACCACGCACTGGGCTCGTCTCCGATGGCGCGGGAAACTTGTATGGGACCACATTCTCGGGCGGCAACAATAGCGTTGGCGAATGCAACACGGTAACGACCCTCGGTTGTGGTACTGTTTTCGAGCTGATCCCAAGTTCGACCGGCCACTGGCATCTCAAGACGCTGCGTGACTTCAACGGAACTGATGGAGCGCTTCCACGGGCAGGCGTGACTCTGAACGGCACCAGCACGCTTTATGGCGCTACGACCTCCGGAGGTACAAATAACGCCGGCACTGTGTTCTCCTTCACCAATGAGTCGGGCGTGTGGAAGCCCGGAAATGTGTACAGCTTCAACGGAACGAACGGCCTCGCACCTTTCGGAAACCTTGCTCTGGACACTGCCGGCAACCTCTACGGTGCGACCTACGAAGGTGGCGCAAACAACTGGGGCGCGATATTTCAACTCATGCCCAGTGGTAAAGGATGGACCGAACACGTGCTCTATAACTTCGTCGTCAGCGGAAAGCGGTTCGGCGCCAGTCCCGCAGACGGGGTATTCATCGATGCTGCCGGCAGCCTTTACCTTACAACCAGTCAAGGGGGCAACCTGAACGACTGCTCGCCGAACCCCGGATGCGGTACGGTGATCAAAGTCAGCACGGCGGCGTTCTCGGGAATTTCAGCACAGGCGGCAGCAAAATAGATGGTCCTGAGTGTAACCGAGATGTTACAACAATTACCTACAGATTGCGCTCAGGCGGCCATTCACCGAAGGAAACAAAGCCCAGTCACATCAACTGCTCCACAACAACAAAGATGTTGTAAGTTGTGCTGGATGTGATGCCGTAAGGGACAACCTCTATCTGTATTGGTTTTCCGGGCCTTGCTCGAAAGGGGAATTCGCCATAGTTTGTGTTCCGAGTCGCGGTAGCTACTGTCGCGTAGAACGGACTATTGGGTGGGACGCCATCAAATCCAGCCCCATCGTGGAATAGAAGGTTCGCCTCAAGGTAACTGTTCGTTTGACTATTGCCCTTCGTGACGACCATCACGATAGAACAGCGGAATGTGCCCCAGTTCTTTGGCGTGTAGATCGTTACTGGGGAAAACGGACCAGTCTGGTCAATTCGCTTAAACGTCGCCACAATGCGTGGGTAGACGTTTTGGCCTGACTTCTTCGGCCCGTCTTGACCAAAACTGCTCGTGCAACAACCTAGCAGAACGACAAACAGGTAACACATCGCTTTGCCCATTGGGAACTCCTAACGTTGGGGCGTAATCGTATCACAACTTAGCGCCGCGAGTTGTGCGGTTGAGCACTCAAATCCCCCTGGGTGGTCGCTGAGCGTAATTGATTCCATGACAATGTCGGCTCCTCCGCTCGAGTAAAGTTGGTGGTGCTGAATCCAACCAACAGGCTCGGGAGAAAGGAGCCGAACAATGATCATTATAGGAGTCGATTTTCACCCCGAGTTTCAGCAAATTGCTTTGATGGATAGCGACAGTGGAGAGTTCCAGGAAAAGCGGCTGGGGCATCGCGAGGAGGCGGAGACGTTTTATCGCGGGCTAACAGCCGCAGGGCAGAAGGTTCGTGTAGGGATGGAAGCCAGCGGGCACGGGCGCTGGTTCGAACGACTGCTGGCCGAGTTACAGATTGAACTCTGGATCGGAGATGCGGCAGAGATCCGAGCCCGACGAGTCCGCAAGCAGAAGACGGATCGGCAGGATGCGCAGCTGATTCTGAAACTCATGCTGAAGGATGATTTTCCGCAGATCTGGGTGCCGAGCTGGGAGAACCGGGATCTGCGGCAACTACTGTGGCACCGGCACCGCATGGTGCAGGCGCGCACGCGGATCATGAATCAACTGCAAGCGGTGGCGCTGAACGAAGGACTGCGCTGCAAGAAGCGGTTGTGGCGGGAACAGGGGCGCCAGCAGCTGGAAGCATTTCGCCTGGCTCCGTGGGCTAGCCGGCGACGGCACGATCTGCTGGAG
>Ga0210405_10000900_pt1 | contig 36617 bp, 35 predicted proteins | sample IncBWH11MmetaG_FD_155492 | JGI IMG/M metagenome (GOLD analysis project Ga0210405, IMG submission 155492) | Forest soil microbial communities from Barre Woods Harvard Forest LTER site, Petersham, Massachusetts, United States - Inc-BW-H-11-M | ecosystem: Environmental > Terrestrial > Soil >... | reverse complement strand
GCATGCCGCGCTCGTCAATGTCGCGCATGGTGAAGACGTGTATGCCGGATTTTTTCACGATTTTGCGTTCCTGCGCGTCGAGGTCGCGCGCGCCGACGATGACGATGTTGCCGGGCTCCGCTTTCGGTTTGAAGCCGAGAAGGTCGACGAGTTCGGGAGCGCCGTAGCCCATGATAGCGGCAAGCGGCATGCCATGCACGTTTCCAGAAGGAGACGATTCCGGCGTGTTCATGTCGCCATGCGCGTCCAGCCAGAGGTAGCCGATCTGTTTTTTGTCCTTGCGGAAATAGTTGGCGACACCGGCGGCCACGCCTGCGGCAATGGAGTGGTCACCCCCCAGAACGAGTGGGAGAAAACCTTCGCCGAGGGATTTTTCGGCAGCGGCGGCGACGTCACCGCAGGTTTCGGCAATTTCCTGCAAATACTTGGCGCGCTTTTCGCCCACGGGCATTTCTTCCGGTTGCTTGACGGAGAGATTGCCGATGTCTTCGACCTGCAAGCCGAGTTTCTTGATGCTGGCCTGGAGGCCCGCGCCCCGCAGAGCGGAGGGCCCCATGTCCACGCCGCGGCGGCTCTGGCCGAGGTCCATGGGGACACCGATGATGCGAACTTTTTGCGCCATGTCAGTCTCGTGTTCCGCGTTCCGCGGCCACTGAAGGCGCACGGAAAGCCAATGCGCAGGCAGTGCGCATAACTCGAATCGCCAAATTCCACGTGCCGGTGTAAACAAGAAGCGCCAGTACGGCGCCAACTATCCCGCCCTAAGGATACACGCGGTAAATCATGCGAGGGAAGGGAATGACCTCGCGAATGTGTTCGGTGCCGCAAATCCAGGCGACGGTGCGCTCCAGTCCCATGCCAAAGCCGGAGTGGGGCACGCTGCCGTAGCGGCGGAGGTCGAGATACCACTGGAAGGATTCTTCGGGCAGGTTGTGTTCGTGCAGGCGCTTCAGCAGCAAATCGTAATCGTGGATGCGCTGGCTGCCGCCGATGATTTCGCCGTAGCCTTCCGGGGCGATCATGTCGAAGGCCAGGGCGAGTTCGGGGCGCTGGGCATCCGGCTGCATGTAAAAGGCTTTGATCGACGTGGGGTAATGATGGATGAGAACGGGGCGATCGAACGAGCTGGAGATGATGGTCTCCTCGTCGCCGCCGAAATCGTCGCCGAACTTGGCGGGATTACCGTTCCTGTTCAACACGGCGACCGCGTCTTCATAGCTGATGCGCGGAAACGGCGGCTTCACGTTTTCGAGCTTACTGGTATCGCGCTTGAGCGTTTCCAGTTCGCGCGGTTTGTTCTTGAGGACTCCTTGCACGACGGCGCTGACCAGACCTTCGCTGAGCGCCATGATTTCGTCGATCTCGACGTAGGCAGCTTCCGGCTCGAGCATCCAGAATTCGGTGAGGTGGCGGCGGGTCTTGGATTTTTCGGCGCGAAACGTGGGGCCGAACGTGTAGACCTTGCCGAGAGCCATGGCAATGGCTTCGGCGTAAAGCTGGCCGCTTTGCGTCAGGTAAGCCTTCTGGTCGTCAATGTAGTTCACTTCGAAAAGCGTCGAGGTGCCCTCACACGCCGCTGGCGTAAACATCGGCGCGTCGGTGAGGGTGTAGCCTTGCCCGTCCATGAATTCGCGCGCGGCGCGGATGGCTTCAGCGCGAATGCGCAGAATGGCGGCCTGGCGCGGCGTACGAATCCAAAGGTGGCGCTGGTCGAGCAGGAAATCGACGCCATGCTCCTTGAGCTGGATAGGAAACGGCGTGCTCTCGGAAACTTTCTGAACAATCTGGATTTTCGTGACGCCAATTTCGTACCCGCCGGGTGCTCGTTTTTCCGCGCGGATTTTGCCGGTAACGATGACGCTCGATTCCTGCGTCAGGCCTTTCAGCGACTCGAACGCCTCCGGATTTTCCTTCAGCGCGCAAACGCCCTGGATGATGCCAGTGCCGTCGCGAAAAATGGGAAATAGCAGTTTGCCCGACTCGCGAAGGTTGTACAGCCACCCCTTGAGCGTCACTTCCTGCCCGTCGTACTTGCCCGCTTGCTCGATGGTGATCGTGGTCATGGTGAGGTTCTCTGGCTCCGCGCCAAACCAACAGTTTACCAGAGGTGGTTTATTCCGATGCAGGTTCCGTCTCAATCACGTAAACGCTGTTTGGTCCTTAAGACGCGTTACATATCGCGACGGCGCTTACGAAAAGCTGGTCCATGCGTCTGCTACACACAGGTCACTTTTCGCGGCCGGTCTGTTCCTAAACTCACGGGTGTGTCGCGGAAATGAAATTTTGCCAGGAGGCGGTATGAAATCTCGTTCAGTAGCTGCTCTCGTTATGCTGATTCCTGTTTTGCTCTTTGCAGCGGACGCTGCCGCGGCCCCTTCAGGTGCGGCCGGCGAGTATTCCAAGCATTTTTCGGCTCTGAGTAAATTGTCGGTCGCCGTTGCGGAAGCCATGCCTGCCGAGCAGTATTCTTTCCGCCCGCATCCCGATTCCATGAACTTTGGCCAATTGATGCTCCACATTGCGAGCACCAACTATCAATTCTGTGCCGGCCTCAAGGATTCCAACCCGCCCTCCTTCCCGTCATTCACCGACACCGACAAGGGCGCTATCGTGAAGTTCCTGGGCGATTCATTCGAGTATTGCAACGGGGTGATCTCCAGCGCGACGGAAGAGCAGATGACCAAGACGCATAGCTCTCCCGATGGACAGCTCCCCGGGCGAGAAGTCTTGCTGGCCATGTATGTCCATGTAGCACATCATCGCGGCCAGGCCGAAATCTATCTCCGCGACAAGGGCATTAAGCCGCCATCCTATAGAGTCTGAGCGAGCCGCCGTGAAGTGTATTGAATCGGCCGGAAAGTGACGAGGCGGCACAAGCTTAGCGAGGGATCGTCGCTCGGTAGCAGGGGCGCCCGCCGCGGCGGGCTGCGCCCCTACTCGGCGGGACGCTGCCAATGAGAGCGGTTTTGCCGTTCTTTTGGGCGACGCCGAGAGTACTCATAAGAGAAACGCGCTAGCGGTTGGCGAGAGTCTTGATCGTAGAAAGTCCTAGGAGCTTCGGGTCTGCCGTGACCAGGATTAGGTCGAGAACCTGGGCGGTAGCGGCGAGAAAGCGATCCGCCGGATCCCCATGCAGTGAAAGTTGCTGGGAGGCGAGTGCGATTTCGTGTGTGAGCGGGGCTTCCCGCGTACCTTCTGTGGATTCCGCGAGCCACTCAGCCCGATCCACCTTCAAATGGATCTTGCCCTTGGCATGTAGCAAGAGCGCTTCCCAAATGCTAATGGGAGAGAGCCAGATTTCATTAGCGCTGTCGCGCAAGTTACTCAAGATTTGAGGGCCGACGCGGCTCGGTTCCAGCTGACCCCACAGCCAGATATGAGTATCGAGGAGGAGCTTCAATCGCGAAGGACCTCCCACTCGTCTTCATCGGATGCCGGAGAAATGATGTCTCCGAGAATTTCCATCCGACCCTTCATAGAGCCAATCCACGCAGAGCGGTCTTCGACCGGAGACGGCGGTACGACTTCCGCGACGGGCTTGCCGTGGCGTGTAATGCGGAGAGGTTTCTTGGTCTTATTGACCTGCTCGAGCAACGCCAAGCACTTGGCTTTGAATTCAGAGATAGATACTTCTTCCATGGTTGAAGCGCCTAGTCAAAATTATAGACCATGGTCAAATTAATAGTCAATTTCTATCCGCCACAGGAAATCCGGATAAGTCTATCCCCATGCCTCTTCAAAACGATCCATGGCGGTACGGGCTGCGGCAAGCTGCACGGCGACCGTGGGTGCCTCCGCCCCAGTCTTTTCCTTCAATTCCAGCACAAGTGGCAAACTGGTTTGCGGAGCAGACTGGAGGATTTTGATGGCGGAAGGCCAATCGATGGTGCCGTCATAGGGAGGGAGATGCTCGTCTTTTTCGCCATGATTGTCGTGGAGATGGACGGAGGAGACGAGTTCCCGCAGGGGCGAGAAGCTTTTTTCGAGGCGCTCTTCCTCCGGAAAATCGGCCAGGTGCGCGTGGCCGATATCAAAATTGAAGCGCAGGCCAGTGAGGCGTGTTTCGTCCACGAAGGCGCGGAGATAGCTGGGATCGCCCATTTCGCTGGTAGTGTTCTCGACGCAGATGGCGACACCGGCGTGATGCGCGTGCAGAATAAGGTGCTCGAGCGTGCTGAACGCCGCATCGCGCTTGCGGGGATCGGCGGTTTCGCGGGAGCCGCCCATGTGCAGGATGAGCCGCGAGTAGGGCAAGTCGTCGGCGACATCGATGACGCGCTTCAGCTCGTCCATGGCCTCGACCCGGCGCACGCGTTCGACTTCGCAAATCGAAAGCGGCGTGCCGCTTTCGCGCATGGCGCTGAGGTCGCGGCTGGTGGGGGCGTGCATCGAGACGAGCTGCACATGGTGCGCTTCGAGCGCGTCCGCCATCGCGCGAACTTCCTGCTTAATCGAGTATTCGAAGTGGCTGCGCGTGCAGAAAATCTCTACGCCTTGGAAGCCTGCCCCTGCAATTTGTTCCAGGTGCTCGGGCGTCAATTTTCTCGATACGAACAGGTAGGTCGAAAGGAGTCTCTGCATCATCGTATGGGATTTTCCAGCCGCACCGCGTCAATCGGCGCGAGCGCTTTCCATCATCCAAGACGCAAACGCGACGCCCGATATCCATTATCGCAAATTCCTCGGAGGTGGACGAGCAAGAAAGTCTAGCATGCCACTTGAAGGAATCAGCCGCAGGTACATCGGCAGAATGCACCCCATCTAGCGGATAGCCATCGAATCGGGAACTGAGCAGTCGTGACTATCCTTCGCTGAGGAATTCGACCGCTGGCGGAGCCGGCAGCAGTCCTGCCTCGGTGCCGCGCTCGATCAGCACTTTTACAGCCTGCCGGCCCTTTTCGCCGTAGCCAAGCGTCCACTTGTTCACGTACATGCCCACAAATTTGTCGGCGAGCTCGGCGTCCATTTCACGCGCGAATTGCATGGCGTAGTTCAGGGCTTCTTCGCGGTGCTCGAGGCCATAGGAGACGCTATCGCGGATGGTCTTGGAGATTTGGCGGCCAAGTTCAGGACCGAGCGCGCGGCGCACGGCGTTCCCGCCCAGGGGGAGGGGTAAGCCGGTCTGCTCCTGCCACCAAATGCCCAAGTCGAGGACGCGGTGCAACCCCATCTGGGGGAAAAAGAGCTGTCCCTCGTGAATGAGAAGGCCAGCCTCGACAAGCTCCTTTTGAACGGCGTCGATGATTTTGTCGAAGGGCATCACCACGGGTTCAAAATTCGGCTCGTAAAGTTTGAGGGTGAGGTAGGCCGAGGTCTTCAGTCCAGGCACGGCGATGCGTTTGCCAGCAATCTCAGTTGGCTTAAGAGATTTCGTGGAGACGACGATCGGGCCATAGCCCTCGCCAAAGCTGGCGCCGCAATCGAGCAGTATGTACTTGTCGCGGAGAGCGGGGTAGGCGGCAAAACTGATGGCGGTCACGTCGTAGGTTTCTGTTAGCGCGGCCTCGTTCAGCGTCTGGATGTCCGAAAGGATGTGCGTGTACTTGTAACCGGGCGTGGCGAGCTTGTGGGTGGCAAGCGCGTAAAACATGAAGGCATCATCGGAATCCGGGGAATGCGCCAGCTTGATCTCGACCGGTTCCTTCTCGGTCTTCGAAGCTGTTTGTTGGCCAGGCATGGGCTTGTCCGTTTCCTTTTTCAACGCGAGTCCGGCAAAGCCGGGTCATTTCATGCGCAACCGCGAAGCGGTCTCCCCGCCCTGACTCTGGTTCCTGGCCGAGAGACGTTCCCGCGACGGAAAGGGTCTATCGGAGACGAAAGGAAGAAAACGTGCGCGTCGCAGGGGCTTGCGTGGCGCCAGGCCGGACGATTCCTTGCTAGGGAGAGCCTAGCATATTGGTGTCTGCCGAACAATTGGGGCAATTGGAAGCCGGGGGCACAGGACAGTCGGTGGCAGATGAGGAATTGGGGGCGCCAAGGCTAAAGCGAGGAGACCATGCGGGCGATGGCGTCGTCGAAGGAAGCGTGGCCGTCAAGATACGGCTGCCAAAACTGCTGAAGCAACTTGAAGTAATCGTTCCAGCCACGCTGATAGAGGCCCTCACGCAAAGCGTAGGGAGTGTACCCGCCGCCGGGGACGCTGCCGTCTTCGTCTCCAGCGGCCGCACCGGAAGAGCCGAGTACCGGGCGGATGACTTCGCCAGTGGTGTAGAAAACCAAGGCATGCCAGAGGTCACGCGGGATGGCTTTGTCGCGCTGGTGGCATTCGCGGATGATGGCGGCTTGCACCGGCTCGGCGATACCGTGCGAACCTTCGTGGAAAAGAACTTCGAGGGCCGTTGCCCCTTGATTGCGCGGGTCCAGGCTGGAGATCGTGATTCGCAAGGGATCGACGGTGGTATACGCGCCGGCCCAGTTGGCGTAGCCCGTGAGGTCGACGCGAATTTTTTCGCGCGGCCAGCGCGCCTGGTAAACATCCGCAAGCCGTTCCGAGAGGCCCACGCCCTGTTCGCGCACGAGCGGGGCGACGCGCATGATCCACCGGCGGTTGGCGCGGTCGTGCTGCGGCCAGAAATGAGCGCTGTAGACAGGCGCCGCCGCCTCCAGGACCTGCGTCAGTTTTGCGGGCAAGCCGGCGTCGCAGAATTTTCGCTTCCTGCCGGAAAGTTCATCGCAGTCCTCGAAATCGCCCAGTTGATCTTTCAATTGGATGAGCTCGGTGGAAAAGAGCAAGTCCTTCGCGGCGTAATTCGCAACATAGTAAGCGACGGCGTCGTCCCAAATACGCTGCTCGGCGGGCGTAAGCGCGGAATGCGCTTCCGGCGCGGTGTTCAGGGTTGGTCCGGAGGGCTTGGCGCTTTTTTCCAGCGGCGCAGCCGAAGTTCGCGACCGGGCTTCGTGATAGAGCGTGTGATGGAGATTGATCCAGAAGCCGCTGTGAAGCTCGAAGACGGGAAGAGGTCCGTAGCCGAAATTATTTTGAGACTGAGCTGCCGCCCGAACGGGGGCGATCAAAGAAAGTGCGAACAGGAGAAGAAGCAATCGCGCTGGCACTCTGCAAGGCATAGCGAATCGCCCGATAGTAGCGCCAAGTTTCGCAAAGCACAAACGAGGTCCAAGCGATGGCAAGCGTTGAGCGAAGATTTTCAGGCTTTTCCAAAAGCCAAGCGCACCAATTCCGGGAATCTTTCTCCGATCCGTAAGACTGGAAGTTTCGCAGAAGGTGCTACTCCAATTTGGGGTCTGCTTCGCTACCGACGGCGCCACGCCGGTCGGCGGCGTGCAGCGCGCCGTTGGAATCGCGGAAGAACGAGCGGCGCCCGGTGCGCCCGTACTGCAGCGGAGTCGCCGCCAACTCGTATTTCGCAGGCGCGCCGAGCGCGTTCGCGCCAACAATGACGTAACGAATGACATAGCCATTTTTCATTCCGTTGGCGAGGTCGGAATCGACGAGTCCGGCCGCCTCGCCGTTCGCCGCACCGTGCAAGGGCGACCCCAGATTCGCCAGAGATTCGGGCAAGTGCGGATATTTGTTGCGGTAGGCTTCGACCGCGGCGGCGACTTTCTTCAGGGATTCGATGGCGCTTTTTTCCGTTGATTCCACCTCGGCGGTATCCCATTCCACTTCCAGCGAAGGAAGATCCAGGAGCAGCAAGCCCAGCGAAAGCAGTTTCCATTCCCCGTCTTCGCGTACCAGCCCCAGGGTGATCTGATGGACGTTTGCGCCGGCGCTATCGGTAGCATCGCGCACTTCCATGGGGAGAAACGCAATATTGTCGCGTAGTTCGGCGCCGCCGATCTGCATTTCCGTGGTGACGTCGGGAGTTTGGCAGCGAACAATGGGGCGGCCGGCGGGATTCGCCGATGCGGTGGGTTTGCCCGGTTCATTCAGCAGCACGAAGCGCTTCATCAACGCCACGCGTGCCGGCGGCGTCATGCGCGAAAACGCCTCTTTGTTTCGGGCCGTGAGAAAGCGAACGAACTCGGTTTGATTTTGCGAGCAAGCCGCGGAGAGCACCGCTCTCAGCGCGGCGCTGGGTCCTCCGCTGTTTGCCGCTTCGCTGGGCGCGCTTGTGGAACTGGCATCGGGCCTGGAACCGGACTCCTGCGCGAGTGCGTTCGCGGCTGCGAGCAGAAACGCGCAGTTCAAGATACGTCCGCGCTTACTCGATTTCCCCGATTTCACGTCAATCCTTTGCCGCGCTCAGTATGGCCGCCAGATTCTGCGTGAAGCTCGAGCGCGGCAGAACTTCATCGCATCCCGCGGCCTGCGCTTGAGCGGCAAGCCCTGTTTGCACGTGCGAGAGGAAGCCGACCACGCGAACGTCCTTGCCCGACTGGCGCAGTTTTTCAATCGCAGCGAGCGGCTGGCTCCGCGCGTTCAAATCCACGATGACGAGTTTTGCCTCGCTCGCCATCAGTCCCATCAACCCCTCGGCGTTCGTGGCTACCTTTACTTCCACGCCGAGCTGCTTGGCGGTTTCCGCCAGCTTCATCTGGAAAAACAAATCGTCCATCAACGCCACGACTCTTCCCATTTCGCTCCGCCTTTATTTGCCGCTGCTCGGCCACCGTCTTGTTATTATGCGCCCGTTCTTCTCAACCGTTCTTCCCAACGGCGCCCGCTCCCCGGTAAGATGCGTCTTCGCAACCAAACGATGAGCGCCCATCCCGAAGACGCCCGCCTTGCCGCTTGCGGCCCACGCGACGTGACTCTCTACACGCGCCCGGGATGCCATCTCTGCGACGAGGCCAAGGCTGCCATCGCGCCGCTCTTGCAGGAATTCGGCGCCAGCCTTCGCGAAGTCAATATTGACGACGATCCTGTTTTGAGGGAACGCTACGATTGGGACATTCCCGTGATTTTCATCGGCCACAGGAAAGCGGCCAAGCATCGCGTGGATTTAGAACAGTTCCGGCGGCAGCTTGAGGACGCCGGCGCGAGCTGAAACCTCCGGCTGAAAATTCGCGGCAGAAAATCGGCGATATTAGTGCCCGCCGGCAGCTTCGTGCGCACCGACGGTTTCGTCGGGCACCGCGCCTTTTCGGCCCTTGACGCGGTCGTAGACGCTGACCTGGCTGACCGAGCCGAGCGCTTCGTTGTAAAAAGTTGGAAGGCCCAGCGCCGTGCGCAGCTCTTCGTTGAACTTTCGCAGGTTTTCCAAGTGCGTCGCCAGGGCCGGCAATTTCAGTCCCTCGTCGGTGAGCAAAAACTTCTGGTAGCCGGCGTCCCACAGCCGCGTGAATTGGCCCTTCAGCATGATGGTGGGGGGGATGGTCATCTGGTAGAGGTCGTCGGCGCCTTTGCGAAACTCCGCGCCGCAGCCGTATTTTTCCACGCGCACGACGCCGCGCGTGCTGCCCACGGCAAACCCCAGCGCCGCGAGACTTTCGATTGCTTTTGGTGAGAAGCGCTCTTCGATATTCCACATGGCCCATTCAGGGTAATGAATGCCCGCGCTCCTGTAAAGCGCGCGCCGGATTGTTTTGTTGTTTTTGCGCGGCTGTCTTCTCACGCGGTCTGCGCGTTATGGATCAACATCCTACAGATCTGATTCACACCATTGTAATTTCCGATTTCACTTGCATTCATCTTTTCACCATACTCTCGCGCATTGCTTGGGGTGGCCAGGGTTATCCACAGAATGACTCTGGATTACATGACGTATGTGTGATAAATCGAGGCTAACGGGTCGCGCCGATTCTCGTAAAGGGGTGTTTGCAAATGATAAAAACAGCGCGTTTTGTTCTGGCTCTTATTGCCCTGCTCTGCCTGCTCGGCTCGCCTTCCCTGGCCCAGCAAACTCTCGGCTCGATTAGTGGCACCGTCACGGATAGTTCCGGTGCCGTTGTGCAGGATGTGGTCGTAAAAGTTCATAGCGCGGCCACGGGTTTGGAGCAAACGGCCACCACGAAGTCCGACGGCTCCTTCAGCGTTGTAGATCTCCCGATCGGCACATATAGCGTGACATTTTCACGAAGCGGATTTAAGACCGAGGTCCACTCGCAAATTCCAGTGCAGGCCAACCGCACCACCACAGTGAACGGGAGGTTGGAGCCTGGCGAGGTATCAGCGCAGATTACCGTCACGGCGACTCCTCTGCTCGATCAAACGGATACAACCAATGGGTACACGCTGAGTTCGGAACTGGTCGAAAGTGCGCCGCTGGGCACGGGGAGCTTCACGCAGTTGGCAATTCTGAGCCCCGGTGTGAACGCCGACCTTCTCAGTGGCTCCGGGACAAACGCGGGCCTCGGCAACCAGAACATATTTGCCAACGGTCAGCGCGACTCCAGCAATAGTTTCAATGTGAATGGTGTGCTCACCAACAACCTGTTCAACGGAAAATCCTCGAGCGGAGTCAGCGACAATCGATTTGTCCTAAATACGGGCGAAAACTTCACCGCAGGTGGAACAATTCAAACCAGCACCTCGGTCTACAGCGCCATCGGCCAAGCTCTTCCCTCGCCACCACAGGAGACGATTGAAGAGTTGCAAGTGAATACCTCGATGTATGACGCATCCGAAGGCGCCTACAGCGGGGCGCACATTTCCTTGCAGACCAAGAGCGGTACAAATAGTTTCCACGGGGGGCTATATGAATATCACCAGACAGACGCATGGAATGCCGCGCCCTTCTTTCGCAACTCGGATCCTACAATTCCGGCAAATCAGAAAGTTCCAACGCTGAAGAGGAATAATTTCGGCGGGACGATCGGCGGCCCGATCCTGAAGGACAAACTGTTCTTTTTCGCGTCTTATCAGGGACAGAGAGCCCGCGATCTTGACGGTTCGCTCTCTCGCGCTGACGTTCCGCTGAGCCTGACGAACGATCGCAGCGCGGCCGCGATTGCGACGGTCGCGAATAACGAAAATCCTAACGCGCCTTGCGGACCGGGCCAAACGCCCCCGAATCCCTGCCTGACAGCCACCAACATCGATGCCGTGGCGCTCAAGATCCTGCAGGCCAAGCTTCCCAACGGACAGTTTTTGTTCCCCACCCCGACAATTCTCGACCCAAACATAGCCAATGCGCAGGGTTACGACGCGTTGGTGCAAGGGCCTTCGACGCGATTCAATGCCGATCAGGTAAACGCGAATGTGGACTACAACTTCAGCGCCAAAGATCGCCTCGCAGGCAAATATTATTTCCAAAATGATCCAACCGTTTCGCCGTTTGGTGTCAGCAATACTTTAGGCTTTCCCCAGACGCTAAGCGCTGGATCGCAAGTCTTTTCCTTGGAAAACACCACGATTCTTTCGACAAATGCCACTTGGACTCAGCGGTTCGGTTTCGTTCGTCAGCGCGCCTTCGCGAATACACAACAACAATTCGCGAACAGCGATTTTGGAATCAGCCTTTTCGGGCTGAGCCGGCTTCCAGGCATCACCATTAACAATAACGATCAAAATCTCGGAAACTCGCTCGGGATCGGGGCATCTTCCAATTTTGCGAATGCGGGCCTGTTCCAGAACCAATTCGAGGGGGCCACAAGCTATCTATGGAACGTTGGCCGCCACGCGCTTTCTTTCGGTTTTCAGTGGGATCACTCGCAACTGAACATCGTGAACAAAAACAATGAGACTGCGGCAGTCGGGTTTGACAATTTCTTTGACTTTGCCCAGGGCAATCTCTGCACTCCCATAAACGGTTGCACTGCGGCGAATACAACCTTCCTGAATGGCGCAACAAACCGATACTACAGGGCGAATCAGGTCGGCACGTTTGTCCAGGACAACATTCGTGTGAAATCCAACCTGACCGTTAATGTCGGTCTGCGATGGGACTGGGACGGCCCGCTTGTAGAGAAGAACGGCTTGCTCACCAACTTCTATCCACAAGACTACAGCTACAATGCGGCGACAGACACAATCAACAATATCGGCTTGGTCGTGGCTGGCAACAATAAGGCGTTTGGCGCCAAAGGTGTGAGCGATTCCACGCTTACCGGAAGGCAATGGGGGGTTGGTCCCAGGATAGGTGCGGCCTGGACGCCTTCTTTCCTCAAGGACTTCGTGGTTCGCGCCGGCTTTGGTATGTACTATGACCGTGGCGAGTATTTCACCGAGCTGTCGCCCAGCGCCGGTCAGGGAATCAGTGGCCCTTTCGGCGTTACAACCGAACAGCCCTTTGTGGTGCCGGTGCTTGCACAAGGCAATGCGACATTTTCCGCACCGTTTGGAACTACGGCTCCCCCGCCACCGCCAAATAATCTGAGCGGCGTGAATTCACTCGTGCCAAATATTGGCCAATTGAAGAATCAGACCACGCCGTTCTGCACTGCTAACAATCTTCAGTTCTGCGGGCCGCTTCAATTCGCGGGGTACGATCCGCGGAATAAGTTGCCTTATACAGAGAACTGGCTTTTGGATCTGCAGTGGCAGCCTGTTAATGATCTTGTCTTGAGAGTCGCCTATGTCGGCAATCATGGAGTCCACGAGTTGATCCCGATTCCGTTCAACCAAGCACTGGTCGCAACGCCAACAAAACCCGTAAACGGTCAAATTTACTCATACGGTTATCACATCCCCGGCGTTGCTGCCGAGAACGTTCAGACGATCACGGATGGCTTCCTTACGGGAAACGCGTCGCTTCGCGTTCCATTCATCGGGTTTGACCCTAATTCCCAGTACAACAAGGCCATTGGCCAATCCAATTACCACGCGTTGCAGTTCAACGTGACGAAGCGCGCGACCCGGAACCTCACACTTTTTGGATCCTATACTTGGTCTCACAGCCTGGACGAAGAAAGCGGGGCGCAACTCTTCTATAACGGCAACGATCCGCTGAACCCGAGATCAGGTTACGGTAATTCAGACTTTGATCGTACTCACGTACTGACAGTGAGTTTCCAGTATGAGCTGCCAAAGGCCAAGAACCTCAAAGGTTTCACCAGCCACATCGTCAATGGCTGGGGCCTCGGCGGGTTGGTGGTGGCGCAAAGCGGTCAGCCCTATAGCGTTGTGGATTTCTCCGGTGGTGCGGCGGGCCAATTCTATGGCGGCGGGCAGGATGCTGTCACCAACCCGATCATACCGCTCGGGGGCGTTGGGTCAGTACCAGGGACCAATCCGCGCGCACAAGGCACCACGGGCATAAATGCGGCCAACCCTGTGCTCAATGCCGCGGCTTTTGGCGTGCCGCTTCTTGCTCCCGGCCAGAAGGGTGTCCCGCCGTGCGATCCAGTCACAGGCGTATGCGATTTCTATGAAACCGGTTTCGGCTCCACAGGCCGCAATATCTTTCGAGGTCCATTTCAATCTCGCGTGGACATGACCGTCTTCAAGCAATTCAAACTGACAGAGCGATTTCGGCTCAAGTTTGACATGCAGGCGTTTAACCTCTTGAATCACGCGAGTTTCGATACGCCAAACAACGACGTGAGGTTCAATCCCTTTTTCAGCAGTTTCCCTCGCTACGCGCCGAGAAAACCTACCGACCCAGACCAGTCCTGTGGAGGACCAGCTCTGAACTTTGCATACCGATGCAAACCTCCAGGGGGGCAGCTTGGTGTGATCCAACACACCATCGGGAGCCCGCGGTTCCTCCAGATGGCGCTGCATCTCACCTTCTAGCGCATAGTCGGCCAAAAGCGAGCATTTGACGTTCGGGGCCGCTTTGGCGGCCCCGAACTGTTTCCGCGGACGAATTTTGACGTCTGGTCCTTCGCGATGCTGCGCTCCCAAGCGTAAGCTCCTAAGTGGATGCAGGTCGGCCCACTATATCTCGGGGCTAGGCTGGCGCATCTAATTCGGAGTAAAATGGTCGGATATCCCGGCTCCGGCGCGAGCTGAAGGGGATTCCTAGCTCAAAGGGGTCATGGCCACCATCGGACATATCGCCGCATCTCCCCGCGAATCAACGGCTCAGCAGGGCCGCTTGGGTGAATCCCTGCTCGACCGGATCGGGAACACACCCTTGCTACGGATGGAGCGCGTTGGACACGAATTTCCGAAGGTCGAATTCTGTGCCAAGGCGGAGTGGTTCAACCCTGGCGGCTCGGTAAAGGACCGCCCCGCACTGAGCATGATCCAGGCGGGCATCGCTAGCGGGGCGCTGCGGACGGGCAAGACCATCATTGATGCGACCAGCGGCAATACCGGCATCGCCTACGCGATGGTCGGCGCGGCGCTGGGTTTTCCCGTGCAGCTTTGCCTGCCGGACAGCGCTTCGCACGAGCGCAAGCGCATCCTCGCGGCACTCGGCGCGGAGCTGGTGAGTACTCCCGGCGACGAAGGCACTGACGGAGCGATTCGCAAAGTGCACGAAATCGTCGCGGCGAATCCGGAGAAATATTTTTACCCGGACCAGTACAGCAATCCTGCGAACTGGCAAGCGCACTATCGCACCACGGCCAACGAAATCTGGGAACAAACCTCGGGCCGCATCACGCATTTTGTCGCTGGACTCGGCACCAGCGGCACGTTCGTCGGAACCACGCGCCGGCTCAAGGAGCTGAATCCTGCAATTCGTTGCGTGAGCCTGCAGCCCGACGCATCCTTTCACGGTCTCGAAGGCTGGAAACACATGCCGACGGCCATTCGCCCGGCGATTTACGATGAGACGCTCGCCGACGAAAATTTGCCCGTCTCCACGGAAGAATCTTACCGGCTGGTGAAACGCCTGGCGCGCGTAGAGGGTTTGCTCGTCAGTCCCAGCGCGGCGGCGGCGTTACTGGGTTGTTTTCAAGTTGCAGCCGCAATTCCGAAAACTGCGGAAGCCGTCATCGTCACGGTTTTTGCGGATTCCGCATCGAAGTACTTGAACGAACGCTTCTGGGATGAAGAATAGTTATGGCGGACGCGACGGAACTCTGGATGAGCGGGCCTATCGCGGAACAAATCCGCGCGCATGGCGCGGAAACCTATCCGCATGAATGCTGTGGCGCGCTGCTGGGACGCGATTCGAACGCCGTCCCTGAGACTAATCGGGGAAAGGGCGCGCTGGCGCCCGGGCGGGAAATCCTGCAGCTTTTTCCGCTCGTCAATCGGCGCGACGATTCGCCTCGCAACCGCTTTTCGGTGACTGCTCAGGACGTTCTCGAGGCCGAAAAAGCCGCGAGCGCGCAAGGCCTGGAAGTGGTCGGCTGGTATCATTCGCATCCCGACCATCCGGCGCGGCCCAGCGAGTATGACCGCGATCACGCCTGGCCGTGGTATAGCTACATCATCGTCAGCGTGCAGAACGGCGCGCCCCAGGACATGACTTCCTGGCGCTTGAACGATGACCGCGCGGAATTTTCGCCCGAAGGAATTGAGATTCGCCACCGCGCCGCAGTGTAGGTCGCTGGTTCCAGCACTAACGGAGAAATGAAATGCCCGTGAAAGTAATGATTCCATCGCCGCTTCGCCCCTACGCGGGGAAGCGCGATTCCGCCGAGTTCAGCGCCCGGACCGTCGGTGAAGCGCTCGGCCACCTGACCACGCAATTCGGGGAACTGCGCAAGCACCTCTTCACCGAAGACGGCAAACTGCGTAGCTTTGTCAACGTCTACGTGAACGATGAGGACATTCGTTATCTTGCGAAAGAGAACACGCCAACGAAGGATGGCGACACTATCAGCATTATCCCGTCCATCGCCGGAGGCATTCCGTCCATGGTAAGTGCCATTCCATCCATCGTAGATGCTATGCGCCCCAAGTTTTGTTATTCCGAGCGAAGCGAGGAATCTGCTTTGGGCTTCCTGAGCGATAATGGAATAGGATTGTAGAGGAGCAAGGAATCACAATGGCCACCACCGTACAGCCGCAGACCGGAGCAAAACCGGCTGCGAGCCTTTCAAACGAAGAAATACTTCGTTATAGCCGCCACCTCATCATGCCGGAAGTCGGCATGGAGGGGCAGCTCAAGCTGAAGAACGCTAAAGTACTGCTCATTGGCACGGGCGGGCTGGGCGCGCCGCTTGGTTTGTATCTGGCCGCCGCGGGCGTCGGCAAACTCGGCCTCGTTGATTTTGACGTCGTCGACTTCACCAACCTCCAGCGCCAGGTCACTTTCGGCACCAGCGACGTCGGCAAGCCCAAGAGCGAAGCCGCCCGCGCGCGCCTCGCGAACCTCAACCCCGACATCCAAATCCAGTCATTCGAAACGCAGTTGACCAGCGCCAACGCTCTGGAACTTTTCAAGGACTTCGATGTTATTGTCGACGGCACCGACAACTTCCCAACGCGCTATCTCGTTAACGATGCTTGCATCTTGTTGGGTAAGCCCAATGTGTATGGCTCGATTTTCCGCTTCGAAGGGCAAGCCACTGTTTTCGGCATGCCCGATGGCCCGTGCTACCGCTGCCTCTATCCGGAACCGCCTCCGCCGGGGCTGGTGCCTTCCTGCGCCGAAGGCGGCGTCCTCGGTGTTCTGCCCGGTATCATCGGCTCCATCCAGGCTATGGAAACGATCAAGCTGATTCTGGGCCGCGGCGAAAATCTCGTGGGGCGCTTGCTGCTTTTCGACGCCCTGGGAATGAAATTCCGCGAGCTAAAGCTGCGCAAAAATCCGAACTGCCCGGTGTGCGGCTCGCATCCGACGATCACCAAGCTGATTGATTACTACGAATTTTGCGGCGTACGCGGCGAAGAAGCTCCCGGGCCCACCGTGCAAGTGCCGGAGATCACGCCACGCGACCTGAAGGCCCGGCTCGATCGCGGCGATGATTTGTTCATTCTCGATGTGCGCGAGCCCCACGAATACCAGATCTGCAATCTCAAGGGGCATCTGCTTCCGCTCGGGGAGCTGACGCGGCGCGTCCATGAACTCGATTCCTCGCGTGAAATCGTCGCGCATTGCCGCAGCGGAAAGCGTTCCGCCGAGGCCGTGGACTTCCTGCGCAAAGCCGGATTTCGCAAAATCCTCAACCTGAAAGGCGGCATCCTCGCGTGGTCCGACGAGGTTGACCCGTCCGTTCCCAAGTATTGATTTTGCTCCAGGGATTTCTGCTGGCTGTTGATGACGCCCGGCGTGATGGGGACGCTGGGCGTTTGTGCTTGTCGCCGAACGGAAGTGTGGGCATACTCTCAGTGGTTCAGGAGAAAAAATGGCGGCCACCAAAGTTACTGTTAATCACAACGGGTCGATCCGTATAGAGGGCGACTTCGAGATCCTCGATCCGGAAGGCAAACCCTTTGGATTGGCCGGCCGGAGTACTATCAGTCTCTGCCGCTGTGGGCACTCCGCCAACAAGCCCTTTTGCGACGGGTCACACAAGACGAGCGGATTCGCGGATACCGTCGCTGCTCGGGAGCTGCCTCCCCCCAAGCCCAAGCTCTAGGGGATGCTGCGGCTTAGGGCTACGAAGTGTTCCAATTGTTGAGATTGTCTCAGTCTGAGACAGTCTCGAATATTCACTTGATACTCGCCCTCTGCCCGGTAACTCTAACGAAACAAAAATGATAGCGTATTAATCCGCGAGATTGCCGACCGTCGCGGCGTCTCGCCGCTTTCCCGCGATCTTCTCCCCTTTGTCGCATTCAGATAACACATGTATTTTCAATCAGTTACGAGAGCTGATTTTTGGTCAGAAAAGGTCACAAACTTGCTTCTCTTGGTAGTTGGTAGTTTTTCTTCGGCATTTGGGGGATTTTGTGGGTGCTTGGGGCCAAATCATAGGGTTTCTCAGCAGCGACCGCGATTCGGTCTTCGCTCGGAAGGCTCATAAGCATGTCCTCGCCGCGTTCGGTGCCCTGTTCCTGATCTTTTTTCTTACCTTAGCCTTCTACCTGCGACAAATCAGTGTGGCAGGCTCGCCACAAAGCTATCTTTACCTGGAGGTTGGCGGCACGCTCGTCAGCTTCTGCTACGCCGCCAATGCGTTGGTCCGCTTCCGCGGTACTCACGACCGCACCGCGTTGATCCTGGCCTTCGGATTCGTGCTTTCCGGAATCATTGAAACTGTCGGCTGCTTTGGCCTGAACGATTCGCTGCTCTCCGGCGCGCTCTTGCTCTCTCACATCCCGATGGGATGGATGGTGAGTCGCACCTTACTTGCCGTTCTCTTGCTGGCGGCCATTCTCGTCGAACGTTATATGCCCACGGCGCGCCAGCCCAGCAAGGAAACCGCCGCTGCGTTGCTGGCGGTGGCCCTGGCTGCCTACCTGACGAGCGCCGCGTTTCTTGCCGCACCCGCTGCGCCGGTGGCGCACGCCGCGAACTGGATTTCTCGTCCCTGGGATCTGCTTCCCGCCGCGCTGTTTTTGATTGCCGCGGTTTGCTTTCGCCAGCGCCTGAAGAACGCCACGGACAAGAGAGTTGCTGCCAGCTTGCTCGATCATTCTCTCTTTCTGGTGGCCTCGCTCAATGTCGTCTGCCACGCAGCGGCGGCTTTTTCTCGGCAGCTTTTCGATGGACCTTTTTTCCTGGCAGAGTTGAGCAAGACGCTCAGCTATGTCGTCATGCTCTCCGGCGCGTTGCTGGATCAGGCCCGCCTTTTCGAGCAAGTGCGCTCGATGGCTGTCACCGATCCGCTCACGGGGTTGTCGAATTACCGCCGACTGATCGGCGTTCTCGAGGCGGAGCTGGATCGTTCGCGCCGCACGCAGCGCCCCTTCAGCGTGGTGCTTCTGGACATGGACGGCCTCAAGATCATCAACGACCAGTACGGGCATCTGACCGGAAGCCGCGCGCTGGTGCGCATCGGTAAAATTCTCCGCAATCATTCCCGCGCGATTGACACTGCCGCGCGATACGGCGGCGATGAATTCGCGCTGGTGCTGCCGGAAGCGGGCAAGGACATCGCCTCGCGCGTCGTCTCTCGCATCCGCGAGCGTCTTTCCGGCGAGCCAGAACAGCCCGCGCTCTCTGTTAGCGCGGGAGTCGCGGCCTTCCCCGAGGATGGCGACACGCCCGAAAAGCTTCTTGGCGCAGCAGACCGCGCTCTCTATGCCATGAAGCACCCCGGTAAGAGCACCGTTCAAAATCTCACGCGCATCGCCGCGTGCTTGTGAGCATGGATAAGAACATGGCGCAAGCGAAGAAAACCGTGTTTCACAGAGCCGAAAAACGCATCCCGATGGAAATTCCCGTTCTCATTGACGGCCATCGCCGGGCGCCCGGCTCGGAATCGACTTTTACCGAGAATGTCAGTGCGCGCGGCGCGCGCGTTGTCAGCGTGCGCCGCTGGGAACAAGGCGAACCATTGGTGTTCGCTTCGCGCACGGGTGAGTTTCGCTCCGAAGGCCGGGTAGCCTACTGCCAACCATTGCAAGGCGAAGGCTTTGCCATTGGCGTGGAGTTCCTCGAGCCAACAGGGCGATGGGTAGTTCAATCCCCAAGATAGCTTGACGTAAAACGGCGAGCGGATAGGAGGGAAACGCCTGGAACAAAAAGAGAAGACAGAAAACTGGTGCAAGTATTACAAGAAAGCATGAAGCGCCTGGCGGAGATCAAAAGATCTTCCAGGCGCTTCATCCTTTTTGGTTCCTAGCCCCGCCGAAATCAAGGCCGCCGCATTTCCTGCAAGACCTCAAGATGGACATGAATTGCGTTTTCTGCCATGCTTCCGCTGAAGACCGCATCGCATTCGATTTCCGGGATTAGCGCATCAACTCACGAAATACCGGCTATCCCAGCTGCCTTTGACTTTGGTTCTCTTCGTCAACAACCAACTATGCAGCACCGAACCACAGCGCGGTACCGCAACCTGCTCAGGCACATCCGCAACTGGCCCTTGTATTTCAGTCGAAAATTTCGGAAAGGTTATAAAGCGATGTCCTTTGTCACCAGAGGCAATCGCATCCGCTTCCGGGTGCCCACCTGGCCGCTTTTCCTCGTTTTCAAGGAGATTTTCGTATCCGATTTCTATGGCATTGACGCTCTTCTAAAAAAACTCCCGCCCCGGCCCGTGGTCCTGGATATCGGCGCCAATGCAGGATATTTTGACATCATGCTCTTTTCCAAAATGGCGGAAGCCACCGTCTACGCTTATGAACCGATCCCTAACAATTACAAGTTATTCCAGCAGAATATCGCCCTCAATCCCTCTCTGGCGAGTCAGATTCACCTATTCAATAAGGCGGTGACTGGCACTCCACAGGAATTCGTTGAGCTGCATATGGAAACAGAGGCGGAAAACTCCGTCATTGCTTCCGTCTACTCCGACTTTGACCACAAGAACCATTTTACTTTGCGCGTCCCGGCCATTTCCCTTCGCCAGATTCTGGAGGACAGCGGGATTGAGCGGGCCGACTTGGTGAAGATTGACTGCGAGGGAAGCGAATACCCGATTCTTTACGAAACGCCCGCGTCTTGCTGGGGAAAAATCAACTTCCTAACCGTGGAAGTGCATGACTTGGATGGGGATCAAAGAAATGTAGGCAACCTCACACGGTTTCTGGAAAACCAGGGCTATGAAGTGGTTTCGGCGCCGGCCCACGACAACTGCCACTCCCTCGAAGCCATCCGAAAGAACAAGTGATCCTTTCCCTCCTCAATCTTCGATGAACCAGATCCTGATCGATTGTGAAAGAACAAAACATCCTTACACCGGATTGTTTTATTTTTGCCTGCACCTGGGCAACGCCCTGATCCGGCAGTCCGATCCGGCCCGGGAGCAATTGAACTTTTATGTTCCGCGGACGCAACTCAAGCTCTTTGGTCCCGCGCAACATTATTTTCTCTATCGCCGTTTCCATCGGTGGTGGATTCCCCGCGCGCGCTCCTTCGACCTCTGGCACAGCACTTACCAGAATTCCCGGCTTCTTCGCCCGCCCGGGAAGACCCGCGTGGTGCTGACCATCCATGACCTTAATTTCCTGGTGGAGCGGCAGGGACAGCCCGAGAAAATAAAGAAATCCCTCCGTCAAGTGCAAGCCGGGATTGACCGGGCCGACTATATTGTTTGTGTCTCTCAGTTTACCCTGTCCACCGTGAGCCATCACCTTCGACTGGGAAATCGCCCCGTGCAAGTGATTTACAACGGGTGCGATGTCAATGAGTTTCCCGCCTTTGACCAGCCCCGTTTCCGTCCCGCCCGTCCTTTTATTTTCAGCCTGGGCACGGTCCTGCCGAAAAAGAATTTTCATGTTCTCCCCGGCCTTTTGGGCGGCAGTGGCGATGACTATGAACTGGTGATTGCAGGAATCCTGGACCCCGATTACGAAAAAATCATCCGGGCAGAGGCCAATCGTCACGGAGTGCAAGACCGGGTACACCTGCTGGGGCCCATTAGCGAAGAGGAAAAGTCCTGGTATTTCCGGAGTTGCCTCGCCTTTGCGTTTCCTTCACGCGCGGAAGGCTTCGGGATACCGGTTGTCGAAGCGATGTATTACGGGAAACCGGTTTTCTTGTCCGATCAGGTTTCCCTGCCGGAAATCGGGGGAAGCCAAGCCTATTATTTTACCAACTTTGACTCGGCCGCCATGCGGGAAGTATTTAGCCGCGGCATGGCGGACTACCGGTCACCGGGCAGGGCCGAACAGATCCGGCAGCGGGCCTTGCGTTTCAATTGGGATCAAGCGGCTCGAGATTATCTCGGCATCTATCGGAAGCTGGAACCGCAGTAGGACGGCAAAATCAATCTTCGTCCAGCAGAATAGATGTCGGCGTCCGTCCTTGCGGCAGTTCGTGCTATTCAAAGAACGCTGGCGCGAAGCCTGGCTACTTCGGCTGGAAATTTACGCGAATAAGGCTGCCGCCAATGCGAAACTCCGTGCCGTCCCGCAACATCGCGGCACGCGCGCGCTCCTCGTCGAGAAAAGTGCCGTTGGTGGAATCCAGATCCTTGAGATTGATGATCGTGTCGCGCACTTCCAGCAGGCAGTGATGCCGTGAAATTTCCGGATCGTTCAGCGGAATGTCCGCCCCTTTGCGCCCCAGCGTGACCCGCGGCTTGCTGAGCGTATGCTTCTCGCCTTTCGATGGGCCTGTCAGAATGCTGAGCACCACCTTCGCTTTTTCGGGCAGCCGGATTCCCGGATCGGGGGGCAGCAAGTTCAGGTTGGAACTCGATGCGTTGGCCCTGGCAAACGAAGGAAGCGGCGACATGACCACCGTGGAATCCACGCGCCGCTTGATCTCCACGATGGTGGTTTTTCCGCACTTCGAACATTTGAACTGCACTTTCGGATGCGCGCCGAACTGCCCATCTTTCAGCAAATGTTCCGCACCGCAATGAATGCAAGCCGCCTGCATACTTCAAAATTAACACTATCCGAGGCCCTAAGTTGCGCCCCAAACTTTTGCCGGTCGGAACAGTTAATCTGCGCTGCGCGCCCGCCAGCGTTCGCATCTTATGTTACGATTGCAGGTTCAAGACCACTCAGGAGAGCGTGCGTGTCCGAACATATTTCGCGCAAAGAACTGAAGCAGGACAAAATCAAGGAGACCATCGAGCACGGCGCCGAAGCCGTCATCTCTCATGGGCAATTCACGCTCCTTGTCGTGGTTGTTATCCTGGCGGGAGCCCTCGGTTATGCCGGCTGGCATTTTTATATCGACCGCCAGACCGTCGCCGCGTCCGCCGACTTGGATGCTGCCACGAAGGCTTACCAGGGCCGCATCTCCGCGGTTCCTGACCCGTCCGATCCGAACGAGCCGTTCTATCCCGACGAGTCAGCTCGCGCACAAGACGCCATGCAAAAGTTCACCAAGGTAGCCGACAAGTATCCCAGCACCAATCCCGGAAAACTCGCGCGCTACTACGCCGCGCTTTGCCTCGAGGACCTCGAGCGCCACAATCAGGCGCTTGAAGAATTGAAAAGAATCAGCGGCAGCGGCGACAAAGAACTCGCGGCCATGGCGCAGTACCAGATGGCCATAATCTATTCCCGCACCGGCAAGACCGATGAGGCCGTCAGGATTTTCCGGGCTTTGGCGGATAAACCGAGCGTCCTTGTGCCGCGGCCCATGGTGCTTCTGGAGCTTGCGGGTGTCCTTCGCGCTTCTAACCCCAAAGAAGCCGCCAGCATCTACCAGCAGATTAAAAAGGAATTTCCGGACACCGCCATCGCGGACCAAGCCGATCGCGGACTGGATTTTCTCTCGCCGAAATCCTGATCCGTTTCGCGCCTGAGGATTCGCGCGGTGCAGCCGGAACATGACGGAGCGGCCCATCGAACCAGTTTTCACTCCCGCTCCCTGGGCGATGCGCGCGGAGCAGTCCCGCGGCCGGCGTTATCCTGAAGAGTCCCATCCTTACCGCAGCATCTATGCGCGTGACCGCGACCGCATCATCCATTCCCGCGCTTTTCGCCGCTTGGAAGCCAAGACGCAAGTCTTCACCACGCGCTACTCGGACCATTTCCGCAATCGCCTGACGCATACGCTGGAAGTTGCGCAGATTGCCCGCACCGTCGCCGCCGCGCTGGGGCTGAACACCGAGCTTGCCGAAGCCCTCGCGCTCGTCCACGATATCGGCCATCCACCGTTCGGCCATGCCGGCGAACGCAAGCTCCACGAATTGATGCGCGCGCATGGCGGCAGTTTCAACCACAACCTGCACGCGCTGCGCATCGTCGAACAGTTCGAGCAGCGCTATCTTGATTTTCCCGGCTTGAATCTCACGTTTGAAGTTCGCGAAGGCATCATCAAGCATTCACGTGATTATTCCGCCGCGGAATGGCCCCAGCTGGCCGAGTATCTTTTGGATTTGCGTCCGCCCCTCGAAGCCCAGCTTATCGACTGGGTCGATGAAATCGCGTACAACACTGCGGACATCGACGATGCTCTCGAAGCCGAGCTCCTGGATCTCGCCGTTTTGCGCAAGGAAGTTTCCTTCTTTGGCGAAGTTTACGCACAGGTTGATTCCGCGCATCCGGGCGCGCGCGCGAAACTCGTCTTCAACGAAGCCCTCAAACGCATTCTGGATACATTGGCCAGCGATCTCATTGAGGCCACGCAGGAGCGCGTTCTGGCCTCCGGCCCTTCCTCTGTGGATGACATCCGCCGCGCTACAAAACGCCTTGCCGGTTTCGGCGATGCTGCCGCGGCGCGAAATCGCGAGCTTAAGCGATTCCTTTTCGCGCATATCTATAACCACCCGGCAATCACGGAGGACCGCGACCGTTCAGTGAAGTGCCTGGAGGAACTTTTCATCTACTACTTGAGTCACGACTGCTCGATGCCAGCTTCTTATGAAGAGCTGGCGCAAACGGAATCGCGCCACGTTATCGTTTGCGATTACATCGCTGGCATGACCGACCAATTCCTTCTTCGCCGGCATCACGAGCATTTCGGAGGTGCTTCCCGTGGGCCGTCCCCCGCATCAGATTAGCTTCAAGAAGAGTTGCATGATTCACGCGGTGTTCATTGCGATGGGTTGCAAGCCACGATCGTGCGAGGCGGAAAAGAAAAAAACAGAGTGGAGGCTGCCCTCCACTCTGTTTTTTGGCTAAAACGCCTGACGTTCCGTTGAAAACTTCAGAACCGCAGGAACGGGCCAAAGGCCACCCGCACATTATGGTGCGTACCTCCGGCGAAATAGATCTCGTCGCCGGCTTCCAGTCGCAGACCAACCGGGCCAAGATGCCCTTCTACACCCGCGCCCGGGTAAACCGCGCCGCTAACGTTGTTCGCGCGCAAGTTGTTCACGGAGTCCGTAAACGTTCCAAAAGTAGCCGGCCGCGGATCCAGCCGGAAATTAACAAAACCGCCCTTGAGCGTGAGGAATGGCCGAATCGCCCCGTGTCCGGCCACGATTTTTGGCCCAAACAGCCCGTGAAGCACTTTGAGGCTGCTGTTTGCCACCGTGACCGCGCAGCCCGTGGCCACGCAGTGGTCGGTGAAAGCCTGGTCGAAATCGTAGCTCATCTCTCCTTCCAGCATGACGTGAGAGAACGCTTTGTAGCCCACGCGTCCTCCAAGTCCTGCCATATTCGTGTTCGTTTGTGAGAGGCGGAAATAGTCAGCGAATGCGCCGACTTGAATATGATCCTGCGCTGAGGCCAGTGGGACCAGCCAGCCTGCGAGAAACAGCAATAGTGCGACACGCTTCATTCGTGTTCTCCTTGCACAGAGTTAGTAAGAATTGCAGAAAGCAGAGGGCTGGCTTTGGCTGGGGGAGAAGCTGCTGCTTCTTTTACTTAGATGAGATCCGCCAACGCAGAGTTGCTAGCGTGTTTAGTGGACTCTCAGGACCTCCGTACCAGCGTCAGAAAGAGCGTCAGGTAGCGCTTCAGCTTTTGCGTGATGAGAAAATTCTCCTTAACGTGCGCGTGTCCCTGCTCCCCCAGTTTCGCGGCAATCTCCGGATGCGACAGCAGGAAACGAATCTGGTACGCCGTGCCTTCCACCGAATGCGCCAGCAATCCGGTGTGCTTGTGAATGATCTGGATGGGAATCCCGCCCACCGCCGAGGCCACTACCGGCTTTTTTTTCCATAGCGCTTCCGAAACCGTGAGCCCGAATCCCTCCCGCAAACTTTTTTGGAGCACGATTGTTGATGCGCGTTGCAAGGCATTGACTTCCAGCGGCGCCCAGGCCGGCAGCTCCAGCACTTTAATGTCAGGGTCGCCATCCGCTTCTCGCAAAACTTCGTTCAACACCACCGCGCCTTCGGGATCGTCGGAGGCGCTACCTCCGGCAAGGACCAGTTGGCAATCGAAATATCGTTTCACGATACGATACGCGCGGATCACCCCGACGGGGTCCTTCAGCCGGTCGAACCGCGAGATTTGCGTGAGGATGGTGCGCAGCGGATCGATGCGGTAGCGCGCCAGCACTTGCGCGATGAATTCCCGCTCCAATTCGCAATTCTTTTCCGAAAGCGGATCGATGGCTGGGTAAAAAAGATACTGCGGGATCGGAAGCTGCCGCGAGAATTCCGGCGAAGAAAACATGGCGCCGTTATATTTCGAAACAAATGGTTCAAGAAAATCCCACACCGTCCGGTTCGGATGCGAAAGATCGATGTGGCAGCGCCACACCCAATGATTCGCGCCCGGCTTGCGCGCCTCGATAAGCGCCGCCGGCTGGGGATCGTGGATCACCACGAATTCGGAATCCAGCGGCAGCTTCTCGCGATTCATCCGGTTGTAAGCCAGAAAAACATCGAAATCTTTTTGATTGGCATGGTACGGCGTTCCGTGCAGCGCGTTGTGAAACGCCTTGGTTACCTCGAAAAAATCCTCGCCGCCGCTCATGACTTCCCATTTGATGTCCAGGTCCAGCTCTTCCGCCAGCGGCACCAGGCGATTGAGAATTTCCGCCACGCCGCCGCCGACGGCCGTGGAATTGACCATCTGGATGCTTCGCCCGCGCAGCGGCTTGGCCAGCGCGCGCAGTTCCTCGATTTCGCCGGCGCCCAGCAACTCGGCATAGTCATCCAGGGGGATGCGCGTGAGGGCCAGGGTCTCGCTCATGCCTTTCTCCTTTCGCGATCGATCAGCCGGAGCAGCTTGGCGCGCGCGCTATCCAGTGTGTTGGTGTAGATATCGATGTGATTCACGCTTTCGGCCAGCGTTCGCAAACCCAGCCCGTCGGCCAGCCAGTGCGAGAAGTCGTTGGTTTGCAGCTGCAGCCTCAGCCGCGAGGAAATAAAATGAAAATAGAAGGCCGAATGGCTGAGGTGCGCGATTCCAAAGCGAAATTCGTCCAGCGTCCGCGCGCTCCGGCCCAGGGGAGCGTTGACTTCCACGCTTTCGCAAAAATAGAACCGTTCCAGCGCGGACTGTCCCGCAAAATGAGGAAATGACGTGCAGAAGTCGCCGACAACGCGGCAGAGATCGCGCCGCAATGCGGCAATGGAAACGTAGTCCCGAATGTCCAGCGCAGCCAATTGCTCCGCGAGGTCGTTCCGGTTGGTGTCCGCGAGTACCCATTGCGCGAAATCGTTGGAAAAACCCTCGGTAAGAAAGTGATGGCTGCCGAGAGTTTGATATGTGTGATGGAAGATGGAAGCGTCGCTGCAATTCTCAAGTCCGGTCAGCAACTCCGCGAGTGTACCCGCCGATTGGTTGCCGATGCGCGTGAGATAGGAAACAGTGACAAACTCAAACGGAGTTTCTGCCGCATTCATGCGAGAGGTTCCTTCTTCCTGCAAAGTGCTCGAGCGCTCCTGCAGCGCCGGGAATTCTGAAATGTGACTCGATTCGGCCGGCTCATGTGGCCTGAGGAGCCTCCGCACGTTCCGCCGGTTCCACGCGAATCTCGGTGAGATCGGAGAGCAGATTCGCCGCCCAGCGGTAGACGTTGTGCTCGCGCACGGTGTGCCGCATCCGCTGCATCCGGCGGGCCTGTTCCTCTTCCGGCATCTCGAGGGCGTGATGAATGGACTCGGCCAGTTGCGAGATATCGTAAGGATTGACCAGCAGCGCGTCCGAAAGTTCGTGCGCCGCGCCGGCAAAGGTGCTGAGAATCAGCGCTCCTCGCTCATCTTCACGCGAAGCCACGAATTCCTTGGCCACCAGGTTCATCCCGTCGTGCAACGAAGTCACCATGCAGAACGAGCAAGCACGGTAGAAGCGACCGATCTCTTCGTGAGAATGATGTTTCTTCCGAAACACGATGGGCTTCCAGCGCGCGGTCTGGAAGCGCGCGTTGATGCGCTCGGCTTCGGCGCTGACTTCGTCGAGGAAATTCTTGTAGCGCTCGATGTCCGTGCGGCTGGGCGCGCCGATTTGCACGAAAGTGAAGCGCTGCTGGTAGGCGGGATTCCCTTCGAAAAACCGCTCGAGTGCGCGGAAGCGTTCGAGGATTCCCTTGGTGTAGTCGACACGATCAACTCCCACGCCGAGAAGCGAGGCCTCCACCTGCATCTCGGCGCAAAGCGCGGCGCGTTCTTCTCCGGCACTGCGCGATTCGCGGCCTGCTTGCGAATTCTCCGGAAACGCCACGCTGATAGGATACGGCCGCACCCGCGTGAGGTGGCCCTGGCGGTTCACGGCGAAGCGGTCCCACTCCGTAAGGGCTTCGACCGCGCGGTCCACCGTTTCCAGAAAATTGTTGCAGTGCGATTGAATGTGAAAGCCGATGAGATCGGCGCCGAGAAGGCCGTCGACGAGCTCGCGTTGCCACGGACAGATCCCGAAGACTTCGGGATTGGGCCACGGGATGTGCCAGAAGATCGCCACCCGCGCGTCCGGCCTTGCCTCCTTGATCATGCGCGGCAACAGCGCGAAGTGATAATCCTGCGCCAGAAGAATCGGCGATTCGACGTTCTCCATTTCCTCCAGGACGGCGTCGGCAAACCGCCGGTTGATCTTTTGATATTGCAGCCAGTCCTCCGGGCGAAACACCGGGCGCGTGTGCGCAATGTGCGAAAGCGGCCACAATCCCTCGTTCGAAAAGCCCTCGTAATATCCTTTGTCTTCCTCGTCGCTGAGCCACACGCGGCGGAGCGTGTAACTCGGGTGCTCGGGCGGAACGCGCAGGTGATCGCGGATATTCACAACTTCGCGGTCGGCGTTGCCTGAGCCGTTGGCGATCCACGTTCCGTTGCACGCCAGCAGGACTGGTTCGAGCGCGGTGACCACGCCGCTGGCGGGCACGATCACGTTGATCGATTGGTCTTTCTCATTGAACACGTGCATGTACGGCTCGCGATTGGAAACCACGAACAGAGGCTTGTCCTGCAATTTGTTCCGGAAGCTCACGCGCAGCCGTTCCGCGGTCCAAGTCGAGGCGTTGGAGTCGCGCAGTCGAGCTTCTTCCTCGGCGACCGCGCGCGCGGCGTTTAAATCATGGGCCAGGTGCGCCACTTCGTGATTCAGTTGTTCGAGGATTTCTCCTCTGGCAGGCGCCGGCTCGGCGTTGGGATGCCCGGTGCGAAGCGTGCGCAGCCATTTGGCGGTGCGTGTCAGCGGCCCTGTGAAAGTCCAACGAACGAGAACCAGTGCAAGCCCAGTGATCAGGACCGTCTGGACCAAAGCGTTGAGCAGGGAATCGCGTTGCGTGTGGGAGACCTGCTTGTCGATATAACTCGTATCGTGGAAGAGCGCCAGCGCGCCCACCACTTCACCATCGCGGTGCAGCGGCAAGGCATAAATATGAATAGGAACTTCTTCTTCCGGATTCAGGGAAGGATTTTGATCGGCGCTCAGAAATTCGCCCACCCCGGCGCCCCCTTGCAAGGCGCGAGTTGCCGCCGCAGGCCGCAATCGGAAGCCCGGCGATAGCCCGGACGTGATTGCCAGCGTCCCACCGGCGGCGTTGTAAACCGCCACGCCCTTCAAGTGTTCGCGCTGGCCGAAGCGCTCGATGAGGCGCTGCAAGCTTTTTTCGGGTGCACGATCAAGCAGCGGCTCGATGCTTTCCTGGAGGCTCTCGCCAAGAATTTCAGCGCGACGCGAGAGGTCGTTGCGCAGCAAGTGTTTTTCTGTGCGCACCTGGTAGCCGGCAAAAAGCAAAGACACCACGGCAACGCTCACGATCAGGGGAACGACGATTTTCAGAGTCGTGCGCATAGGGCCCCCCGACAGGGGTACACAGAAAAAGACCGCAGGGGCTGGGGGCCCGGCGGTGATAAGCGACTCGAAACGATTGGTGACCGGCGTAAACAAGGGCACGAAATGAACCAAATCTAAGAAGATTTCCACTTTTCAAGGTAAAGCATGCAAATCCAATGGGATGCGCGGAGATTCGGGACGTAACCAGGAAACAGGCACGCGTACTAGGACTATGAAATCCTTGCCGCTTTCGCGTTGCAAAATGGAGGATTGACGCTACCCCGCGTCGAAAGTAGGATTTGGCTGCGATTTTTAGGGTTGCGCGGCAGGTCCCAGAAAAACTAAAAGGAGACACCGTGTTCTGTTCCAAATGTGGCGCGGCAATGGCGGATGGTTCAGCGTTCTGCGCGAGTTGCGGCCAATCGTTCGCGGTGGTTGCCGCCCCGCCGATGATGCGGGCAGCAATTGCGGCGCCGGTCGGAGGCGGCGTGGCGGCCGTTCCCGTCTACGCTGGACAAGCGGCCGTACCCCGCGTGGAATATGCAGGATTCTGGTTGCGGTTTTTGGCGCTCCTTATTGACAATGTGGTGATGGGCTTGGGATTTATCCTGATCGTGATTCCACTGTTTTTTCTGACGGGATTGGGCGCCTTCCTCCGCGATATCCATCCCAACGAAGATATGAGTGATGCCGGCATATTCGCGCTGATGGGGTTCATCTTCCTTGCCGCGACGGCCACCCTGGTCTTTACCTGGTTGTACCATGCGCTGATGGAGAGTTCGGAGTGGCAGGCGACGATTGGGAAAAAAGCCCTGGACCTGGTGGTGACGGACATGGCGGGGCAGCGCGTTAGTTTCGGGCGGTCGACGGGAAGGCACTTCGGCAAAATCATCACCAACATGGTGCCTGCATTTATCGGCTACATCATGGCGGGGTTCACGGAAAAAAAGCAGGCGCTGCACGACATGATGGCGGGCTGCCTGGTGCTACGCCGAAACAATTGAAACAGGTTGTGGCCACCGAGATTCTCACCGCCGCGTGAACCATCGGACAGCCGCTATTGTTTACTTATCTGATCTCTTAGCAGCAGTTTCGGATGGAAACAGCCGCCAAGCCGTCGACGCTTCAGTGCATTCTCCAGCAGCGCTGTCCCCGCTGCCGCATGGGCGGAATCTTCCACTATTCCATCTTCCGAGGATTCCCAAAGATGTGCGAGCGCTGTTCCATCTGCGACCTGAAGTTTGATCGGGAACCTGGCTACTTTCTTGGCGCCATGTACCTCAGCTTTGGCCTGGGGGTGTTGATCATGGCGCCGATTGCCGTGGTGCTGTGGGTCCTGACGTCGTGGTCGATCACGAAGGTAATCTTTTGCGCGGCCGTGCTGTTCCTGCCGTTCGCACCGACGATCGCGCTCTTTGCCCGCGTGTTGTGGATTTATCTCGACCAGAGCGTCGATCCCGAGCGGCCACGCTAGCGAGTCCCCCACGGCGTACACACAAAGAGGTAATTCAAAAATCGGGAACCAGCTACGTTTCCTCTAGCGCTGCCAGGCTATTCACGACTTTGCGAACGCCTTCCACGGATTTTGCGGTCTTTTCCGCCAACAGTTTTTCCGCACGGGATGAGACTGTGCCGGTCAGGGTGACGACGCCGTTATCGGCGTGGATTTGCACGGTCTTCAGCGGAATGGCCTTTGTGGAGTAGAGTTCAAACTCCACGCGGTGTGCCAGTTTATCGTCGGCACTCTCCGGCGCCGCCTCGGGATCCGCAACGCTGAGATTATCGCTGAGGCCCTGGACGCCCGGAACCTGCCATGCGATTTGCTCGGCGGCATATTTCTGGCTGGTGGTCTGGACCGTTCCATTGAGAGCCACGGTTCGGTTCTTCACCGTGGTGGCGATGTGTTTTTCCGCCAAATCGGCATTTTTTGACAGAGCATCGGTTACCAGAGTCTGGATTTCCAGATCCGCCACCCGTTCTCCGAGGTGCTCCCTGTCGGGATTGCGCTCCGTCGAAGGGTTGACACTCAGATTGTTGTGCACTTGTTTGACGCTCGAGGTGTCCTGAGCGATCGCCCCGGCAACAGTCTTGAGTTGTTCCGAAGGCACCTGGCCTTCCAAGGTGACGTCACCCTGGATTGTCCCCACTTTGATGTCGAAGGGAGAAACGTGTTTCGACAAGAGCAGCGCGGTGCGCACCCTGGATGTGGTAGCCGCATCTTGCGTTGATTCCTTTATGGAGGAATAGGCGTTTTGAACCGACGAATTTCGCGTTAAGATAAAGTAGACCGCTCCGACGACAAGCACTAGAAGAACGAGCGCGATAATGGGCTTGCCGGAGCCCTTTTCACCGTTTCTAGAAGATTTCAACTGTTCCTCCTCTGGCACTTCTTTGGCCGCGTCCTGTCCGGACTCTAGGGAACCGCTAACCCATGAGGGTAGATCAGGCGAGCGGGCGTGTCTGTCCCTTCTAGGACACATTTGTATCTACCTGGCAAATCCGCTGCCAAGTGTGAATAGGAAAAGCTGGAACCACGGAGCGCGATCTTCGAGAAATGGCTCAGGACGTGATGAGCATTCCGACCGCTGCGGCCGTCATGACACCAAATGTCGCCCAGCCTAAATACCTGAGCAACGGCGAATTCACGCGTTTGCCCATCACTTTCTGGCTACTGGTCAGCAGGATGACAAGCAGGATCAGGGGCGGTGCCAGGAGGCCATTGATGACCGCCGACCAGAACAGCATTTTTACCGCGTTAAGCCCCGCGAAGTTCAGCGCCAGGCCCAACCCCATTGCCACCGCCATCACCGCGTAGAACTTGCGCGCGCTTTTTGGTCTGTCGGCCATGGAGCCACGCCACGCTGCTCCCTCGGCCACCGCATAAGCGCACGAGCCCACGAGGACCGGGACGCCCAGCATCCCCGTGCCGATCAGGCCCAAAGTGAAAAGAAGGTAGGCTCCATCGCCGGCAAGTGGACGCAGTGCCTCGGCGGCCTGCTGGGCCGTTGCGATGTTGGTCTGTCCATGAGTATGTAAAGTGGCGGCAGTGGTCAGAATGATGAAATACATAATGAAGTTTGAAAAAAACATACCGGCAATCGTGTCGGCACGCGCAGTTCTTAACTCACCGGCGGTCGCGCCTTTGCTCTGGGCGAGGGTTCGGCCCTTGGCCCGTTCTTCTTCCACCTCCTCGGCGGCCTGCCAAAAGAAGAGATAAGGAGAAATCGTGGTGCCTAGAATGGCCACCAGCACCGCCAGGAATCCGCGCGACCATTCCAGATGGGGCACAAATGTCACCGCCAGCGCGTGCCTCCAATCGACGTGCGCGTAGAACGAAGCCACCACGTAGGCGAACAAGACGAGTGTCAACCACTTGAAGATCTTCGCGATCAGCTTGTAGGAAGTCCAAAACAACAGCCCAATGATAAAAAATGCATAGACTGGAATCCAGATGAGGGATGGAATGCCAGTGATGAGTTGCGTGGCCTCTGCCATACCACCCAAGTCAGCACAGATATTGATGACGTTGGCGAGGACAAGAATCGAGCAGGCTCCCCAGAGCACCCAGCGTGGGTAATAAACTCGCACGGCGGCTGCCAGGCCGCGTCCCGTGACCATTCCCAGCCGCGCGCACATTAACTGGACCGCGGCCATCAGCGGAAACGTGAGCAGCGCGACCCACAGCGTGGCGTATCCGTAAGCTGCTCCGGCGACGGAATAGGTAGAGATTCCCGACGGATCATCGTCGGCCGCGCCGGTGATCAGCCCGGGTCCCAGGACGGCGAACGATCTCCTCAGAAGGTTCGGTCGTTTGCCGGTTTCGACATTATTGGCAGGCAGATTTTTTATCGCCGTCATTTAAGCCGAAAGCGATGCTCTGCAACACGCGAGTTCACGGCATATGCCGGACGCCGCGGCCGTAAAATTCCCGATGGGCGAGAAATGGTTGCAGGAGTCGCGGGAGAGTCCGATTCTCCAGTTCCGCTATCCCACAGGATCTTTTTGACGCGTCGCCTTTACACCTGACAAAATCCCGACACCTAAGAGTACGATCGCGCCCATGACAATCCAGTGCGCGGGCACGTGGACCAGGTATGCGCCATAAATCAGCCCACCGATCAAGATTGCAAACCCAACCGCATATAGTCCAAACGACATAGCAACTCCTTCTTGAGTCAGCTCTAGAGGTATTTACTCAAGAACTCACGTTGCCTGCAGTAGCTTGCATCATGGACGTCTCGAAAAAGCGTCGCTGTCCCCTTAAGAACACATTTGAATTGCGGCTGAAATGGCCACATCTGCAGGCAACCGCCCTCGGCAGCAACGAAAAAGGAACGAGCGGCCAATGTTGGCCGCCCCTTGTCTCGGTGGCCTTGGTCGCGGCGACATGCGTAGTGCGATCGGCGGAATTGGCGGTACCAGACCGGGCGGGCGATGGCCTGGGGGGTGCAAGATGGGAAGAGGGACCGGGCGCTTCCTTGACTTGGCGGGGAGGCGACTCAATAATGGTAAAGCATGAGCGTGCGCGCCGGAGGCGCTGAAGAGATGTTCCTGGACGTCAAAGAATTAGCCGTCCGCAAGCTGCGCATCCGGAAGAGCTATGCGCCGGGCAGCATCGATTTTCATTCGGCGGAGATCAAGCAGATCGAGCCGCTGGAAGTCACCGCGACGGCGGAACTGCTAGAAGGGCAGATTCGCATCGAGGGCAACCTCGAAACGAAGATTGAGCTGGTATGCGCGCGCTGCCTGGAACCGGTCGTGGAAGACGTGAGCCGCTCCTTCGACCTTTTTTATGCGCCGCTGCCGAAGGAAGCAAAGCCGAAAGAAGACCGGCTGAAGGATGACGACACGGAGATTGGGTTTTACGATGGCCCGGGACTCTTCCTGGCGGATGTGTTGAAGGAGCAGGTGCTGCTGGCGCTGCCGTTGAAGGTGATCTGCCAGAGCGACTGCCGGGGGCTGTGTCCAAATTGCGGCGCGAACCTGAACCATGAAGAGTGCCGCTGTGAGACACACGCGACGGACCCCCGAATGGCCCCTCTCGCGCGCCTCAAGCAGGACTGGCTCAAGAAACAATAACTTTCCCAGGGCTAACAAGCCCGATATATAATCCGCCCACCAAGGCGGCAAAGAGGTGTATTGCTATGCCTAACCCAAAACGTCGGCATTCGAAGCGCAGGACCAGCACCAGGCGTGCCAACGACTTTTTGACCAAGCCCACGCTGGCCAAATGTCCGAATTGCCACGAAATGAAACAGCCGCACCAGGTTTGCCCGCATTGCGGACATTACAAGGGCAAAGCGGCGCAAGAACCGGCGGCGTAAGGATTCCGAATTTCTCTCGCTTCGGCCACGGACAAAAATCCCATGATCACCATCGCCGTTGACGCCATGGGCGGAGACCACGCGCCCCGCCCCGAGGTCGAAGGCAGTGTGCTGGCCGCACGGGAGCTGGGCGTTCGCGTACTGCTGGTCGGGCAGCCGCAGGCCGTGCGCGCGGAGCTGGCCAAACACGCCGCGCCCAACCTGCCCATCGACATCGTGGCGGCCAGCGACGTGATCACCATGCAAGATCACCCGGCGCAGGCCTTTCGCCGGAAGAAAGACAGTTCGGTGCACGTGGCGGCGCGGCTGGTGCGCGAAGCCAAAGCCGACGGCATGGTTAGCGCCGGGAACACTGGCGCGGTGATGACCGTGGCGAAGTTCTTGCTCGGGACGCTGGAATCGGTGGATCGCGTGGCGCTGGCCGCCCCCTTCCCGAATGCCAAGGGCGGCGTTTCCGTGCTGCTGGACGTGGGCGCGAACGTAGATTCGAAACCCGAGCATCTGGTGCAGTTCGCGGTGATGGGCGAAGTCTATTACCGGGCGACTTTCGGCAACCGCCGGCCGCGCGTCGGCTTGCTCTCCGTGGGCGAAGAGGAGATCAAGGGCAACGAACTGACACGCGAGGTTTACACTCGGCTGAAGAAGAGTCCCGTGCATTTTGTCGGCAACGTCGAAGGCGGGGACTTGTTTTCCGGCAACGTGGATGTGATCGTTAGCGACGGATTCGTGGGCAACATCGCGCTGAAGATTTGCGAAGGCCTGGCGTTCCAGATTTTCGGTTTGCTGCGGAAGTCCATGGACAGCTCGCTGCTTTCGCAGGTGGGCGGGATGCTATCGAAGGGCGCTTTCAAGGCGCTGAGAAAAACGATTGATTACACGGAGTACGGCGGCGCGCCGCTCTTGGGCGTGCGCGGCGTTTGCGTCATCGGGCATGGGCGTTCCAATGCCAACGCCGTGAAAAACGCCATTCGCGTGGCCGCGGGGCTGGCCCGCGCGCGCATGAACGAAAAAATCGAACAGGAGCTTTCGGCCGCCGCCGTCCTGGCATGACGGCGCAAGAAAAGGATTGACGATGGGCAAAGTCGCATTCGTGTTCCCGGGACAAGCTTCGCAATACCCGGGTATGGGCAAGGAGCTGGCAGGAAAATATCCGGCGGCGCGCGCCGTTTTTGACGAGGCCGACGAGGCGCTGGGGCTATCGATTTCGAAGATTTGCTTCGAGGGCAGCGAGGAAGAACTCAAGCTGACCGCCAACACGCAGCCGGCCATTGTGACCTGCTCCGTGGCCGTCTATCGCGTGCTGGCGGAAAAGGGCTTGAAGCCGGATTTCGTGGCCGGACACAGCCTGGGCGAGTATTCGGCGCTGGTGGCGGCGGGCGCGCTGAAGTTCGCGGATGCCGTGCGGTTGGTGCGCAAGCGCGGGACCTACATGCAGGACGCTGTTCCCGCGGGCGTCGGCGCAATGGCTGCGATCATGGGATTGTCGCCGGCGGTGGTGGCGGATGCTTGCAAGCGCGCGGCGGAGGGCGAAATTTGCTCGGCGGCCAATTTGAATTCGCCGGAGCAGACGGTGATTTCCGGGCATGCTGGCGCCGTGAAGCGCGCGGTCGAATTGGCTTCGCAGGCGGGGGCCAAGCGCGCCGTGATTCTGGCGGTTTCCGCGCCGTTCCATTCGGCACTGATGGCGCCGGCGCAGGATAAGTTGGAAAAAGATTTGAAGCAGATTGAGTTCGGCGCGCTGCGCGTGCCCCTAGTGACCAACGTGGACGCGGACACAATTGAAACCGGCGATGAAGCCTGCCATGCCCTAATCCGCCAGGTCACCGCGCCGGTGCGCTGGGAAGAGTCCGTGCGACTGCTCATCGATGAAGGCGTGAATACCTTCGTGGAAGTGGGCCCGGGGCGCGTGCTCACGGGATTGCTGCGGCAGATCGAACGCTCCGTGGCCACCCTGAACGTCGAAGACGAAAAAAGTTTGGCCG
>Ga0210405_10000897_pt1 | contig 36720 bp, 33 predicted proteins | sample IncBWH11MmetaG_FD_155492 | JGI IMG/M metagenome (GOLD analysis project Ga0210405, IMG submission 155492) | Forest soil microbial communities from Barre Woods Harvard Forest LTER site, Petersham, Massachusetts, United States - Inc-BW-H-11-M | ecosystem: Environmental > Terrestrial > Soil >... | reverse complement strand
TGAAGCCAGAAAAGAGATAGAACGTGAACTCGCTCTTAGCGGGGAGACTTCCCCGCCTCGAAAGAAATCCTTCCTTCGCTCCCGTTCCTCCCGTCGCCGCTGATTCCGGAGCTAGTGGCGCCCCGTGCTCGCGACTCGCCCAAATGGAACAGCCGCTCCGATTTCCCCGCTTTCCAAGCCGCGTTGACTTACCCGGGCTAGTGGCCTAACATCGCCACACTCTGACTGGCCCCCGAGCCGGAGAGCTATCCCACCCGAGGAATCGACGGATGAACGATTGGCAATTTGCTCAGGAAAATCCCGCGGAGCAGCTCGCCCAGCTTTACTTTTTTTCCATCATGAAGCGCCAGGCCGGGGGCGACATCCCCTTCCGCATCACAGTGAAGGAATTTGCCGCGCCGCCTCCGGGGCAGCGCCTGCGCTTCTTCGCCGAGGCGGACAAGCCGGTGAATCAGAAGACCGCATCGTTCGTGCCCTGCGGCTGGGGAAACACCGTCTTCAATGCACTGGTGGATTGCGTGCGCCTGATTCGGCAGTTCCCGTATGAAGGCGAAGAGCCACCGGTTCCGTCGTAATCGTCAGTTGCAGCTTTGCGGGCCGGGCGAAATTTTCTCGTTTGGAGGGAGTTAACAACGTGATTCTCGAGATCACCAAAGGGCAGCTGAAGGACGGCATCGCCGTGCTGACCTTGCGCGGGAGCATTCACACCGGGCCGGACTGCCGCCGCGTCGAGCAGGAAGTGGAGGATCTTCTCCGGAGCAATCAGACCCGCGCCATCTTCGACTTCACTGGCATCACCCACATCGACAGTGCCGCCATCGGGACAGTCGTACGCTGCTACTCCAAGCTGAAGAATGCCGGCGGCATGCTGCGCCTCGCCGGTTGCAACGGCATGATCGATTCGAGCCTCAAGTTGACAAAAGTGGATAAGGTTATCGCTATCTTTCCCACCGCTTCCGCCGCAGCGGAAGATTTCCCACAGACAAAGCCCTCCGCCTGACGTCCGCGCCCCAAACTTCGTTCCCATGGGAACGAAGAAAATTCGTTGCGGACGCAGGTTGGCTTTGTTACGCTCCCGCCAACGTTCTCTGACGGAGGTGCTTCCCGTGGCCTTTTGCAAATCGTGTGGTCAGGACATCGGCGCTGCTAATTTCTGCTCCAAATGCGGCGCGAGCCAAATCCCAGCCGCTTCGCCGGGTGCGGTGGCGGTTGCTTCAGGCAGCGAAGGTCTCGCCGAAAATATTGCCGGTCTGCTGTGCTACCTACTCGGTTGGGTGACTGGGCTCATCTTCCTCCTGATTGACAAGCGGCCGTGGGTCAAATTCCATGCCGCCCAGTCCATCGCGGTCTTTGGCGGTTTGACCATCATCCGCATCGGGCTCCTTTTCATGACCCACTTCTTGGGCTGGGGAATCCAGGCGCTCCTCGGACTCCTTGGCTTCGTCCTCTGGATTTTCCTGATGGTGAAGGCCTACCAGCACGAAACGGTGCGCATTCCGATCGCCGCGGACATTGCCGACAGCATTGCGGGGAAATAACAGGCGGATGCGCTATTACGCGTGAAGATAAAAATAGCTTTCTTCCCGAAACAACCGCACGGATACGCCGAAGAGACGGGAAAGCGTTTCATCGGTGAGCACTTTTTCTTTTGCGCCATTGGCAAGAATTCGCCCGCTTTGCAGCAACACCACCCGTTCGATCTCCGGAATAATTTCCGATACGTGGTGGGTAACCAGCAGAATCCCCAACCCGGCCCGCGCAAGTTCTCGCATCGTCTCTCTCAATTCCAATTGCCCCGCGATGTCCAGGGCGCTGCCCGGCTCGTCAAAAAGCAAAGTCTGCGGCTCGTGCACCAGCGCCCGGGCGATCAGAGTGCGCTTCGCTTCCCCAGACGACATTTCCGCGAGCGGCCGTTTCGCCAGATGCGCGATGCCCAGCCGCGCCAGCGCCGTCTCGGCGCGCCCCCGGTGTTCCTCCTGCGGCTGATGATTGGGAAAGATGCGCGTGCTGCTGAAGAATCCGGAGAGCACCACGTCCAATCCTGTTGCGTCCGTGGTGCACGCCGCCAGCAGGTCCGGCGAGACAATTCCCAGAAGCGAGCGCAATTCGAAGATATTCCAAAGCTCGCGCCCCAGAATCCGGATCGAGGAATCTTCGCGCGCGATCGGATAGCATTCCCGCGTCAACGTTTTGATTAATGTGGATTTGCCGCAGCCATTGGGCCCCAGGATGCAAACGTGCTCGCCCTGTTCGATGCGGAGCGAAATCCGGTCGAGGGCCAGGTTCTCTCCCCGCACGACGGAAACATTCCGGAGTTCCAGGAGCGGTTCGGTGGCGTCAGCCATGGAATAGAATCACCCTCATACAGGTCGAGAACCAGTATAAGGAATGTGGCGTGAGAACAAAAAAGGAGGCGAAAACTTACGGTTTCCGCCTCCCGGGGTGGGGTGGGTGTTGCATTCCAAACCCTTTGGCGGAAAACAGCAGCGCCTGCCCTGCCAGGCAGGCCTGCATCTCACTCGCGGTTCGCGACTGCCATCGCGAAAGAGACTCACCACCAGAGGGCTTGTCTTTCGGGTTTTCTAACACTGGGAACGGCGGGTGTCAATCAAAAAAGGACGATACTCAGGAATCATCGTTTTAATGCGGACGAACTGATGCGGGCCATCAGCTATCCAGGATGTCCCGGATTGTACTTGCCAGCGATGTTGGGCCGTACGGCTTTTGCAGATAGTGGGATCCGGGCACCTGGGCGACGGCGTTGTTGGCGTTCTCCGAACAGCCGCTGGTAAACAGAATCGGCAATCCCGGCATGTGTCGCAGAAGCTGCGTCGCCGTCGCTGCTCCACCCATATGCGGCATTACGACGTCCAGTACGGCTAGATCGGGCCGCTCCAACTCTGCCAGGCGAAGCGCCTGCCGCCCATCCGCCGCAGCCAGAACCTGGTAACCAAGCCGTGTCAACGACTGCCGTGTCATTTCCCGGATCGAATCATGATCTTCGGCGAACAGGATAGTTTCCGATCCCTGAAGATTCTTCACTCTATTTTGGTTTGCCGTTCCGGGTGCGGACTCCGAGACCGCGTTTTCCATCACCGGAAGGTACACATGGAACAGGGTGCCCTGCCCTGGTTCGCTGTAGACGTGAACGAACCCGCCGTGCTGTCGCACGATTCCGTAGACTGTCGCCAGCCCCATTCCCGAGCCTTTTACTTTCTCTTTCGTGGTGAAAAAAGGCTCGAAGATGCGGTCGCGCACTTCCGGACTCATCCCCCCGCCGGTGTCGGAAACGGAAAGAACCACGTAGGTTCCGGCGATCACGCCGGGGTAAAAATGACAGAAAGAATCGTCCAGGACGATCATTTCGGTTTCTATTTTCAGCACTCCGCCGTCTGGCATGGCATCGCGCGCGTTCAGGCAGATGTTCATCAGCACCTGTTCCATTTGCGCGGGCTCTGCTTTCACGGGTTGCAAGCTCCCCGCCAGCACTTTGATCTCGATGTCTTTCCCGATGACCTTGTCCAGAAAGCTCATCAGGATTTCGACGATCTGGTTCAGCTGTACAGGGCGTTGCTGCAGCGGCTGGCGCCGGGCAAACGTGAGTAATTCCCGCGTCAGCGCGGCGGCCCGATCCGCCTGTTGGCGGATGTGCGCGAAATATTCAGCTATTTGCGGGTGCTCGCGGCTTTGTTCGTAACCAATCTCCGCCCAACCCAGAACCGCGCCCAGCACGTTGTTGAAGTCATGTGCAATGCCGCCGGCAAGTTGCCCGATGGTTTCGAATTTTTGCGCTTGCTGAAGCTGGTGTTCCAGAGCGCGCACCTCGGTAACGTCCTCAACGATGCCCTCAAGGCCATCGAGAGTGCCGGGAGAGGAAATGCAGCGGAGATGAAGCCTTACGGAAACGAATCCTCCGTCACGACGGCGCCATTCGGTCTCCACGTTGTGCACCACCCGCCTCTCGCGGGAATCGGCCAGGAGTCTCGTGAAGGTTTCGGGATAGCGAAACACGTCGTTCGCCAGATTCAGGGCTTGCACTTCGGAGAAATTAGAGCAAGCCAGAATTTTCAACAGCGTCTCATTGCCCGAGTAAAACGTGCCGTCGGACCCCGCCTTAAAGACTCCGTAAATTGAATTCTCCGTCAGGTCGCGCGAATGTGTTTCACTTTTTCGCAGTGATGCGCGCATCTGCACCGATTCCTCCAGCAACTGGTGCTCGCTCAGGGCCCTCCTCAATGAGAAAGGAAGCCGTCCTAAAGAATCTTTCAGAACATAGTCGTTCGCTCCCCATCGGATGCACTCGGCCGCCGCTTTTTCGTCTGAAACCCCCGTCACCAGGACGAATGGAATATCGTGGCCGCCCGCCCGCAGCATTCGCAGGGCTTCCAGGCCGTCACTATCCGGGGTATTCCCAGCGGAAATCACGGCATCGAATTTTCCGGTGCTCAGGGCGTTCCCGAACTCCACCTGATTTCTGGCTATGCTCGGCGCGATCGCCAGACCTGCGTCTTTCAATTCGCGCAGAATTTTTGCCGCTTCCAAGGAGTCTTCCCCAAGAAGAAGCACTCGCACCGCACGCGCCACAATGTTGGAAGTTTTCGATCCGACGGTCATCGGGCCCATGGCAAACCTCATAAGAACCATTGCCTGGAAACTGGAGGAGAGTATTGACCTGCAAGTATCGAGAGATTTCTCCCGCCGCCGCGAGGCGTCACGGAACAGTCTGCGCAGGAATACGCCATTTCCAGAAAAATTCAGTCATGGTCAGCGGCACGCGGAAGGAACACTTGTCGGTTGGGAGATTCAGCCCGACGGAAAAACGTGCTGCTTACGGAAGGGAACTCAGTATTTGTTAGTGAATGGTTGAAGTCAAGAAAATTTAATATTCCCCACGCTTCGCATGTACTGGCGTTTCTATTTTTCACGTCCCAGCGTGAACGCTCCGAGCCCTGCCACGAGGCCCCCGGAAATTACTACCGCCTCCCACACCAATCCCGCCGCGAGCACGAGATGCGGCGCTGCTCCAAATGGAGACAGCAGCCCAACCAGTGCCGCCTCGCGTACACCAATTCCCCCTTGCGTGAGCGGCAGAACCGCCGCCAACTTTGCCAACGGCCAGGCGAAAAACCAATCGCGCAGTGGCAAGGTCAGACCGCACGATTCGGCCAGCTTTGCGGTAAGCACCAGGAATGTCGTTTGAATCGCTGTTCCAAGCAGCCATGCCATCAGCAGGATGTGCGGCGCCCCCGAAACGGCACGCAGCGCGTGTCTCAGTCGAGCCAGCCGCCGTCGGAAACGGACCGAGCGCCCTCTCATCAGTGGGCGATAGAGAAAAAAGCCGAGGACCAGCAGCGCGGCAAAACCTGCCCCAAGGTAGATCAATGCCCTTTGCGCCTGAGCCTGCAGTGAAGGCGGCAGCGAGCCTGGGAGCAGCAGAATACCAACCAGAACCAGGCCCCCCTGCGCAGCCACGTCCATGAAGCGGTCCGCCACATTGCCCGCCAACACGGCGGCCGGATTCGGACTGCGCCGCAAGCCCACCGCAAGCCGCACCACGTCTCCGCCAATAATCGACGGCAAAAAAAGTGTGGCGAACAGGCCGCCCGTGTAACACCTGGCGCTGGTACGAAGATCAAGCCGAGCCCCGGCGGCATTCACCACCATGCGCCACTTCGCGATGCCCACCGTGTGCGCGCAAAGATATCCAAACAGAATTGCCAGAAATGTCGTTGCGGGAACCCGGCGAATTGCTTCGGCGAGAAGATGCAGGGGAAGAAAATGCAGCAGGACGCCGATCACCGCTGCCGCCGCCAGCCATCGCAGCGCAATCAGCAATCGTCCGCGGTTGCGATTTTCAGAGTGGTGGGCGCCGATCATTCAGCCGGGCAGCCTAGCTGCCAAAAATCTCGTTGATTTTGGCCGCCAACTGAAAATCCAGGTTGCTGATTCCCTTCACGCTGTGTGTATTCAGATCTATCACCACTTTATTCCAGACGTTGAACCATTCCGGATGGTGGTTCATCGACTCCGCCACCAGCGCCACCTGCGTCATTTTGCCGAAGGCCGCGGCAAAATCCTTGCATTCGAACGCCCGGTGCAATTTGCCGCCTACGAGGCTCCAGCCCTTCGCGTTTTGCAAATGCTGTTGCACTTCGGCGTCGCTCAATTTTTGTGCTGGCATGGACCTACCCTCCCCGGTCGGAGCTGCTGGCTGGCTCCATTATGCGTGCACAATCAGGGAGCGGCAAGAATTCAACGCGGCGCGTTGTGACCGCGGAAGATTGAACGCGCTCGCAATTTCCAGTACGCTTAGAGTTTCGCTCGCAATGATTTTCCGCGCCGTCCGAGCGTTCAGCCCTGTGGATCGGAGAAGTCCGTGAAAAAGAAAATTCGTGCCATTCAATATGGAATCGGGCCGATTGGCGCCTCAATCCTGAAACTCATGCGGGAAAAAGAGGCCATCGAAATCGTCGGCGCGATAGACAACGACCCCGCAAAAATCGGCAAGGATCTCGGCGAAGTGGTCGGCGCGGCCGACGCGCCCTGGGGCGTGAAGGTTTCCGGCGACGTCCGGGGCGTGCTGGAGCAGTCCGCGGACGTGGTCATGCACACCACTTCATCCTCGTTGCCGAAGGTGGTGGATCAGTTGCTCGCCTGCATGGACGTGGGTTCCTGCGTCGTTTCCACATGCGAGGAACTTTCCTACCCGTATCGCACCCATCCTGAACTGGCCACGCAACTCGACAAATCCGCCAAAGAGAACGGTGTTGCCCTGGTCGGCACAGGCGTAAACCCCGGCTTCGTCATGGACAAGCTCGTCATCACTCTGGCGGCCGTTTCGCAGCGCGTCGAACACGCCAAAGCCTTGCGTATCGTTGACGCCTCCAAGCGGCGTTTGCCCTTGCAGAAGAAAATCGGCGCGGGACTGAGTGTTGACGATTTCCGTGACCGGGTGAACGAGGGCACCATCAAGCACGTCGGCCTTCCCGAATCTGTCGCGATGGTCGCCGACGCGCTGGGCCTTCGCGTTGACGAAATCACCGAAAGCATCGAGCCAAAGGTCGCCATCGAACGCGTGCAAACCGAATTCCTCACCGTCGAATCCGGCCAAGCCGCCGGTGTTCATCAAATCGCGCGCGGCCTTTCCGATGGAAAAGAACTCATCTACATGGAGCTTCAGATGTACGTGGGTGCCAAGGATCCGGCAGATACTGTCGAACTGAAGGGCCATCCGAACATCAGCCTGGTGATTCCAGGCGGCTCCCACGGAGACATTGCAACCGCTTCCGTGGCCGTCAATTCCATCCCATCGATTCTCGAAGCCCCCGCAGGCCTTCGCACTTCGCGCGACCTGGCGATCGGATTTTTCCCGCCCAAGGGATACAAGTAGAATGGACTACTTTTTCCAGAACCGCATCACGGCGGAGTAGTCCACATCCTCTTTCGCTTCGCCCTTCACATAACTGTAGACTTCCCGGGCCGCCGCGGTCGCCGGCAGAGCCACTCCGAGCTGATTACCCAAGTCCAGCAGTAGCCCCAGATCTTTGTGCATCAGCCGCAACGGAAAGCTCGGCTTGTAGTCGCCTTTCACCATCAGCGGCGCTTTCAAGTCCAGCAGGCCGGAGCGTGCCATGCTGGATTGCATCACTTCGATCAACTGCTCTTCACCCAGCCCCGCTCTTTTGACAACCGCAAGCGCTTCCGCCATCGCCCCAACCTGCAGCGCTAAAATCCCGTTCATCGCCAGCTTAATGGTTTGCCCCGCGCCGTTTGGTCCCAGGTGAAACCATTTCTTCCCCAGCACGCCAAGAACCGGCTCAACCGCCCGGAGTGTCTCTGCGTCGCCGCCGATCATGAACACCAGATTCCCCTCGCGCGCGCCCCAGTCGCCGCCGGTTACCGGCGCGTCCAGGAATCGCACATTGCGTTCGGCGCACGCGGCGGAAATGCGCCGCGCCATCACTGGAGAAATCGTGCTGGAATCGACATAGGTGCTTCCGGCCCGCAGACCCGCCAGCGCCCCATCATCTTTCCCCTCATGGCCCCAAAGGATTTCCTCCAGCGCCGGGGGATCGCTGACAATCGTGAAAAGAATGTCCGAAGCCGCGGCGGCTTCCCGAGGCGTCTTCGCCAGTTTCCCTCCCGCGGCCACCACGTCGGACGCACGCGACGCCGTGCGGTTCCACACCGTAACCGAATGACCCGCTTTGAGCAGGTTCAGGCTCATCGGCCGCCCCATCAGGCCAAGTCCAATGAATCCAATCTTCCGGGAAGGGGATGCAGTGCTCACAAAACGCCTCCTGACACCAACTTTCCGTTGGAGTCTCTGTGACAACTGAAGTATTCGAATAAATTGTAGCCGATTCGCCGAAGGGAATGGTGCAGCCGAGGACGGTTCAGACCGCTTTTGGACGCTGCGGCAGGGTCAGGAGGGAAGCCGCTGACGCGGGAGACAGGCCGATCCCGGCACTGGCCGAAGCAGCCTGTGAATTCTCCGGCTGGGCTGGGGCAGGCTCGGGGGGCGTCTGCAGCTCCGCTATTTCGGGAGCCTCTTCGATTCGATGGATATATTGGTAGGGAATCTCCCAGCGAAAGTAGCTCCGCTTGCCGCGTTGCTCCACGTGTTGTTCGAGGAAGATCGAGCGCCCGGAATCCGCCGCAAACTTGCCGGAAGCGGGCAGAAGGACATCGCCCACGCGGTATTGCACGGTAACCTTGCGGCCCAAAAACTGAGCGTACGACGCCATTCATTCGAGTCTGCTCGGGGGGTCACAAGAGGGTCAATAGTACTGACGGTCTGTTACTTCGTCGGGTGTGGAAAACTGGCGGCAACAGGCTTGGGCCGCACCACCAAGTCGCCGGCGATCAACACAAACAGCGCCGAGACAATCCCAAACGCAAGGATCGACGCCACCATCGGCGCTGCCCAGGACAAACCGTGCGAAATCCTGCGAACCACATGAAAAGCAATGTACGCACCTGCAATGCCGCCAAAGGCGCCAAAAAGGCGTGTAAATCTCGACAGCTCTAATGCCGCATGGCAGGCAGGACAACTGATTTCATAGGAATGCGCGAGCGCCGTCGCCCACGGTATCCGCACAAAACATAAGGGGCACTTTCGTTTCCCCATGACTCCTGCTACCTCCATGCATTCCTTATCTTTGCAAGTCGGAAAGAACTGCTTCCGCCGCCCTGCGGCCGCTGGCCAATGCGCCGTTAATCGAAGCGTTGTCGCGATGATCGCCGCAAGTATAAACGCCAGGACGAATCCGCACAGGCCTCTGCGGGGGCTCCAACGCGCCTGGATACTGCTGGGGTTGCGCGTGCGTGATGCGGTAACTCCGAAGCAGTTTCCATGTGCTGGCCGCTTTGCCAAACAGGTTCTTCATTTGGGCGATAATAAATCCGCCCAACTGGGCGTCCGTGAGTTGGTGAATGCCCAGAACCGAAACCGAAACCAGGTGCTTGCCGGCGGGCGCATACGTAGGAGCAATGAGCGAGATCACGGCAAAATTATTGATCGGCCCCGCGCCGTCGCCGTTCAGGAGCAGAATAGGCTCAGCCACCGGAGCTTCTTCGGCGGCAAAATAGAAACACGTCACGCTGCGCGAAGCGGGCTCCACTTCGCCGACAAGATGCGCCGCCGATGGCCCATCCGCGGCAATCACCGTTGCGCGGACTCGAAGCGTCTCACCTCCGGTGAGGGTTAATTCGTTTTCGTGCAGTGCTTCCACACGCATATTCAACCGCACGGCGCCGCCCGGAAAACTCTCTGCGATTTGCGAGGGAATCGCTCCCATGCCTCGAGCGGGCAGCGACGTATCTCCCTCCGACATCATTTTCAGAACGAATTCGAACATGCGGCTTGAGGATTTCAGTTCTGCATCCAGCAGAATTCCCCCCAGAAACGGGCGAAAAAAGTGATGGATCATCTCGCTGGAAAAACCTTCCGCCGCAAGCGCCTCTTTCGTGCTGCGCTCGGGGCGCCGGAAAATATCTTCGATCGAAGTACGCCGCAAGCGGCCGCGCAACCGCGCGATGCGAAGTTTGTCGGCCAGCGTCCCGAATTGCGATTGAAATGCTTCTTTCCACGCCCCGGGAGTCCTCCATGGGTCCACCAGCTTGTGCATGCGCCCCCCGTACCAGGAAAGCGCGCCGGGTAGAAACGGCTTCAGCTCGAGGCGGGAGTAATCGAGGCAGCGCTTCGCCTCGGGATAGGCGGTCAGCAGGACTTGAAAACCGCGATCGAGGAGAAATCCATCCACTTCGTCCGTTCGCACGCGGCCGCCGATTCCGTCCGAAGCCTCAAGAATCTGGAAGCTGACTCCTTTTGCTTGCAATTCTCGCGCGCAGCACAAACCGGCTAAGCCGGCGCCAACGATAGATACGTCCGGGCTGGGTGACATTTTTTGTGTTCCTCGAACGAAGGAAAGAGAGGTCCCGCTGCCACTGGGCCAATGCCATATCCTGCGTCTTCAGCGGAGTTTGCGCAAGCGCGGGCTGACGATAGGATGAAGTGACCGGTCTTAAGACCGGTCACTTCATTGCTCGCGTTAGGATTTCGCTTTATTGCAGTGCAGCGTCCCGCCAAAATTCCGGCTTTTTCTGGGTCGTCACGCTCGCAGGACACTTTCCGTTGACTTTTATCACAGGCAAGGTAAAGTCTGCTTTCCCTTCGCGCGACAGCGGTCAAAAGGAGTCTTACATGCGTTGTAAACTGCTGTGCAGTTTGCTCTTCAGTCTGATTTTGTGGGCGCCTGGATACGGACAGGGACAAAAACCCGCCCCCAAAGTTTACGTTTTGAAGGCGGCGAGGCTGTTCGATGGTAAAAGCAACGCCGTTCTTACGCCAGGCCTGATTATTGTGAGCGGAGGCAAAATCGTCGCCGTGGGTTCCGCCGCGAAAGTTCCCGCCGATGCCCAGGTCATCGATTTTGGCGACGCCACGCTCCTCCCCGGTTTCATCGATGCTCACACCCATCTGACATTCGCGTATTCCGACGATTACAAGCAGGAGAGGCTAGACACGCTGCAGAAAACCGTCGCCGAGCGTGCGCTTGATGCCAGCGTCAACGCGCGAGTGACCCTGATGGCCGGCTTCACCACCGTGCGTGACGTCGGCTCCAGCGATTATCTCGACGTCGGCCTGCGCAACGGCATCCGCAGCGGCGATGTCCCAGGTCCGCGCATGCTGGTCACCGTGCACGCGCTTGGCGCGACTGGCGGCCACTGCGATGACGAAAACGGATACCGCGAGGGCCTTTTCGGCCACGAATCCGGCCCGCTCGAAGGCGTCATCAACGGCCCGGATCAGGCTCGGTACGCCGTCCGGCTGGACCACAAATATGGCGCTGACATGATCAAGGTTTGCGCTTCCGGCGGTGTGCTCTCCCCAACAGATGACGTGGATACGCCCCAGCTGACTCAGGAAGAGCTCAACGCCATCGTTGATGAGGCTCACGCCTTACGGAGAAAGACGGCCGCGCACGCCCACGGCGCTGAAGCCGCAAAACGCGCCATTCGCGCCGGCATCGATTCCATCGAACACGGGAGCTTTCTCGATGACGAAGCCCTGGACATGATGAAACAACGCGGCACCTACCTGGTCCCTACGCTCATGGCCATTCAAGGCATCCAGGAAAAATTCGATCGCGGAATTTATATGCCACCGGCGATCGAAGCCAAGGCCCGCGCGGCGATTGCGGCAATACATGTCACCTTCCAGCATGCCCTGGCCAAAGGAGTGAAAATCGGACTGGGCACCGATGCCGGTGTGTATCCCCACGGCCGCAACGCCGAGGAATTCCATCAGATGGTGGATCTGGGCATGAAACCCGTGGACGCGCTGAAAGCAGGCACTTCCTCGGACGCGGAGCTTCTGGGGCTTGCCGATAAAATCGGCACCCTCGAGGGCGGCAAACTGGCGGACATCGTAGCTGTTCCGGGCGACCCGACACAGAATATTCGCCAGGTAGAAAAAGTTTTCTTCGTTATGAAAGAAGGCGTGATCTTCCGTAACGATAATACGGGGGCAGTGCACTGATTTCGGGAGACAAACTTTGAGCGAACTTTCTGAGAGCCTTGGCGCGGCGCTTGCCAGTGAATATCACAAGCGCGCGGAGGAACTTCACAGGTGGGTGGATCCGCTTTCTGACGAGCAGTTCTGGCGCAATCCGTTTTCACACGGAAACAGCGTCGGCCACCTGGTGCTGCATCTGACCGGAAACCTGAGTTATTACGTCGGCGCGCGGATTGCCGGCGCCGGCTACATCCGCAATCGTGAGCTGGAATTTTCCGAGCCTCGAAAGCTGCCGAAAGCGGAAGTCCTGCACAAATTCGATGAAACGATTGCGTTGGTGATCGCCACTATCGAGAAGCAGTCCGAAGCCGACTGGACCGCGCCATACACCGCCGAGCGGGAGCCCGATTCCAAGAATCGCATCACACTCTTCCTGCGCTGCGCCAGCCATCTCTACCATCACGTCGGCCAGATTATTTATCTGAGCAGAGAGCTGCGAAAGGCCTGACGCCTACGTTTCCAGCTTGAATCGGGTGGATGCCAGCCGGTAGAGCTTCCGCCACAACAGCCTGTTAATAAGCACCACGATCACCGCCATGATCAGCGTAGAGGCCAGCAGCAGATCGAAACGGCCCGCGTCGCTGGCGCTGCTGATCGTGCTTCCCAGGCCCGGGGCCTTCACGATTCTCCCCTGAAAGTGAAAATATTCGGCCACGATGCTGGCATTCCAGGCACCGCCCGACGCGGTCACCATCCCCGTGACAAGGTACGGGAAAATTCCCGGCAGAATCAGGTAGCGCCAGCGGTCCAGCGAACCAAATTTGAAAATGCTCGCTGCTTCTTTTAGGTCGGTGGGAATCGCCATCGCCCCGGCGATCACATTGAAAAGGATGTACCACTGCGTTCCCAGCAGCATCAACGCCATCGCGGCAATCTCCACGCCTCCCCGCATGCGGATCAGGAAAAGCAGAATCACCGGAAATAGCGCCGTTGCCGGAATGGACGCCGCAAGCTGCACCAGCGGCTGCATCAGCCGGGCAAATCGCGGGCTGAACCCGATCGCCACGCCGACCGGCACGGTCCACAAGGCTCCCAGGATCAACGCCAGATTGACGCGTAAGAAAGTCAATCCCGCGCTGCGAAACAGCTCGAAGTAATCTTCGCGGTGAAGTTGGGCGAGTTCGCCGACAGCGCGCGACACTCCGTAAATCACCAGGAGCACCCCCAGTCCGGCGAATGCCCAGCCATACCATCGGCGGGGCCTCGCGGCCGGATTCGCTTTTATCGAGGCCGCAGCCCGCTTGGCTCCAGTCGCGAATTGCAGCGTCAGCCATTCCACAACGGGATGCAGAATCCTCCTGTAGAACCGGATTAGGAATGATTCTCTGCGAATGAAATTCAGGAGCGAGTTCTGCGCGGCTGCCGCGCTTTCCACCTGCTCGAACTTGAATTTGTCTGCCCAGGTAATCACCGGCCGCCAGATGAACTGGTCCATCAGCACGATTACCGTCACCATCGCTGCCAACCCCCACAACATTGCGCGCGTGTTGCCGTGCCCCGCCGCGGTCTGCAGGTACGACCCGAGCCCCGGCAACCGGAAGTCCTTGTCGCCCAGCACAAACATCTCGCAGGCCATCAGGAAAAACCATCCGCCCGCCACGGACATCATCGAATTCCACACCAGACCGATCGTGGAAAAAGGAAGATCCAGCTCCAGAAATCGCTGCCAGGCGCTGAACCGGTAAATGATCGCGGCTTCCCTCAAATCGCGCGGAATCGTTTTCAGCGAGGAATAAAAGCTGAATGCGATGTTCCATACTTGTCCGGTGAAAATCAAAATGATGGAGCCGAGCTCCACGCCCAGTTGCCGGCTGGGAAACAAAGCCACCATGGCCAGCATCACGCCCGGCAAAAAACTCAGGACCGGGATGGATTGCAGAATGTCCAGCAGGGGAATCAGGATGATTTCCGCGCGGCGCGATTTCGCTGCTATGTACCCATAGGCCAGCGCAAATAACAGACTGAGCACATACGCCACCAGAATTCGCACCAGCGAATACAACGCGTACAGGGGCAGAATGCGAGGGTCTTGCGAGATCTCCGACTCGACGCGCACCGGCCCAAGCCACGACCTGCCGATTGAATAAACTCCGTAGACCACCGCAAAAACAGAAACGAACACGGCGATGTCGATCAGGAAGGAATACGCCCAACGGGAACCCGCCGGCCGCGCGGCCGTTGGCGGCAGCGGTGTCTGATGCTGCGGAAGAGGGGCTGGCGAGGGCACGGGGAGATCAGGTCTCGGTGAGCGTCAGCTTCCCGCTCGCCGCGTCGTAATCGAAGAGCTCGGCGTAGCGGCCCCACTGGATGGCCGTCTCCAACTGGCGCCGCGCTTCGTCTTCGCTGAAATGTTCGTCCAGTAAGTCCTGGAAAAATTCCGCGGGCAGAGTGCGGTTGGTTTTCGATTTCAAGGCCTGCTGCATCTGCCGCAGCAGCGGAACATTCGCCAGCACGGCTTTGCGGAAGGTGGTTTTGCGCCCCTGAATGTCCGCATGCGCGAAGGCTTTGCCGTCGGCAGTAAGGATGGCGTCGCCCTCCTCCAGTTTCAACAATCCAAGAAGAACTGCCGTGTCCACGGTGGGCAACAACGCGTCCACCTCCAGGCTCAATTCCCCGGCCAGCACGTGCAAGTCCGCCCGGCCGTCGTGGTCCTCAAGGATCTCCAGCAATCCCGCCATGCCCCCGGGCCGGGTATGCGGCAACATCACAACCTCTTTTCCGCGAGCCGCCTCGGCCGCGCGGTGCTGTTCCGCAAGCGTAGCCTCCGGATGTTCCTGTTGGGTCAGGGCCTTGTAGATCAAATCCACAAGCTCCGTAAATCGCGGACCCTTGCGGTCCCGGGGATACGCCATATTCACGTTGAATTCCGCGTGGATGTGCGCCGGATTCCGGCCCAGCACGATGATGCGGTCGGCCAGGACAACGGCTTCCTCGATGTTGTGTGTCACGATAAAGATTGCGCGCGTCGGAATCTTCTTGCCCAGCCACAGCTCCATCAATTCACCGCGCAGCGTCTCCGCCGTCAAAACATCCAGCGCGGAAAATGGTTCGTCCATGAAAAGCACTTCCGGCTCAACCACCAGCGCCCGCGCAACGCCTACTCTCTGCTTCATTCCGCCGGACAGTTCCTTCGGATACGCGGATTCGAACCCGTCAAGTCCCACCGAGTCGATAATTCGCAACGCGCGCTTGTGGCGTTCCACCACGGGCACTCCCCTCGCCTCCAGCGGCGCTTCCACGTTTTCCAGCACCGTCAGCCACGGAAAAAGCGCGAAGCTCTGGAATACGATGGACACATTCGGCGATTCATCGCGCACCGGGTGCCCGTGCCAGAAAACCGTCCCGCCCGACGTGGGCGAAAGCCCGGTCAGCATGCGCAGCATCGTGGACTTTCCGCAACCCGAGGGCCCCAGCAATGCAATAATCTGGCCGGGATAAATCGCGATATCCGTCGGCGAGATTACCTGGATGCGGCTGCCATCCGGCTGGGGATAGAATTTCTCCAGCTTGCTCGCTGCGATGATGGGTTCAACGCCTGCCGTTGTGGTACTCATAATCGCGTTTATTATCGCTCAGATTCATTCCGCGAAGCACGCAAATGCACGCGAGTCGCGGAAATTTTTCAAAAACGGTTACAATCTCTTGACTCCCTGATGAGCGAATCGTCAACGCAGGTAATTCAAGGCTATCAAGCCCGTTTGCCCTCCTGGCTCATTGCGCTGGGCATCTCGATGCTGGCCGCCCTGGCGCTGCTGCTCCCCTTTTTCTGGCTGGGCAATGCCTCCGGCCATGATTTCGAGTTCCATGTGGCGTCCTGGCTGGACGTCGCCTACCAGTGGAAGCATGGCGTGCTCTTTCCGCGATGGACAGCCTGGACAAATTATGGCTTCGGAGAGCCGCGCTTCATTTTCTATCCGCCGCTTTCGTGGATTCTGGGCGCGACGCTGAGCCTTCTCTTGCCCATTTCGTGGGTCCCCGCTGCTTTTGTATTCCTCACGCAAACGCTCGCCGGGTTGTGCGCCTTTCTGCTTCTGCGGAGGCTCGTTAGAAAGACGCCCGCTTATCTGGGCGCCGCGTTCTATGCGGCAAATCCCTATGCCCTGCTGGTCAGTTATGTCCGCAGCGATTTCGCCGAACAGCTCGCCTGCGCCATTTTCCCTCTCCTTCTGCTAAGCGCGCTGCGTCTCGCAGGCCTGCTAGCGAACGAAAAGCCTGGACGATCCACTATCGCGGCGTTCGCCGTCCTCTTCGCCGGCGCCTGGCTGTGCAACGCCCCCGCCGGTGTGATTGCCAGCTATTCCCTCGCGCTTCTTTTCGCATGGGCTGCGGCTACCCAGCGCTCCTGGCGAGTGATGCTTCGCGCGGCCGGCGGACTTGCGTTGGGTTTTGGATTGGCGGCGTTTTATCTGGTTCCCGCAGCTTACGAACAGCGCTGGGTCAATATCGGCCAGGCCCTTTCCAGCGGCCTTCTCCCCGCCCAGAATTTTCTCTTCACCGCAATCGCCGACGTGGAACACACCTGGTTCAACTGGATCTCTTCCTTCTGTGCGCTCGCGCTCATTCTGTTCGCGGCCCTGACCGCCCTTGCATCGCGGCGATTCGCCGGCAAGGTTGGTGATTCGAACGCCCCCAAGCTAGTCTGGAGTGCCCTGCTTGTTCTCGGATCACTCGCCACCTTCATGATGTTTCGCCTGACCACCCCTCTCTGGAACCTCCTGCCCAAATTGCGGTTCGTGCAATTCCCCTGGCGCTGGATGTCCATTGTCGCGGTGATTTGCTGCTGCTTTCTTGCCGCGGCCATCGAACGCCGCCGCGGCTGGCTTTGGTTTGCCGGGGCAGCCATCCTCTCGTTTCCCCTGGGCTATTTCCTGACGCAAAACACGTGGTGGGATCCCGATGAAATGCCCACTCAGCAAGCGGCGATCGCCACGGGTACGGGCTACGAAGGGGTGGATGAGTACGACCCGCTCGGAGATGATCACCTCGATCTGCCGAAACGCGCTCCGCTCGTCGCAGTATTGCCGGAAGCTTCGAAAGATTCTCGCAGTAAGCCGCCGGAGGCCAGAATCCAGCTCGAGCTCTGGCGAACGGACAATCACAGGGTTTTCGTGGAAAGTGTGGCGCCAGCCCGCGTCGCTCTCCGTCTGCTCAACTACCCGGCCTGGCAGGTGACGGTGAACGGCAAAGCGGTCACAACCGAAAAGCCGGACGATCTGGATCAAATGCTGGTTCCGATTGAAGGGGGCAAGTCCGAAATTCAGGTGCGCTTTGTGCGCACTAGCGATCAGTCGGGGGGGATTGCTCTTTCAGTTCTGAGCCTGCTGCTCGCGGCAGGCTTGCTGGCATCTCGAAAGCCCGTTAAGACTTAGCGGCGATCCACCGATGGGTGCCGGATGTCTTGCCCCTGCACGATGTAAATCACGTCTTCCGCGATGTTCGTGGCGTGGTCGCCGATGCGCTCCAGATTCTTGGCCACCAGAATCAGCTCGAACGCCGGAAAAACCACGCTCGAATCGCCCATCATATAGGTCAGGAGTTCACGGAAAATCTGGTCGCGGTAGTGATCCACCTGGTCATCGGTGGACATCACTTTTTGCGCCAGCTCCACGTCGCGCCGCACCACCGCATTCAGCGAATTGCGCACCTGTTCTTCCACCAGTTCGGACATGCGCGGCAAATCCACATACGGCTTCACGCGGGGATGCCTCAGGATGCGCAGCGCTCCCTGCGCGATGTTCACGGCCTGGTCGCCGATGCGCTCCAGGTCGTTGTTGATGCGCGAAACCGCCAGCACCAGCCGCAGGTCCACCGCCATCAACTGGTGCAACGCCAGCAGTTGCACGACGCGATCGTCCACTTCCAATTGCAGTTCGTTGATGGCGTCTTCTTCGTCCAGAACCCGCTTCGCCAGCTGTTCGTCCGATTCTAGCACGGCATGAACCGACTGGTGAACGGCACGCTCCGCCAGGCTGCCCATCCAGAGCAACCTCTCTTTCAGCTCGTTCAAATCTTTTTCAAAGTGACGTTCCATGAAACCCTTCCCGTTTCCAGTCTACTCACTACGCTGCGCCGGCGAAGCGCAAAAAACTCATCGAACTCATCCAAAACGCCCCGTGATGTACGCTTCCGTCCGTGGATCGCTCGGCGTGGTGAACAGATGCGGCGTTGGACTGAACTCGATGATCTGCCCCATCAGCAGGAATGCCGTAAAATCGCTGACACGCGCGGCCTGCTGCATGTTGTGAGTCACAATCGCGATCGTCGTCAGATTCTTCAATTCCACCATCAACTCTTCGATTTTTGCCGTGCTGATCGGATCCAGCGCCGAGCACGGTTCGTCCATCAGCAGCACTTCCGGCTCCACTGCCAGCGCTCGCGCGATGCAAAGCCGCTGCTGTTGGCCGCCGGATAGCTCGTAGGCCGATTTGTGCAGGTGATCCTTCACTTCTTCCCACAAAGCCGCGTGGCGCAGGCTCTTTTCCACAGTATCGGCCAATGATCCTTTATAGCCGTTGATCCGCGGACCATACGCAACATTGTCAAAAATCGATTTCGGAAAAGGATTCGGCCGCTGAAACACCATTCCCACCCGGCGGCGCAGGGCGGTCACATCCTGCGCAAGAATATTCTGATTATCCAACAGGATTTCGCCTTCCAATCGCGAAGTGTTGACCGTCTCGTGCATGCGGTTCAGGGTGCGCAGCAGCGTGGACTTGCCGCAGCCCGAAGGCCCGATGAGCGCCGTCACCTTCTTGTCCGCGATCCCCATGCTGATGTCGAACAGGATCTGTTTCGGGCCGTAGAAAAAATTCAGCTTGGAGATGGTCATCCGCATGGGAAGCGCTGCAGCCGTTTCGCGGCTGGCGGATGTGGTCATATTGGTGACGATGTTCACGGAAAACTCCGGCTTTGCGGACGCTTGCATTTAAGACCTCGGTACCGCGATGCCACGAGACAGTATCGTGCGCGCCATAATGTTGATGATCAGCACCAGCCCCAGCAAAACCAACCCGGCGGCCCACGCCTGCCGGTGCCAGTCATCGTAGGGTGAAACCGCGTACGTGTAAATCATCACGGGAAGCGTGGCCGTCGGTTGCGACCACCCGTGGCTCTCAAATCGGTTCCCAAATGCGGTAAAGAGCAGCGGAGCCGTTTCCCCCGCCACGCGCGCCAGCGCCAGCAGAATCGCGGTCATGATGCCCCGGTAAGCCGCCGGCACAATCACCGTCGCGATCGTCTTCCATTTGCTCGCACCCAGCGCCATGGCGCCTTCCCGCAGCATGCGCGGCACGCTCTTCAAGAACTCTTCGGTGCTCCGAAGGGTGATGGGAATCATCATCATCCCAAGCGCGAACGCTCCCGCATACGCTGAAAAATGCTTAAAGGGCAGCACCACCAGACTGTAAGCAAAGATGCCGATCACGATGGACGGCACGCCGTTCAAAAGGTCCGCGGCATAACGCACAACCGACGCCATGCCCTTTCCGCTGAATTCCGCAAGGTAAATCCCGCCCAGGAAACCAATCGGCACTCCGATTAGCGAGGCCAGCAGTAGAATCTTGCCGCTGCCCACAATTGCGTTGGACATGCCGCCGCCCGTTTCTCCGACGGGCTTTGGCAACTTGGTGAAGAAATCCCAGTTGATGGAAGTGCCACCGTTGAACAGCAAATAACCGAGGATAAAGAAGAGCACCAGAACTGATACGACAGCGCAGACTCCAGTCATCGCCAGCATGAAGTTGCTCACGAATTTCCGCCAGCGCAACCGCCCGTTCATTATCCGCCCACCTCGCTGCCCTTTTGTGTGGTTACGACGATCAGCAAGCGGGCCAGCCCATTCAGGACGAACGTTAGCAGAAACAGTACAAGTCCCAGGGCGATCAGCGACTGCAAATACAAATCCCCCGTGGCTTCCGTAAATTCATTGGCGATCACGGCGGCGATGGAATATCCCGGCGCGAACAGCGAAGCCGCGATTTTCGGCGTGTTGCCGATGACCATCGTCACCGCCATCGTTTCGCCCAACGCGCGGGCAAGCGCCAGAAAAATCGAACCCATGATGCCCGTCTTCGCGAAGGGGACCACGACCTTCCACGTCGACTCCCAGCGCGTGGAACCCAATGCCAGTGCGGCTTCCCGCTGGTCGCGCGGCACGGAAAGCAACACTTCACGCGATACCGAGATAATGTACGGAATCACCATAATTGCCAGCACGATTCCAGCGGTCATGAAGCCCACGCCGTACGACGGCCCCTTAAAAATCGGAAGGTACCCGAATGGTTTGTTCAAGGCTGGATAAATCACCGTCCGCATCAGCGGCACTACAATGAAGACGCCAAGCAAGCCGTAGATGACGCTCGGGACAGCCGCGAGCAAATCAATGAAAAATTGCAGGATGTCCGAAACACGCGGAGGCGCCAATTCCGCCAGAAAGATCGCCGCTCCGATCCCAAGAGGGACTGCAATCACCAGGGCAACCGCCGACGTGACCATGGTGCCGTAAATGAACGGAAGCGCACCGAACTGGTCCATGATCGGGTCCCACACTGAAGTCACAAAAAAATTGAACCCGAATTTCTGTCTCGGCAACGCAGAGTTTGCCCACAACTCCCACACCAGCGCCGCCGTGATCAGCACCACCGTCGCCGCAAAAATCAACGTGATCAGCCGCACGATTTCGTCGCCGTTGCGCAACCTCGCTAAAAACGAACGCGAGCCCGACACAGGGCCCGCGCTCTTCATGGCTGTAGTGGTCGTTGCCACGTTTCTCCGGCAAAGCTACTGGATGCTGTTGATAGCCTTCTTCTCTTTTTCAACCACTTCCTTCGGCAGCTTCGCGTACGAGAGCGTTTCCACCGAGTTCTGGCCATCGTTGAGCATCCACTTCAGGAACCCTTTGATGGCGTCGCGCTTCCCGGCATCCTGAAACTTTTGCGGAATCAGCAGCCAGGTGAAGCTGGAAATGGGATAGGCCGTCTTCCCGGGCGCATTGGTGATGCTAACGCGGAAATCATCTGGCATCTGCTTGGCAGCGCCCGCAGCGGCTGCGGTAACGCTCGCCAAATCCGCCTTCACGAAGTTCCCCGAAGAGTTCTTCACAGACCCATACGGAATATTGTTCTGGACCGCGTAAATCAGCTCCACGTACCCGATGGAATTTGGTGTCTGCTTTACCAGGCCTGTGACGCCTTCGTTGCCCTTACCGCCGAGCCCAACCGGCCAATTCACCGATGTGCCCTTGCTGACTTTGCTCTTCCATTCGTCGCTGACCTTCGAAAGATAATCGGTCCAGATGTAAGTTGTGCCGCTGCCATCCGAGCGGTGCACCACAACGATATCCGCTGCCGGCAGGTTTACGCCTTTGTTCGCTCCGGCGATGGCTGGATCGTTCCACTTGGTTACCTTGCCCAGAAATATTCCCGCCAAAGCGTCTGGTGTGAAGTTCAGCGCGCCAGTGACCCCGGAAATGTTGTATGTCGGAACGTCCGCGCCCAGCACCGTCGGGAAATGCAGAATCCCGGACCCGTGCTTATCCTGGTACGCCTTCAGTTGGTCGTCGTTCATCGGGCCGTCGGTCGCTCCAAAATCCACTGTTCCTTCGGTTACCTGTTTGATGCCGGCGCCCGAGCCTACCGACTGGTAGTTGAACTGAAAGTTGGGATTATTTGTGTGGTAGACGTCAAACCATTTCGAATAGATGGGATACGGGAACGTTGCGCCCGCCCCATTGATGAGCAATGCATTGTCCGCGAGCACGATCGCGCACAACGCAAGCACACCTATTGCAAGTCCGGCAATTCGCTTCATGAGATTGCTCTCCCGCTGTTTCGAGATTAGTCCGCCGATAGCCAAGTCTGACTAGTCGCCATTACAGCATTGTTACAATCCCGGAAGAGTCTGTTAAAATTCCGAAACATTCCCGTTCTGTTCCGCAAATCCCTTAGTATCTTCATGTTACATGCCAAGTAAAATGGCCTTGGCCCAAAAAGAAGAGAGGGGCGCCCCTCGGGGCGCCCCTCCGGCTTCACGCTGACGATCCGTTCCTCGGCCATGGACTAGGGCAGGTAATAACGGAACGAGGTCCATACCATGTTGTCGATGGCCTTCGGTGCGATCGCTGGCGCTCCGGCGGCTACGCCGCCCGAACCCGACCATCCGACTCTGTAGAGGTAAGAGTATTGAATACCCCACTGCACACGGCCCTTTTCGCCCTGGTAAACGCGATGCCAGAAGCCGAGGGTGCCTTCACCGATGTACCGGGTATCTCCAGCGCAAGTGCCGCCGGTGCCGGGTAGCCCTGTTCCGGTGGGTACAGTTTCGGTGGAGCAACCGGTGTTGTTAGCCAACGGCGAACCATACCCGCCGATGCCATTGGTGGCCGTGGTGAAAGTTGATGTTGCAGGGATGGCCGGCGATGTGCTCGTCGCAGGAATCGCAGGCGTGGTGACTACTTTCACCGAGGCGTATCCGCTGTAGGCTGCTCGGGAGGCATACTCGCCACCCAGATAGCCATAGATGTCGATCTTCGGCGTGACGTGCCACTCCAGTTTGCCCAACCACTGGGCGTTGTGAATCGTCGCGAGCGTGCCATCGGGCCTCGCCGTAACGTCGGACAACTGCGCGGAGCCGTACCGGCCGATTCCCGTTCCGTACATGCCCTTGACGCTGGCATCGACCTTCTTCTTGAAGAACGGAGCGGACGCGCTTACGCCAAAACCGCCTCCAGTCTTCGAGTCGTTATACGCGGCGAACGCCGACGGAGCTGTAAGGAGGACTCCGCCGGAAGTGCAGAATGGCGAAGTGATTGGATTGCCGACGAGGATGGAGGTGTGCGCGGCATTGGTGGCAGTCGGGCTGAGGACCGCACAAGGATAGATGCGAGCGCGGAAATCGCTTACGATGCCCAGCACTTCGTAGTGACCCCAGCCCGGATCAAACGCCGCCTTGATGATAAAATCCGGTATTTTGTTCACTGAATAACCCGTGGGGTCAAAGGCGTTGAAGAGGCCCGCGCTATTGCCGGGAGCGTCGGCGAAAAAGTTCTGCGAGGTCGTCGCCGCGGCTGTGCCCGACACGCTGGTGGTAACGCTGCTGAATCCGCGGCCGCCGACTGTGGTCTGGGATTCCTCGGCCGAAACGGCCACGGCAAATTTGTCGCCGAACGACTTGGTTACGCGAAACCCGGGTTGCCGCGCCCATGTAAACCCGACGTTATACTGTGGGTCGATCACCAACGGCAGCGCTTCGCCGCGGTTCACGATCCCTTTCTTGTTCTCCGTCGCAAGAGTCCATTGCTGGCCCCCTGTAAACGCCCAGCCGTTGTCAAAATCCACACGGCCCCAACCCTGGCGCATCCGGAAAAGATACGAGTTACTTTCACGCTCGTTCGAGGTTGTTCCAGCGCCGAGGAAGTCCGACTCAAAGTAGCCGCTGAATTTCGCGGTGCCGACTTTCCCCTCCGCCAGCAAGCTCAGCCGCGACTGCCGCGCAGAGAAATTCATTTCGCTTACCCGGCTCAGCGCGTTTCCGCTGAACGGAATAGTGTTGAACTGCGAGTTGATGTCCGCACTTTCCGCCCGTTGACGATTCACCGTCGCCGCTTCAAGAAACCCTCCGGGAGTAATCGTGATCCCTTTAAAGCGAATCGCCATCGGCCCCTTGTCTTCCGACCCGGATTGCTGGCCGCTCGCCGTGCCTACCGCCGAATTCACCACCGCCGCGTTGCTCGCCGCCATGCTGGCAACTGTGGTGTTCAGCGCCGTGGCCGTGGACTTCACTTCCGTCGACGTCGTCACAGCTTCGCTTGCCTTGGTGTTTGCTTCCGCTGCCTTCGCGTTGGCAGACGCCGCCGCTTCCCGTGCTTCTTCGATCTGGCGATCGCGTTTCGCCAACTCTTCCTTCAGCATCTGGAGTTGTTCCTGCTGCGCCTGGAGGGCCTGGCGCAGTTCTTCCATTTGAGCGGCAATTTCCGCGTTGGTCTTGGTTGGAGCGCTTGCCGCCGCAGGTTTCGCGGGCGTTGCCGCCTTTTCTTTCGGTGCATCCTTCGGCGAATCTTTCGGTGAGTCTTTGGGTGAATCAGCGAAGGCCGTTCCGGTCAACAGGAACAGCGATAGTGCGAGTGATGCGAGTTTTCTCATTGCCTCTCTCTTTTTTTTGCAGCAGATTTCTTGCACGTTCCCGGGAAATGCATACCACCCCGTTTGGCAAGGTATGTGGGGACTCTTACGCCTATATCAATCCAACATGAATAGTCTGTAACAATCGCTACGACATTCACTCTATCCTGCTTGTTTTCATATTCTTACGTTTTGTTACAGTCGATCCAGATAAGCGGCAGCGGCCTACCACTTCCGGGACTCGAAAGGCTAGAGGGTTGATGAGAGATGCAAACTTTAGCTCCAGGTAGGCTTCTCACCAGATAGCCCGGTGGGAATATTGACGACTAGCATTTCAATTTTTTCAAAGAACTCCGGCCGCCTCAGCGTCTTTCGCCCATCTGATAAGCCAGCATAATCTGCGTTACCCGGTACTGATATTTGGCATCGGTAACTTGCAGATCCGCGTCGGTCTTCTGAAGTTGCGCCTGGCTGAATTCCACGATCGAACTAAGCCCCAGTTTATATCTCGCTTGCGCCAGCTCCAGTGCCAGGTTCGCTTGTTCCAAAAACTGCTGCGTCACTGCCAACCGTGCAAACGCCTTTTGCGTATCCAACCAACTGTTCCGCACATCCCTGGCGACGTTATCCTCCAAATCCTGCAGCTTCCTGCGTCTCAGTTCCGTATCCAGGTCCGCGCTCTTGGCCCGAGCATTAAACAGGAAGCCGTTAAACACGGGAATATTAATGTTCACGCCGACTGCCCCGTACCAGCTGGGGATGTGGTCGTCGCGCACCGGGGCCTGACCCACCACTCCCGCGGCATTTACGGTCGGCCACCAGAGATCATGCTCCGAGCGGCCGAATTTTTCCGCCGCGGTCACTTCATTCTGCATGGCCAGGATTTCCGGCCTAAGTTGCATAGCTTTCTGAATCAGTTGAGTAGCGTCCAAGGCGGGCGGAGCCGAGGCCTGCTGCTCCGGCTCAACAGCTGTGAAATTTTGGCGGTCGCGGTATCCCAGGATGGCGGAAAGAGTGGAAATTGACGCTTCATAATTGTTATTCGATTCGAGCAGCAAGAGCTTCGCTCGCGCTAGGTCCACCTTGCCGAAGCTCAGGTCCAAGTCGGATCGAAGCTTCGCGTCCGTCAGGGCCTGCACCTGGTCCACAAGTGTCTGGCGCGTTTGTACCGTATCTTCCGCCACCTGCAACAACGCGTGCGTCTCCAGCGTGTTGTAAAAGGCCTCATCCACGGCAAGGATAATGTCCTGTTGCGTCGCGATGGCGTTCTGGTCTTCCGCCTTGGCCTGGAACTGCGAACTGGACACTAGGTTGGTTGTCCGGCCGAAGTCTGTGATCAATTGGGTGACGGACGCGCCCCCGGCGGCTCGCGAGTACACAATCGAGTTTGTCAGAGATCCGGCCGCGATTCTCGAGCCCGGATCGGCATCCACGGCGGTTACGCTCAAATTCAGGCTGGGCATCAGCGCCGATCGCGCCTCGCGCACAAATTCTCGCGCCTGCCTCGCGCGCAATTTCCCGATAGTAATTTGCGGGTTGTTGCGCACTCCAATGGCCTCGGCTTCCTGAATCGTCAACAACTTTTCTTCGACACCCGGTGGAGTTGACCCGCCCGGCGACACACCCGTCTGTCCTTGCGACGCCCCGCGCATTGCCACCAAGGCAAACACCATCGTCAATCGAATTACCGCCTTCACGCTGCCACCTCCGCCGTCTCCGCGCGTTTCCTGCCGTGAATCACCAGATAAACAGCCGGCACCAGAAAGACCGTCACGACCACGGAGACTCCCAAGCCCCCGATGACGGCGCGGGCCAGCGGCGCATACTGTTCGCTTCCCGCTTCAATACCCAGCGCCATCGGAATCATGCCCAGCACCGTTGCCAGCGAAGTCATCAGAATCGGCCGCAACCTGACTTTGCAGGCCTCCACCACTGCCTGTTGCAGGGTCATTCCCCGTTCATGCAAAATGCCGGAAAACTCCACGATCAGGATGCTGTTGGACACCACGATCCCCGTCATCATGATCACACCCATCAGCGACATGATGTTCAGCGTCGTGTGAGTCAGAAACAGGATGAGTACCACTCCGGTCAGGCCCGGCGGAATTGCGGTCAGAATAATGAACGGATCGATGAACGACCGGAACTGCGCCATCAGGATCAAATAAACCAGTATCACCGAAAGCATCAGGCCGATGGCAAACCGGAAGAAGGATTCATTCATCCCCACCACTGCCCCCTGGACTCTTACGCGGGCGTTCTTTGGGAGTTTCAAATCGCTCACCAATTTGTTGACCTCGGCGTTTACCTTGCTCAAGTCCTCCGTCGTCGGCATCACATAAATATCGATCACCCGCCGCAGTTGGTAATGATCCACCTCGGTCGGTGTGTTCAGCGGTTCGATCCTGGCCACCGATTGCAATGGGGTATATGTCTTGGAGGAGTTCGCTCTCAACGGGATGTTGCGGAAATCAGACATCGTCATCGATCCCACTTTTTCATTCGAGTACTGCACCGTCAGCATGTAGTTGTTCCCGGTCTTCGGGTCAATCCAGTAGCTCGGGGCAATCACTCCGTTCGAGGTCAGCGCGGTAATCACGTTGTCCACCACTTCCTTGGGTGTCAACCCGAGCAAGCTGGCCTGTTCGCGATCGATATTGAGTTCCAGGCCCGGGTAATCGAGGTCCTGAGGAATAAGCACGTCGCTCACGTTCTTCGAGCCCTTCAGCGCCTGTGCGATCTTTTGCGCAATACCGTAAGCCTCTCCCATGTCGTTGTCGCTCACCTGGATGTCCAGCGGAGCCGGCAATCCCTGGTTCACCACGGAATCCACCAGCCCGCCGGCTTGAAAATAAGCGCTCACCTGCGGGAGATCGTTGGCCAGTTTGCGGCGTACCCGATCCATGTATTCGTAACTTCCAACCTCGTGCTCTTCTTTCAGGCTGACCTGCACGAAAGCGGTATGCATGGCGGAGTTGCTGGTATAGATTGCCGAAAGGTCCGGTGTGATGCCGATGTTGGAGACGATCATATCCAGGTCGCGCGGCGGAATGACCGCGCGGATTTCTTGTTCCACGCTGGCCACGTACTTGTCGGACACTTCCAACCGTGTTCCCGTCGGCATTTTCAGGTCAATCACGAATTGGCCGGGATCGGTGCGCGGGAAATAGGCCCGCCCAACGAAAGGAAATACCCCGGCGATCAGCACAACGATGCCCCCCAGTATGAACAGAGCAGTCCGTCCGGGACGCACCAACGCTCGCGTCACTTGTTTCTCGTAAAACAGAAGCAGTTTCTGAAACACCTCGTTGAATCGATGTACGATCCGCGCAAACAAACCCTTTGGGCTTTCATGTGCTCCCTCGTGCCCTCCTTCATGCCCTTCCAGCCGGATAAAAGTTGCGCAGTAGAGCGGCACCACGGTCATCGCGAATATGTATGACGCAAAAATCGAGAGCACCACGCCCAGCGCCAGATCGATAAACAAGTACCGGCTGACTCCATAGAAAAATGTAACTGGGAAAAACACGATGGATGTTGTGGAGGTGGCCGCAAGCACGGCGAGCGCCACTTCCATGCCGCCTTTTTCGGCTGCCTCGCGCGGCGGCGCGCCATTTTCCATGAACCGGAAAATGTTTTCGAGCACTACCACCGAATCGTCGATCAACCGTGAAAACGCAAGGGCCAGCCCGCCCAGCAACATGGTATTGATAGACCCGCCCATCCCGTTCATCACGAGAAAGCACGTCAGCGCGGAGAGCGGGATCGAGAGCAACACCGCGAAGGTCGCGCGGGGGCTGCCCAGAAAGAGCAGAATCATCAAGCCGGTGAGGACCAGGCCGATGCCGCCCTCCTTCAATAGATTCTTCACCGCGGTCTTTACGAATACGGACTGGTCGAACACCACCGCCGTTTTCAGGACATCCGGAATGTCCACCAAATGCTTTGTGGCCTCCCGGATGCCATTCACGATCGCGATGGTGTTGCTGTCTCCGCCCTGTTTCAGTACCGGGATGTATACCGATCGCTGCCCATCGATGCGCACAATGTTGGTCTGGATGGCGCCCGCGTCTTCGGCTTTTCCAACGTCCGCCACCAGCACGGACCCCAGGCCCACGCTTTTCAGAGGAATCTTGTTGACGTCGGCCGGTGTCGGCACCTGACTATTGGCATAAATGTTGTAATCGCGGTTGCCAATGCGGACGTCTCCGGCTGGCAGGATCAGGTTGGAATTGTTGACCGCCTCCACTACGTCCATCAGGCTCAGTTGATGCGCTTCAAGCTTCACGGGATCCACGAACACCTGGATCTGCCGGTAGGTTCCGCCGAACGGCTGCGGCACCGATGCGCCCTGCACGTTGGCCACCTGGTTCCTTACCTCGAATTGTGCAAGGTCCTTCAGTTGCGTTTCGTTCAGCCCCTTGCCTTCGAGCGTGATCAGGCAGACCGGCAAACTGGAGGCATCGAATTTCAAAACCACCGGCGGCAGGGTGCCCGGTGGCAACCGCCTGAGGTCAGCCATCGCCAGGTTGCCGATGTTGCTCAGAGCTGCGTTGGCGTCCGTGCCCGGCTTGAAATAAATTTTGATCAGGCTCACGCCGGTTAACGATCGCGATTCGATGTGGTCGATATTGCTGCCCAGGGTGAAGAATCGTTCAAACGTATCGGTTATGTCCGCTTCAATCTGTTGCGGAGGCATACCGCCATAAAACGTCGCCACCACTACAACGGGAATATTGATCTGAGGGAACAGGTCAATCGGCATGCGGACCACGGTCGTGACGCCGACGACCGCAACGACCAGACACAGCATGATGATGAAATAGGGATAGGCCAGGGCAAACTTTGGCATTACTTCGCCTCCGCCTCGCCCGGCCGGCTGGTGTCGATCGCTTTCGGTGACACTTTCATGCCCGAGCGGAACTCATTCCGGCTTCCGACCACCACGCGCTCGCCTTCAGTGAGTCCCCCGCGCACCTCCACCCGCATGCTTCCCTGAAGACCCAATTGCACTTTGCGTTCTTCCAAGACGTTTTGTGAATTCACCACCAGGACGCTCCCTTCGCTCGCGTCCGCGCCCAATTCCACCGCTTCCAACGGCACGGTTAAAATGTCTCGAGTGTCAGGAGGAGCCACTATCGCCTGTACGTACATCCCGGGAAGAAGCCTGCCATCGGCATTTCGAAAATCGATTTCGGTTTCCATCGTGCGCGTCTGCGGATCGAGCGAGTCCGCGAAGCGCGATACCTTCCCCACGTAATCCGTGTTCAACGCCTGCACGTGCACTTTTACCGGATCGTTCAACCGGATCTCTCCCGCGATCGATTCCGGAATCGGCAGGACCAATCGCAAAACGGAAATTTGCGCGATGCGCACCACCGGCGTGGATTGCGTGCTGGATGCCGTGCCCGCGGCGATCAACGAACCGGTGTCGGCATAGCGAATCGTCACCACGCCGGTGAACGGCGCCACAATCCGCGTGTATTCGGAGAGCGCCGTATACTGCTTGGCGTTTGCTTCCGCCACTTCCAACGCTTGCTGCGCCGCATTCAGCGCCGCTTCCGCACTGGACACCTGCGCTTCTGCCTCGAGATCCTTCGCTTGCGCGTTGTCCACTTCCTGTTGTGCCACCAATCCGGCTTTCTGCTCGGCGGCTTGCTTCAGCCGATCGTACATGGTGTGCACAGCCGCATGACCGGACTTGGCCCGCTCCACGTCTCCCTGTGCGCGGCTGATTTCCTGCCGCGCCCGCCGTACGGCTGCATCGGCCCCCGCGAGTTGCGCGGCCAGTTCGGGCACTTCCAGTACCGCCAACGTTTGCCCCTCGGAAACACGGGAACCCACGTCCACGTAAATTTTCTTGATGTAGCCCGCGACCTTCGCGTGGACGTCTACATCCTGGAAGGGTTTGAAGGCTCCAGCCAGCGTCAGGGGCGCGCCCAATTTCCCACGCGAAACCTTTACCACCGCGGCCACGACATCTCCATGCGCCTTCCCCGCGGGACCCGCGTCGTCGGCTTCCGTCTTTCCATGACGTAATCCGGCCCACAGTGCGATCAACCCCAAGCAGACGAGGCCCGCGATTACCAATTTCCCGTTTTTTGACATTTCATGTCCTTGTTACGATCGTCGTTTACGAACAGTGCGAAAGGTTCATCCCCGCCGATGTTGGGTAAAGAGAACCGGGAAGACTCCAAAATGATGAGATGAAAAATCGGGAGCTACCGGCTACCCTTCGTGAGGGCCGGCAAGCAAAGCGGAGTTAAGCCAGGGGAGGGGGCCGCGACCAGACTTTGAATACGATGTCCGATTGCGGTACTTCTACATCTCGCTCGAATCCCCGGGCCAAATAACTTCCTGCTGGCGCCGCGACTTCTTCGCGATTTGAATCCAAATCCAAATCTGCTTGCTGGATGTCGTCCTGAACCGGACTGAAGTGCTGCAATTCCGAAGCCCCAACCGACGCGCGATTCCGCTGCAGAGTGTGAACTTCAATCGTGTCATGGGAAAAGTAGAGAGCCGCGAAGGGGTTGTAGAGGACCAATACCGCCAAGAGCACACAAACCCAAATGCGCAATCGTTGTACCCGAATTGGACGGTTCTGCTCTGGCATTTTGTTTCTGCCTAATCCTTAACACTAGTTGGACTCTGCCTTGGGGTCAAGGGGATGCCTGCCAGCACGTGCCTTCGGAGGAGGAGAAGGGGACCGGTGCCAGGGGTGCAGGTCACAATCAACCATAACCAGACGAGGCGCCGAGGTCATACTCAGTTCCACCCTTGGTTAGCGTGAAGCCTCTCTGATGCAGGAAAAACATCACCGCACGCCAAGCGTCCTCGGCAAACTCTCGCTTCTCTTGAGTCAGATTATATTCTTGTTGAAGGTCCTCGAGTTTGTAAAAATGCGGATTCGCGTGATCATACACCTGGCGGAGCTCGTCATCGGACGGACTTGAAAATAGCGCGAATATCTCTTGGAGGTCTCCGTCGTCTGGAACCAGTTTTGATTTTGCCATCTTCGGGGCTCCTTTCTATTCCCGACTAGGGAACGGGAAAACCTGATCTGATGTTTCCAGATGAGGTTACCACGACCTTGACAACCGTTTTAACTCCTCCAATAAAGACCTCACCTGTGTGTAGGATCTTGCCGGAAGCTTGCGCGACACCGGGAAAATTCTCCTTCACATAGGTTAAGATTTTTGCGACTGAATCCTCCGATAGGTTTGGGTCAATAAGCCGAAAATCCTTTAGGTGCTTCGCCGCATGACCCATCTTTGAGAGTGGACGAAGTGCTTCAACTCCTTCCCATAGCGCCCTGCCTGGTCCGATCGGAATTTCACCCACATACATGTCTTCGCGCAGTTGCTCCTTGAAGGTTTGTCCGAATGCATCGCCACCACCTCCTCCTGCACCTATTCCCTCCCCTGCTCCGGTTGAAGTTGGATCTGGCGTGCCCGGGCAGGGACCCTGAGCGCCGGCCCTCAGGCAACCTGTGTTTTGCGTCGGCCCTGCGCAAATGTACCCGACGATTGCGCAGCCGCTCATCCCCGGCGGCACCTTCTGAATTTCCCGCTCCGAGCAAGCTCCGCCTACAGGGCTGCACCCCTCGCCTTCCTGGCCGGGTAGGGAGATGTGACCGTCAAGGTCTGCGAACGATTCTGGATCGTCTGCCACCATCGAATATAAGTTGAGGGTTTGAGGGTTGGTGAGGTTGGCGTAGGGAACGGCGACCGGCACGTTGGACCAATCGGCGCTGAGCCAGCGGCCGAAGCGGTTGGAGTAGTAGCGGGCGCCGAAATCATCGTTGCCGGTTTCATAGTCGCGCATCTTGCCTTCGAACTTGAAAAGCGTCGGGTAAGAATCCGCATAGGCGCGCTCCCCGCCGAACGGAGTGAAGTCCGCGTCATAATAGACGACCCCCGTATTGTCGGTGATGATCCGGGCCGAGTCGAGCGAGTCTGAAGCGTAAATGCGAACCTGAGTGCCCGAAAGCGCTTCCAGACGCCTGCTGCCCAAATAAACGTATTCCGACTGAACGGTCCCTGAGGAATCGGTAATTCCCAGGATCTGGCCGTTGGGACCATACCAATAAAGTTCGGCAGCGGCTTCCGCGACGCGGCGGCCATCGCCGTCGTGGAAACTGGGAAACTGGGGACAGACGGGACGTTTACCAGAATTTATTTTCTCTAGATAGAAAAGGGAAACGTCCCGTCTGTCCCCAACATCCCTATTTCACGTCATTCCTGCTCGTGAGTACGAATATCGCCAACACCACGGAGGGTGTGATTACGCCAGGGCTTCAGAGCCATGTAGAGTGCCCAGCCGATAGGAGTTATGATTATAAGTTGCCAGATCACCAAAGTGACCCCAGCTTTTGGCCCGTTTTTCGTCCAATGCTTCCAGAATTTTAGGACAACGACGGCGTAGGCAATTCCCACGGCGCTAAATCCGATTAATAGAAAGTAGAGCCAGCTTAGATTCATGTGGGTCCTCCAGAAGCTTGGTCCTATTGAGTTTTCGGATCGTTGTTGTAGCCCCGTGGGGTCTTCATTCTCGTTTCAAACTCTTCGCCCTAAAGCCATAAAGCCATAAAGCCACGAGATAGTAAGGGCCACCCCGAATCCAACCCATGCAGGCAGTGGAAAATGCCCAATCACCAAGACATATAGGGCAGCCAAGGTGGCCATCGAACAGACAAAAAAATAGAATTTGCGCGAAACGTGCATAGCCGACCTTCCGACTAGAACTTAGCGTCGATCTTGAAATTTGCGCCCAACAGAGTTGTGACACCGATGCCCGCGGAAGCACTACCTTTGCTAAAGTTGGCGTCGAACTTTGCCCCTACGCCAATGACGTTACCTCAGAAGAGAGAGTAACCGTTACTCCGCCTATTTTAGCCGATAACGTGCTCCCAAATTTCATGAAGGTTGCCTCGGCACCTGCACTCACGCCTTTCGTGCTGATGCTAGCATTTGCGTTGGCATCGCCGGCAGAAATGTTAACGGTGCCAGCAGTCGGGCCGCCTGATTGTTTAATGTTGGCACCGATGCCGGTAAGGCTTGCATCTGCGGAGATATTCGCGTTTTTGAGGCTTGCTTGAGCGGATGCGCTTGCAGCGCCAATTTGGAGATTTCCGGAATCGACCCCTTTTTTATCCGTTATCTTTTCATCTAATATCGCAGCTTTCGCATTGACTTGTACGCCGTCACTTGATGTCGTCACAGAGGCAGTTGCGCTAGGCCCTTGGTTCTGAGCAGCCGTATTTGCAGATGCCTGAAATTCCCGCTGCGTGCAAGCTCCGCTTCCAGGGCTGCATCCCTCGCCTTCCTGGCCTGGTAGGGAGATGTGCCCGTCAAGGTCTGCGAACGATTCCGGATCGTCTGCCACCATCGAATAGAGATTGAGGGTTTGCGGGTTGGTGAGGTTGGCGTAGGGGACGGCGACGGGGACGTTGGACCAGTCGGCGCTGAGCCAGCGGCCGAACCGGTTGGAGTAGTAGCGCGCGCCGAAATCGTCGTTGCCGGTTTCGGTGTCGCGTTCCTGTGCCTTCTATCTTCGGAGGAGGAGAAGGGGACCAGTGCCAGGGGTGCGCCGGTCCCCCAAGGTAGGACATTGAGTGAAGTTCAAACGCGCTGAGTTTCGCAGTTCGGAGTCACATCCGGATGAAGCCCATGTGAATTCTCAGTGACGTCCGAACTTAGACCCATGGTTGTCATTTCCGATTCCGGGCGCACCATCAACCCTCGTCCGTGGCGAACGTCGAGGCCGCGTACCCAGAAGATGATGTCTTCGGCGATGTTGGTGGCGTGATCCGCGATGCGCTCCAGATGGCGCGTGGCCAGGACGAACTGCATGCCGGGACTCACCAACGTGACGTTCTGGGTCATGTGCTGCAACAGGTTCTCGAAGATGCGGTCGCGATATTGGTCCACAATGTCGTCGCTCTCCAGAACCTGCGCGGCCATTTCCGCGTTGCGAAAGATCAGCGAGCCCAGGCTGCGGCTGACCATCGAACGAACGGCTTCGGCCATCGGCGCAAGTTCTTCGGGTGGCTTGGCATCGGGCATTTCCCGCAGGGAAATCACGCGCTCTGCCAGATTCACGGCGATATCGCCGATGCGTTCGAGGTCGTTGGTGATCTTCAGTGCGGCAACGACGAGGCGCATTTCGTCGTCGGTGAACGAGCCGCGGCGCAGCAGGCGAATGGCGTGCTCATCAATCATGATTTCCATCTCGTTGATGCGCGGCTCCAGCAGGAAGACCTCGCCGGGAAGAGCCGAAGTACGCGGATTATCGAAGGCGATGATGGCGTCGAGCGCGCGATTCATGGCGCTTTCCACGACGCGTGCCATCGAAATCAGGTAGTTGACGAGCGTGTCGTAGAGAACCGCTTCGGTCAAACCGGCTGCTTGGGCCATTCGGAACCTCCGCGGCAAGACTGGATGCTGAACAACTGCACACCCTGCGAGGATTTTGCGCGAAAAACATTACGGCGATATGAAAGTGGAATGAATAAGGGTAAAAGAGGGGCGCTAGGAGGTTGCGGGAGTATTCGGACGGGTGGTGCGGCCGCCGGCCGAGGAAGAAGCCGAGCGGGCCACGGCGCGCTCCGGATCAAACAGCGGAACGGAAAAATGAAACCGGGAGCCGACGCCCACTTCGCTCTCTACCCAGACCCTGCCGCCGTGGACCTCAACAAGATGCTTGGCGATCGCCAGGCCGAGTCCCGTGCCGCCGGCTTCGCGGGAACGGGCCGCATCCACACGGTAAAAGCGCTCAAAGATGCGCGGCTGGTCGGCGGTGGGAATGCCGATGCCGGTGTCGGAGACGGTGAACACTACGTAATCGTTTTTCTGTTCGGCGCTGAGAACAATTTTGCCGCCGGGCAAGGTGTACTGAATGGCGTTGTCCAGCAGGTTCTGCAGAACTTCCTGCAGCCTGCGAGCGTCGCCCGCGACATCGGGCAAGTTTTGGGAAAGGCCGGGGGCCAGGGTGAGAGAGAGCTCTTTTTCTGTCGCACGATGCCGGGCCGTTTCGTAACACGATTCCACGAGTTGCGAGACCTTCACCGGATGGACCTCAAGTTCCAAACGGTCGGCGTCCATTTGCGAGAGTTTCAGCAAGTCCTCGGTGAGTCGGGCAAGCCGCCTCGCGTGTTCCAGAATGATGTTTAGGAAACGGCCGCGGTTTTGCGGGTCGTCCAATGCCCCGGCAATCAGGGTTTCGGCAAAACCCTGAATCGCGGTGAGCGGCGTGCGAAATTCGTGGGAGACGTTGGCCACAAAATCCCGCCGGATGCGTTCGAGCTTGCGGAGTTCGGTGATGTCATGCAGCACGATGACGGCGCCGAACGTCTCCCCGGCACGAACGGAAGCAACCGTCGCGGCAAAGAAATGCTGGCGCAAGGTTCCCGTGGAGATTTCCGCTTCCACCCGAGGCTCGCCGGCAAGCACGCGGCGCACCGCCTCGATCAACTCCGTCTGGCGCACAACTTCGAGTAAGGAACTCCCCGCCACGGGGGGGACGTCAAGCCCGAGAATCGAAGCGAAACCTGGATTTGTAAACACTAGGCGCTCCGCGGCGTTGACGACCGCAACGCCCTCCACCATCGAGCCAAGAATGGCGGAAGAGAGATTCCGTTCTTCTGTAAGACTGCGGATGGTGCGGTCCAGGCGCGCGGCCGTTTGATTAAGGGAAGCACCAAGGGCATCGAGAGTGTCCCCGCTTCCGTCGGCGGAAAGCGGCCGGAAATCGCCTTCGGCAACGCGGAGCGAGAATTCACGCAATCGCTCGACGCGATCGCTGTACGTGCGCGACATCAGCAGGGCAACCGCGCCGGCAATCAGGAAAATCAGCAGCGACCAGAGCCACAGGCTGGCGCGGAATTGGGCGAGCGATTCATCGATCCCCTCCATCGGCAGCGCCAACCGGAGCACAATTGGCGTTCCGTCGGGCAGGTTCTGCCGGACGGCGTAGTAGATGAGAGGACGCTTGACGGAGACACTCTCGCGAATGGAACGCCCTTCGCCCTTCTGCAGGGCGTCGCGCACTTCATCGCGGCCCGCATGGTTTTCCATGGTGCCGGTTTCGGACTCCGAGTCGGCGAGCACGCGGCCATCGGACGCGATGATGGTGACGCGAGCGCCGCTCTGAGCCGCGTTGGAAACCCAACCTTGAAGGACGGCAGTCTCATCGGGGGTTTGCGGCGGGAAGGAAGTTAGCGGAAGCGGGCGAGTGCGGATGAGGCGAACAAGGGACTGGAGTTCGCGGTACGCGTCATTTTCATAGCTCGCCCGCAGGGAGCGCTCGGCGAGAAAGTCCACGGCCAGCAGGGCGCCCGATAAGAGCGCCAGGAAGGTGAGCGCGAGTTTCCAAAAAAATTTACGCCGCACGTGTCTCGAACAGATAACCCGCACCTCGGACGGTTTTTAGGTGCAGGGGATTTTCCGGGTCGGATTCAATCTTTTCGCGCAGGCGGCGGACGTAGACGTCCACGCTGCGCGGCGTGACGAAGCGGTCCGTGCCCCA
>Ga0210405_10000896_pt1 | contig 36850 bp, 40 predicted proteins | sample IncBWH11MmetaG_FD_155492 | JGI IMG/M metagenome (GOLD analysis project Ga0210405, IMG submission 155492) | Forest soil microbial communities from Barre Woods Harvard Forest LTER site, Petersham, Massachusetts, United States - Inc-BW-H-11-M | ecosystem: Environmental > Terrestrial > Soil >... | reverse complement strand
CGGGCTGGGCGAAGAAGATAAGCTGACGCCGGATAGCAAGCTGATAATCCCGGTAGCACCGGGCAAACACCCTGCCAGCGAAGGTGAGGCGGCGTACGCACGACACGTCACGCGCTACAAGGTGAGAAAAGGCGACACCGTGGAGAGTGTGGCCGACAATTTCGGCGTCCCGCCCGCCATGGTGCGGCGTTGGAACCACCTCAAGGGGGACAGCTTAGGGGGACGGCGAGTGTTGTATGTGCGGCTTCCGGTGAGTCCAAGTTTGGACGGGAAACAGCCGGCGGAGTCCGCTAAGTCGAAACCCAAGAAGGCGTTACATGCGGCCGCCAAGAAGAACCCGGTACGGCATACGGTGGAACCTGGGGAGACCCTGTACTCGATTGCCAAGTCCCATAACACCACGGTAGCGGCGCTTAAACAGCAGAATGGCAATCTGGCGACGCTGAAGCCGGGGATGATCTTGCTGATCCAAAGTGGGCGATAGGCTCCGATTTTCCTTTCTTTTTTCTTTCTCCGGAAGGCGATTTCAATCTGAGAATCGGTTAGCATCGGGACTTGCCGATTTCCGCCTCTGCGAAGAAACCAAAAAAACGAGTTCGGTGTAATATGCAGGGGAGTCAGACGCCAAATGTTTTTGTTACAGCCAGGCGAAAAACTGCTGTGCTATAATCGCGCCCCATCGTCAAATGAAGTGAATAGTTTTTTTCTTTTTCAGTGCAGGCAATCGGTAGCATCCGGTCATCGGGCAGCCGGACAAATTCAGGAGGATGAAGATGACTTTTTACGAGACCCTCTATCTACGGGATGACGAGATGGACGAGTTTGGCGACAGCGGCGCGTATGGAGAGTCGCTGGAAGAAGACTACGAAGAAGAGGAAGAGGAGGAAGAAGCCGAAGTGCCGGCGATGAGGGAGCCGGGATCGATGGCTGAAGCTCCAGTACCTGCGATGCCGATTTCAAGCGGAGGCGGCGGGGGCGCTCCCAAGCCGGCTGCGAAGAAGGCAGCGCCCAAGAAGGCAGCGCCCAAGAAGGCAGCCAAGAAGAAGGCTGTTCCCAAGAAAAAGAAGAAGGTTGCCAAAAAGGCAGCGAAGAAGAAACCCGCCCGGAAGGCAGCGAAGAAAAAGGCCGCCAAGAAGAAGCCTGCGAAGAAAGCAAAGAAGAGAGGCAAGAAGACCGCGCGCCGACGGCGTTAAGGGCAAATCTAACTACCACAGACTGGCCGCAGCTTTACGCTGTGGCCTTTTGTCCTTGAGGTTGACCCCACCCGGGCGCGGGTGCTACTTCTTCGCCTGGATGGCCTGTAAACACCTTCCGTAAAGTTCCAGCAGGTGGTTGGCGTATTCGTCAGGCTTAGTGGCGGCGCCAGTACCCTGAAAACCCACGCCGGACGAGGTGGTGCGGCCGTAGCCAGTGGTCATGGCGACAAATTTCATCAGATCCAGTGCGATGTCTTCGTTACGGCGAGCGCCTGGAGTGCTGGAAGGTGCTTCGTCCATGAAAGCCTCCGTAGGAATGCGAATGCTGGGAATTTCTTCGTCCATCTGAGAAAGTCCGGCAGAAGACTGATGATAGCAGATTCGAAGAATGCCGCTACCGCGGCGGTGAACCGAACGCTGAATGTTTCAGCGCGTCAGGTTTCGATGCCAACATAACAGACCCGGCCGATGAGATAGTCCGCCGGTCTAACGCCTTTTTCCACACCCAGCACGTCTACCGGGTAAGCCTGATTGTGCGGACGCAAAACCAGTTGATCGCCAGCAACCTCCACGTATTTGACGGTGCAAGCGCCGTTTTTGTTGACGGCATACATGTTGGACTCGCCTTTTCGATAAGGTTTGAGTGAGTTGTAGTGACGGTCGATGAGGACAGTGGCACCGGGCAGGAGGCGAGGGTACATGCTCATGCCCTCGCGGGCGTCGATCTTGATGAGGACAAAGCGTTCCCAGCGTTCGCGGGCATTCTCCATTTCAGGGCGCAGGCTGCGCAGAAAACTTTTCTTGAACTTCAATATGTCCTTTACGTTCATGCTCATGATGAGGGATTCGGAGGCGGCAACGTCGCCCTCGACCAAGAGGACGTCCTGAAATTCATCTTTGGCGGGGGGCAAGATGCTGGCGCGCTTGTTGATTTCGGCGGGATCGAGAAGGTCGAGGACGGAGAGATGCTGCACTTTGAGGACCCTGTCCATACCCTCGAGGCTGAGGCCACGTTTACGATTGAGGAAATTGGAGATATGGGCTTGTCTGAAACCGGTCTGCGCGGCCAGGCCCAGGCCGGTCAATTCTCCGGCGTCGATGCGTTGCCACAGGGTCTTGCGGAGATTGTCCTGAAGAGCTTTGAATTTCATGTTGCGAGTTTAGCAGTTGCCTATAGCACAATGCTATTGTGAATATTCGGACAACATCCAGCGGCCTAGCGAAAACACACAGCTTTCCACAGCTACCCACACCGACAATTCCGGCAAAACGACCTTGACGTAAAAAATTGACGAGCTATACGATGCAAAGTGAAATATAACTTCTTATGCAAAGAGCAGGACAAGAACATGGCATGGAACGGGCAAGGAGAAAACGACGAGAGGGCATTTGTGGAGTTTCGCCGCAAGATTCGATCGGCCGAGGTGCTTTCGGCTGCGATCGAGCAACTGCTGCGGACGCTGCAATTTAGCGGGAAGCTCAGCGTGGTGGTGCAGAACGGACGGGTGTTGAAATCCGGCTATGAGGAGGGCTACTTCCGGCAACCGATGACTTAGCCGCAGTCACTACAAGTAAATAACAGAAGCAGGTTATCCGTAAGAGAAACGGGCCCTGTGACCGAGTTATCGGTCCAGGGCCTTTTTCTTTGAGCTGCAGGCTTCAGGACTCCGGCCTCGAGTTGCAGCGGCAAGGCGAGAAACACAACTTATCGAGACGGAGGTGGTCATGAAAAGCGAAGGTCTGGAAATCATTCAATTGGAGCTCAAGTACTGTGAGCGTTGTGGCAGGTTGTGGCTGCGGCAGCGAGACACGGGAGGAGTGTACTGCGAGGAGTGCACATCGGAGATACCGAACTTTCCCCTCTGCGGCCGGAGGACCAGCCGGCCGCACTTGCCGATGAACGAGCAGATCGAAATTGAAAGCCAGGACGGGGCAGTGCGGTTCATAGTTTCTGGCGGAGGGGGCCACGCATGATGGACAGCGAAGTGGATGGAGCAGTGGAAGCGGCGGCCTTGCCTCCGAATGAGGAGGGTTGGGAACCGGAGTCAGGCGGGGAAGCCTGGTGTAATGACGAGTTAGCGCTGGACGAGCCTCGGGACGGGGTAGCCGAGGACGAGACGGTAATTGGGGAGAAGGGTCCGGAGATAATTCCTTCCGGCGATCCAGATCTCTGGATATACCGGGACCGGACGTCGGCCATTCTGCGGCGTTATCTGCGGCTAGCTGTGGAAGTCGGCCGTTTGCCGGCGCTGCTGGGACGGGAGTTCTTTCGCACGCGGGTTACGTCATACCATACGCAGACTTTTGAAGACACGGTAATTTTTGTGCACGACGTGGAGCGCTGCCTGGGGCTTCTGAACCATGCTGAGATTGAGCTAATCGCGGTGATCGTGATGCACGAGCATGCTCACTACGAGGCGGCGCGGATGTTTCGGTGCACGCGTCGTACCATTGTGCGGAGTTATGGGGACGCATTGGACAAATTAAGTGAGATTTTCCTGGATAGGGAAATCTTGTCGCGTCTTCCCGAAAAAAAGCCGGTTGTCGCGGAAGCTTGTCAAGGGGGTGAAACTAGCGAAATCCGTACAAATTGTTGAGAGCAAGGCAAATATATTTCTCAAAATCGTGTCTCACTTACCCTTTGAATTTGCTATTCTGTATCTAGATAGAGAAACTCTTCGAGAGGCGCGCTGACGACAGCGCGCCTTTTGCTTTTGCGGGGAGTGCTTTGAGAAAGGGGATCACAGGTGTGAAGAAACCCAAGAAACAGGCGCGCAGGCGGAGACCTCGAGCGATCGTGGCAGAGCTGGTAGTGGTAAAAGCGATGGACATGGAAGGGTTGAGAGGCCACATCAGCAATCTGGTTTGCGCCGATGCGGTTGAAATGGTGAAAACGACAGTTGAGCGTGTAAAGAAAGGGCAGTATCAAGCGATGAAATACCTGTTCGAGATGATCGGATTGTTTCCAGCCACGGCGGTACCGGACGTGCCTCAGGAAGATTCACTGGCTGGGATACTGCTAAACCGACTGGGTATTAGCGAAGGGATCGAGCCCGAAGTAGAACAAGATAATCAGCGTGTGAACGCGGGAGTCCGGCCGCGAACCACGTAGAATGAAACGGCGAAGGCTGGCAGGCAGATTGGCTGCGGGCCGCTGGTGGACATCGAGCCGACGGATGGATATGACATGGATTACCGACCGGATTGCGGTCGGAGGCGGCATCTGGACAGCAGAGCACATGGCGGATGTGGCACGCTGTGGCGTGACTCACATAGTCGACATGCAGATTGAGTTTGACGACACGGCGCTGGCGGCGCCGCTTGGAATCCGAGTATTGTGGAATCCGATCGATGATGACTTTCAGCCGAAGCCGGCCGAAGTTTTCGCGCGTGGCGTGGAGTTCGCGCGGGAAGCACTGGACGAAGATGGAAGCAGACTTTTCATCCATTGCGCCGCGGGAATACACCGGGCGCCGATGATGGCATTGGCGATATTATGCTCGACGGGATGGAAGATGGAGAACGCTCTGGAAGTAATGGAGAATCGCCGCCCCGTGGTGGATTTCGCGCCGGTGTATGTGGATAGCGTGAGGCGGTATTTGGGGAAGTAGCTTTTGGCTTTTGGTGCTGAGGTTCAGAGTACGGTGATGTAACTGCAGTTCGCTTGGTAAGGAGTGAAGGTTATGCGTGACGTGTGCCGCCCGATGAGGCGGCTTTTTTTATTGGTGCTGCTAACGGCAGCGGTGACAAGAGGACAATCTCTGCCATTGACGACGATCGGAGGCACCGTTTACCGAGCCGACGGTTCCGCAGCTCAGGGAACGTTGCTGATCTCATGGCCGGAGTTCACCACGAGCGGTGCGCAAGCAGTAGCAGCGGGAACAGACAGCGTGACGCTGGGAGCAGGAGGAGCGCTGTCCGTGGCTCTGGTTGCGAACGTGAATGCAACTCCTCCGAATACGGTTTACACCGTGGTCTACCAACTCGATGACGGAACGGTCAAGACCGAGTACTGGATAGTGCCCTCGACTTCGCCGGCAACGCTGGCCCAGGTGCGAACGACGCTCGGAGCTTCCGAGAACGCGGCGGTGTTTGCCACGCAGCAATTTGTAACGTCCGCAGTGGCGACGAAGGCGGACAACTCAGCGGTTGTCCACCTGAGCGGGAGTGAGACGATCACGGGAACCAAGCAGTTTTCGGTCGCGCCCAGCTTGCCCAGTCCGGTGAACGCCGGGGACGCGACGAACAAGCAATACGTGGACAATTCGGTGCAGAACGTGGGCACAGGAAACTACTTGAACCTGTCGGGCGGCACGATGTCCGGCGCCCTTACATTGAGCGGCGAACCTGGGCGGATGACTCTGGTAGAAAACCGCGTCACGGCGCTGGAGCGCAGTGACGTGAAGCACAACTTGTACGAACGTATTCTGAACGCAGTCATTGCTACAGGGATCAGCGCTGCAATTGCCTGGCACGATCATCTGAGAATCAAGTAGGCCGCGTTCCAGGCCTGCCACTTCACGCTTCGAAACACAATTCATACATCGAAAGGAAACACTATGAACTTCTTGTCCAAGCTGATGCAGACCATTGCCTTTGTGCCGACTATCGTCAGTGGGATTGAAGGATTATTCAAGAATCGGTCCGGAGCTGATAAACAGAGCGCCGCCATGTCATTTCTGCAAGCCGCGCTTTCCATGGCGGAGGCGGTATCGAGCAAGCAGATCGCGGATGAGGCCGGCTTCAAAGTTGGTTTGGAGCAGATTATTGGAGGGACGGTGGCCTGCCTAAACGCTTCCGTCTGGGCGAAGGCCAAGTAAAAGCCTGCGCCGTATACCTCACGACTAGCACACAACACTTCAGCAATCCCACGAGGACAGCTTACGTCTTTGTTTATAACCTATCCCACTTCCTCGCCCCAGTTCTCCAGCGTCTTCTTCACAAAGGCCATAAACTGATCGGCGACGGCGCCGTCGATCAGGCGGTGGTCGTATCCAAGAGTCAAATGAACAACTGACCGAATGGCAATGGAGTCATTGCCGTCGGCATCGGTGACTACGAGCGGAGCTTTGGTGATGCCGCCCACGCCCATAATGGCCGAGTTCGGCTGATTGATGATGGGCAGGCCAAACACGGCGCCGAACTGGCCGGGGTTGGTGATGGTGAAAGTCGAGCCTTCGACTTCGTCAGGCTTCAGTTTCTTGCTGCGGGCGCGTTCGCCGAGGTCGCTGATCCCACGCTGTAGTCCCAGAAAGTTCAGTTCGTCGGCGTTCTTGAGTACGGGGACAATTAATCCCCAATCTAGAGCGACGGCGATGCCCACGTTGACGTGACGATGGTAGCGGATTGTTTCCGCTTCAATCGAAGCGTTGACGATGGGGAATTGTTGCAGGGCGATGATTGCCGCTCGAACGAAAAACGGCATGAAGGTCAGACGCGCACCGTGTCGTTGTTCGAATCCCGATTTCGTTTTGTTACGAAGTTGGACAATCTTGGTGATGTCCACTTCGAACATGGCGTGGACGTGGGCGCTGGTACGGCGCGATTCGATCATGCGCTGGGCAATGATCTGCCGCATCTTGCTCATGGGCACAGATTCAGCTGGAATCGCCGCCGGAGCGGGAGGCGTGGAAGGTCGAGCCGGCGCACCGGCTGCCGGTGCGGCTGACGCAGCTTCCGGGCGCTCCAGAAACGCGGTAATGTCCTGCTTGGTGATGCGTCCGCCAAGGCCGGTGCCGCTCACTTGCGACAGGTTGACGTTGTTCTCCCGCGCGATCTTGCGGACCAAGGGTGACGAGCGTGCGTGTTCGTCGTCGCCAGCTTCCTCTTGCTCTTGCGGAGGCGCAGCGGGCGCTGGAGCAGGCGTTTGCGCCTTTGGCGGAGCCGCCTGCGGTTTAGCGGGAGCCGGTGCAGCCTGCGTCGCGGGCTTGGCAGTAGCGGCCGGCGCGGCTGAAGCTTCGCCATCAGCGGCGATCGTCCCCACCACGGTATTTACCTGGACGGTATTTCCTTCCCCGACTTTTATGTCCCGCAGCACACCGGAAGCGGGGGCGGGAATCTCGGCGTCCACTTTGTCGGTGGAGATCTCAAACAGCGGCTCGTCGCGCTGCACCTTGTCACCGGGTTTCTTCAGCCACTTGGTAATGGTCCCTTCAAAGATGGACTCGCCCATCTGCGGCATGACAATATCGGTCGGCATAGTTTCCTTTTGCGGTGTTCTGGAATTTGGGCCGGGCTAACCTTTAATTATATCCAAGGCTGGGGCAGGTTTAGTCTTTGTGTTGGCTTTGTTCGTGTTCTGGCCCTTCCGCCACCGGCGGACCCACGCCATAAGCGTTCTTCCAGTAGTCCTGTACCTTGGGCGGAAGTTTTTGAATGCGGGAAAGAAACGCCGTCACTTTCCAGATATCCTGATCGCTGAGTGACTTGCCCCAGGCCGGCATGCCAGTGTAACGAACCCCCGTCCGAATAGCGTAATAGATATGCCATTCGGGGTCATCGGGCGGGTCGAGTATGAGCTGCGGCGCCGGAGGATAAAGGGACTTCTCCAGTACACTGGGCTTGTTGTCGAGTGTGCCATGACAGACGGCACAGTTCATGGTGTAAACCTTCATGCCGTCGATCAGGTTCTCATCGGTGGGCGGGATAGGATTGTTCACACGCGGGGCGTGACGTTCCATGGAGGCATCCAGGGCGCTGCTAGCGATGCGAGTCTCGAAATTGGGCGGAACCGCATCGGCATTCGTGGGCATCAGCCCGAAAGTGGCCACCGCCAGGCCGGCCAGAGCGATCACTGCCAGAGTGGCGATGATTCCCAGAACAAAACCGCGCATCATCCCTCCCGATCAATAGAGTTCTCTACAAGTCTACCTACTACGATGAGGAACGAACAAGGGCGCGGATCTGCATTAGTACGCCTGCAGGCGGCGCGCCTCCCGAACCACGTCGCTGACTTTAGGAAGAAAAAACTCTTCCTGCGGTGGAGAAAATGGGACCGGAGAGTCTTGCGCCGTTATGCGCACGATGGGGCCGTCGAGATCGTCGAACACCTCTTCATTAATGATGGCAGCGATCTCGCCTGCGATGCCACCGGTGCGCACGTCTTCATGCAGTAGGATGACCTTGTTGGTCTTGCGCACAGTTTCTGCAATCGCCTCGCGATCCAAGGGAGAGAGCGTGCGTAGGTCAATGATTTCCAACTCGATTCCCTCCTTGGCCAGAATCTCGGCCGCCTCCAGCGCTACATGCACCATGGCTGCATAAGTAATGATGCTGAGGTCGCGGCCCTCGCGCGCGATTCGCGCCTTTCCCAGGGGAACGATGTAGTCTTCCTCGGGAACTTCCTCTTTTATGCGGCGATATAAATACTTGTGCTCGAAGAAAATGACCGGGTTGTTGTCGCGAATCGAAGCTTTAATCAGACCTTTGGCGTCATAAGCGCTCGCGGGGCAGACGACTTTCAGCCCTGGCGCGTGGACAAACCACATCTCAGGATTCTGCGAGTGGAATGGACCACCGTGGACGTTGCCCCCGCTCGGTCCGCGGATAACAAGAGGCGCGGGCGCTCCCCAACGATAATGGGCCTTGGCTACCATGTTGACAATCTGGTTAAACGCGCAGCCGATGAAGTCCATGAACTGGAATTCAGCAACGGGGCGCATTCCGGTTAGCGAAGCGCCGAAAGCTGCGCCGACTATAGCCGACTCAGCGATGGGAGTATCAATCACGCGCTCTGGGCCAAAGCGGTCAATGAAGCCGTCGGTGACTTTGAACGCGCCGCCGTAGATGCCGATGTCTTCGCCGATGCAGAAGACGGTGGGATCGCGTTCCATTTCCTCCCAGATTCCCTGGCGGATGGCTTCGAGATAGGTCAGTTGAGGCATATTTTTGGCCGCGGATTACCGCGGATGAACGAATTTACAATGTGTACAAAATGTAATAATATACCACCCAGCACGTTCTGTAATCGAGGTCCCTGCAATGAATGCGAAATTAACTGCCAGCGTTGCACGTCAACATTTCTCTGACATTCTAAACCGCGCTGCCTTTGGCCGCGAAAGGGTTCTGGTGCACCGTGGCAAGAAGCCCATTGCCGCAATCATGCCCGTGGAAGACTATGAGTTCATGGAGCAATTGGAAGACCGCATTGATATCGAAGCGGCACGCAAACGATTGCGCGAACCAACCATACCGTGGTCGAAGGTAAAAAAACAGTTGGGCCTATAGCACGCGCAGACCATTATGCGTTACGGCCTCGAATTCACTACTTCGGCCTTGCGAGAACTAAACAATCTCGATTCTCAGGTACGCCAACGGATCACAACGAAGATTACTGGCCTCCGTGATGATCCATTCCCCTCCAGTACAAAGAAATTGCAGGGCCTTCCCAATCACTTTCGAATTCGAGTAGGAGATTACAGAATTGTTTACCGTGTGGACGGGGACAGGGTGATTGTTGTGATTGTGAAGATCGGTCACAGAAAAGAGGTTTACCGATAGACTCTTGGTCCCGGACTCACACTGATCACTTAAAATGCACCGCTGCTTCGGTTTGCTTGAACACTGCGCCGGTTCCCTTTCTAACTTTCGGCATTTCGTACTTCGGTTTAATCTCGTGGCAGTCGTCTTGGCAATAAACGCCACCGGCGGCCGATTCCGGCGTTGGCATCGGCGAATTCATCGCGAAATCGCGGTCTTCATCCAAGAGCCGTTCAACGTCGGAGATCAGCGCGGCGTTCTCCTGGCTGGTCAGCCATTTCTTTTGTTTCACCAGGTACTGTTCGAAGCGCGTGATGCAGTCGCGTTTTCGCCAATACTCGAACAATGGTTTGGGAACATAATCGGCGGCGTCGTGGATCGCATGCCCTTTCATGCGCATCATTTTGGCTTCGATCAGGGTTGGGCCTTCGCCGCGGCGGGCGCGCTCACAAGCTTCGTGAGCAGCGTCGTAGATCTGGCAGGCGTCGGTTCCGTCAACAATTACGCCCGGAATTCCGTACGCAATCGCGCGCTCGGCTAGATCCTTCACGCGAAATTGCATGTCGGCAGGCGTGGAATATCCCCAGAGATTATTTTCGACGAACAACACCAGACCTAGGTTCTGCACGGCGGCGAAGTTCACGCCTTCGTAGGTGACGCCAGTGGACTGGCCGCCATCGCCTATGTAGGTCATGACAGCGATGTTGCGTCCCTGCAACCGCGCACCCAGCGCCACGCCAGCAAGCACGGGAATGAGATCACCCAGAGTAGAGATCGGTGCGACCACGTTGCGGTCTTTAATATCGCCGAAGTGAGAGGAAGCGTCGCGGCCCTTGGTCGGCGAGCCTGCTTTCGCCATATACTGCATCATGATGTCGCGAGCAGAAAAGCCGCGGACCAGAAGCGAGCCCTGGTTGCGGATCATGGGGCCAAGCCAGTCTTCTTTTTGAAGCGCGTAGGCAGACGCACAGGAACAGGCTTCCTGGCCGAGCCCAAAATAAACGCCGCCGACGACTTTTCCTTGTTTGTAGAGGTTTTCGAGCGCCGTTTCCATCTTGCGATTCAGCAGCATCCAGCGATAAATCTCGATGCACTGCTTCTTGGAAAGATACTTCGAGTCGCGGATAGGAGGAACGGAAGCGCTCAGGTCGCCTTGGACTTCGTAGCGGGTCAAATCGCCCACCCGGACTTGGCTAACGCTGAATTCGGGCTGTTCCAAACGATGGTCAGCGATCGTGTAAGTCCGCTGATTGCGGCTCGCGGGCTGCGCCGAGTTTCGCTTGGCACCCGGTCTCGCCGGCTTTTGTGGCTTCTTCTTTGCCATGCTGGTCAGACACGAATGTAACCTGCCAGAGGGGATTTGAACAAACCGCTTTGACAGACAAATCCCCCTGCATCAGGCCCAGGTTGTGTCTTCCTCTCCGTGAAGTTTGCGCAGTTCGCCAGGAGTTTGCAGCGGAACACCGACTGAAGGACCTATGAGATCGTCCAGGCTCTCCAGCCACAGCATTTGCGACTGGAACACTGCGCCGAAATTGCGCGACACCGAATGCGCGACTTCCTCCAGGGGCAATTTCCGTCCCAATTCCTTCTCCATGGAAGTGACGGGTTTCGCGGCGATTCCGCAAGGGACGATGAGGTTGAAGTAATCGAGATTCGTATTTACGTTCAGAGCAATGCCGTGCGAGGTGACGGCGCGAGAGATGTGGACGCCGAGGGCAGCGATTTTGGCTTCGGTGCTTTCGCCGGTCCACACTCCAGTGAGACCCGCGATACGCTTCGCGGGGATCTTGAAATCGGCGCAGCTGCGAATCAGCACTTCTTCCAAACGCCGCACATACTCGATGGCACCGAGAGTCTTGCGTTTGCCTTCGGTCGAAGTCATGCCTCGCAGGTCGAAGATGGGATATGCAACCAACTGTCCAGGGCCGTGGAAGGTTACGTCGCCACCGCGATCGCACTCCAAGACCTCGACACCGCGTCGCGCGAGTTCCTCACGCGAGGCGATGATATTGGCCGCCTTGGCGTTCCGGCCCAGCGTAATGACTGGACTGTGTTCGAGGAGCAGGAGCGTGTCGCCGATCTTGGCGTCCTTGCGGAGCTCGACCAGTCGTTGTTGCAAGCGCTGGCCGGTCGCGTAATCGACAGTGCCGAGTTGAAGGACGGAGATCAAAGTCTGTTTCGCCGCTCGGAGCACAACAACCTACTGCGTCTGAGCGGGAACTTCTACATAGGCGGAATAGGAGTGTGGCTCGGGGATTGGCTCGCCGCTACGGGCCATACCGTCGAGATGGAATGCGATGGCTTCCCGCATATGGACTTCCACTTCCTCACGTGTCTTGCCCGTTGCTACACAGCCATCCAAATCGGGAGAGTAGGCGGAAAAACCAGTTCCGGTCTGCTCGATGACGATCAAGTATTTCTTCATTGCTTCAAGTCCGCCTGTTTCCGCACACTGTTGAGAGTACCCGTTGCCAGATCATCGCCCGGCTTTCCGGGGAGCGTAACCAGACCCGGCTTGGTCGAGTGCTTGTATTGGCGATGACTCCCACGTGTGCGATCCAAATACCAGCCATCTCGCTCCAACATCTTGATGACATCTCGCACCTTCATCTTACGCCACTCACCATCTCATGCGTTGATTGCCATTCCGTACACGCTATTGAAAGCGTCCAGCATGGCTTCGGCCAGGGTCGGATGGGCATGGATCGTCCACATCAGATCTTCGACCGTCGCTTCGGCTTCCATTGCGGCAACGGCCTCGGCGATCAGTTCCGTTGCCTGCGGGCCGATAATGTGAACTCCAAGAATCTCACCGTAATCAGCATCCGAGACAATCTTGATGAAGCCTTCATGCTGGCCCACAATCGATGCTCGTGAGTTGCCGGCAAAGGGGAACTTGCCAACTTTGAGGTTGTAGCCGGCTTCGCGAGCTTTGGTCTCAGTGAGGCCGACACTGCCGATTTCAGGATGGCAATAGGTTGCGTTGGGGATGTGTTCAGGATTGATCGGCTTTCCCTTCTTGCCCGCAATCTTCGTTACCGCGACAATGCCTTCCATGGCGCCAACGTGCGCCAGTTGCGGCGTCCCCAGAACAATATCGCCGATGGCATAGACGCCGGGTTCGGCGGTCTGCATCCAGCTATCGGTCTTGATGAATTCGCGGTCGGGCTTGATGCGGGTCTTTTCGAGGCCGATGTTCTCGGTACGTGGCCTACGGCCTACGGCGATGAGAATCTTCTCCGCTTCAATCGTCTGCTGTTTGCCCTCTGCACTGAACGTGACCGCAACCCCAGACTTGGTCTGCTCAACTTTTTCCATCTTGGCGCCGGTGTGAAAGTTGATGCCACGCTTGCGGTAGACGCGGGCCAGTTCTTTAGAGACTTCTTCGTCTTCAATCGGCACCAGGCGCGGAAGCATCTCGAGAATCGTGACGTCTGCATCAAACGACCGGTAGATTGACGCGAACTCCACGCCCACCGCACCTCCGCCTACCACCACCAGAGACTTCGGAAGCTCTTTCAGGCCAAGAATTTCGATGTTCGTAAGCACTTTGGGACCCGGTTCGAGGCCGGGAATCATCCGCGCCTCGGAACCGGTGGCCAGAATCACGTTCTTGGTTTTCAACTGGCTGGCCTTCCCGTCGTTGGTAACTTCGACGGTGAGGATGCCGTTTTGTGCCGGACCGGTGAGTTTGCCGTAGCCCTTGACGGTTTCCACCTTATTCTTGCGCATGAGGAACTCGAGTCCCTTAGCGTGCTTGGTGACGATCTTCGACTTGCGGTCTTGAATGGCTGCCCAGTTCAGCTTGCGCGCGTCCACGCCCTCGATGCCGAATTCCTTGGCTTCTTTCAAGTGGTCCCATAGCTCGGCGTTGAACAGCAGAGCTTTGGTGGGGATGCAGCCTACATGCAAGCAAGTGCCGCCGAGAAAACCGTCTTTCTCGATCAACGCAGTTTTCAGACCGTACTGTCCGGCACGAATGGCGGCGGTGTATCCCGCCGGGCCGCTGCCGATGATGGCAATGTCATAAATGGTATCTGGCAAAGGAGTGCTCCCTGATAAGAATAAAGATGAGTCTACAAACAGTTGATTCTACGCCATGACATGAGGATTCAGGAACGGTGGGAGAGGACACACCAGAAGGTGAACGCGACGTTCGCGTCGGTCACCATGCCAGAAATAACCCGATGGCAGTCGCGGTCGCCGACGCTAGTATTATGAACCTCGTCCAACCCTGAGTCCCTGAGCGCTTAAATAGAATGAAGAACGTCACCAGAACGCCAATGGTCAGAGCTGTCATCTCGATGTGAGAGCGCCTTGTCAAGGCTCCCATGTGTGCCTGGAACTCACGAGTCTGATCCGCAAGAATGGCAGCATATTGTTCCTCGGTCGCAGCAGAGATGCTCACTGCCTGAAAAATGTTCGTCGATTGATGTAACAGCCTTTGAAGCAGGATCGTGACCACGGCGAGAGCGAGACTGAAGCAAGCGAGAAGCCTATCCAAATGCCTAGACATCGAGGGTTATTTTAACGCCGAACCGTGCAGCAGCGTTGGTGGATCCGTGTTTTAGCGAATCGTCAAAAGCCTCCCTGCCGCACTCTTCGTGGTGCTAGACTGTTTGCGAGGAGAGCCATCTATGCACCTCTTGGCGCTGTTTTTCTTCCCCATCTTCGGCTTCGGGTTTGTGCTGTACTTTATCCCCTCAATTGTCGCATTCGCTCGCAGCAAACGTGACGCAGTTTCCATCCTGATTCTGAACTTCTTCCTGGGATGGACGGCGATTGGCTGGGTGTTTGCGCTGGTATGGGCGCTGAAACAGGATGTGCCGCTCGCGGCGCGCTGACTCAAAGCTCAAGCCAGCAGCTTGGCCGCTTCCATGGCGTAGTAAGTAAGGATGATGCCAGCCCCGGCGCGGCGAATCGACTGTAGCGATTCCATCATTACGCGGTCACGGTCGATCCAGCCATTTCGGGCCGCGGCCTCGATCATCGCGTACTCGCCGGAGACCTGGTAGGCAGCCAGCGGCAGGTCAAAACGCTCGCGGGCTGCGGCAATCACATCGAGATAGGGCATCGCCGGCTTCACCATAATTATGTCGGCGCCTTCCTCAATGTCGAGTTCGATCTCGCGCATGGCCTCGCGCAGATTGGCGCCATCCATTTGATAAGAGCGGCGGTCGCCAAACTGAGGCACGGAATCGGCAGCCTCACGGAACGGTCCGTAAAAGCCAGAAGCAAATTTGGCAGCATAAGAAAGGATCGGCGTGTTGATCAGCCCTGCCTGATCCAGTGCCTTGCGGATTGCACCCACTCGCCCATCCATCATGTCGGAAGGCGCAATCACATCCACCCCGGCGCGGGCCAGCGAGACCGAGGTCCGCGCCAAGAGCTCAAGCGTGGCATCGTTCACGATCTCGTACTCCGGAGAAATCGCCGGTGGAATAGCAACCGCGGCACCCAGAGACTGCGGATGAGTGGCACGAACCACCCCGCAATGCCCATGAGACATGTATTCGCACAGGCAGACATCGCCCATAACGATCAGATCGCGCACCTCACGCTTGATGGCACGCGCCGCCTGCTGCACCACTCCATCTTCTGCCCAAGCGCCGGTGGCGACGTCGTCTTTCTTCTCCGGCAAGCCAAAAAGAATGATCGCCGACACTCCCAGCGCATGCGTCTGGCGCGCTTCCGTGACGGCCTCATCCACCGAGAGATTGAAGATCCCGGGCATGGACCGTACTTCCTTTCGCACGCCTTCTCCCGGACAAACGAACATGGGAAAGACGAAGGAGGCCGGCGAAAGCTGAGTTTCCCGCACTAGGGCGCGTAGCGGTTCGTTTTGGCGAAGGCGACGGAGACGGGTTGCAGGAAAAACCATTAAGCACTTCCGGCCAGCAAGTTGCTGGTCGCGGCACGGCACGATTCTAACAGAGGTAAGTTAGCCCAGACCTTTGCCAAGATGTTCGCGATGTATTCGCTACCGGGAAGACAAGATGCTGGTACTAACGTAACCGGGTGTACCGCCGGGGACTTCTACACCCGGCAGTCGCCTCATAGAATGTTGAATAGCCATGACTTGGAAGAAACACGTGTGGGTGGTGTTTACGGCCGGTCTGATTTTGACCTGCGCGGCAGCGGCGCTCAATGTCCCTCATGGCCACGGTCTGACTGCCTTTGGAGATGTGACTCAGTTTCTCTTGGTAGCGTTTGCCGCGATATTAATGGCCTCGAACGCTGTCTCCAGCCGGGGCCAGACCCGTGGTTTCTGGCTTCTGATGGCTGCCGGCTGTTGCTTGTGGGCTGGAAGCCTTGGAGCTTGGACTTTCTTTGAAGTGCTGCAAAGGCGGGAGGTGCCCGAGCCTTTTTTCGGAGATGTCATTCTGTTTATTCACATCGTCCCTTTCATGGCAGCGGTGGCCCTGCGTCCCCATCGTCCACCGGAGGAAAAGAAGCTCTACTTCAGCACCCTGAATTTTCTAATGCTTTTGATCTGGTGGGTGTTCTTGTATGCCTTCACGGTTTTCCCCAACCAGTATGTCGCCCTAAATTCGCCAGTCTACAACCAGAACTACGACCTGCTGTACCTTTGTGAAAACTTGGTTCTGCTGACGGTGTTAGGGCTGCTCACCACGAACGTGCAGGGCCCCTGGAAGAAGGTTTATTGGAACTTTTTCATCGCGGCCGGCTTATACACCTGGAGCTCGGAGGCGATCAACGCAGCCATTACACGGGATCAGTACTACACCGGCAGTTGGTATGACATTCCTCTTGTAGCCTCGATGTGCTGGTTGATCTTCGCCGCACTGATGGCGCGTGACTTGAAGCCGGTTCAGGAATCGGTTGCGCTGCCCAGCAGCAAATGGCTGGCGCTGTCACCCCGTCTGGCAATGCTGGCGATCCTGTCTTTGCCGGTGATCGGATTCTGGTCGCAGTTTCGGGATCCATCTCCCCCTTCCATTCGCCATTTCCGTCTTCTGGTCACGCTGGCTGCCATGCTGGTCCTGGGTGGGTTCGTGTTTGTGCGGCAGTACGTGTTGGATCGCGAACTGATGCGCCTCCTGGAAGAATCACGTCTGAGTCTGGAGAGTCTCAAGCGGCTGCAAACTCAGGTGGTACAGAAAGAAAAGCTGGCATCGCTGGGCCAACTTGTCTCCGGCGCGGCGCACGAGATAAACAATCCTGTGGCAGCGATTCTGGGGTACTCAGAATTGCTGGCCGCAAACCAGGACCTGGATCCCGCGCAAGTGACCTTGGCGCATAAGATCGGACAGCAGGCTCGCCGCACCCGCGACCTGCTTTCCGGCCTGTTGAGCTTTGCTCAGCAAGCCCCCGCCGAGAAGACGCTGGTCGAGGTTGGCCCGCTACTGCAACGGGCGTTGCAGATGAAGATGCTACAAATGGAGACCAAGGGTATTCGCGTGCACAGTACGATTGCTCCCACTTTACCGCGCACTTGGGGCAACCCCAACCAGCTGATGCAATGTTGTCTGGAGATCATCGGCAATTCAATGGACGCACAGCAACATACCGTTGGCGGGACTTTGTGGGTGAGCGCCAAATGCGAAGACAACGAGTTGGTGCTGACGTTCTCCGACTCTGGACCTGGAATTCAGGAACCGGAGCGCGTGTTTGACCCGTTCTATACCACCAAGCCCGTCGGCAAAGGCACCGGGCTCGGCTTGAGCGCCACGTACGGAGTTGTGCAAGACCACGGGGGCCAGATCGCTTGCCACAATCGGCCCGAGGGCGGGGCTGTCTTCGTTGTCCGTCTCCCAGTCGCCGGCTCCGAGTTGCGTGCCAGCTAGACCAAGAAACTCCGGGCTCACTCCCAAAGCCCAATTGATCCCACTGCGTTCAGCCCTCCCTGCTTCCTGTAACATTATTTCTGATGCCGCCGCAGCCACTTCTACACACCAGCGCCCGCGTGCTGGAATTCGACGCCCTGCTGCAGCTGTTGCGCGGCTACGTCTCGTCCCCACTCGGACAAAGGGCCATCGCGGCATTGGCTCCATCGGGCGATCGCGATTGGATTGAGAATCAGCAACAGCTCACCACCGAGGTTCGCGAGTTTCGCCGCGCAGGAGGCGGCTTCGATTTCTCTGGATTGCTTGAAATCAGCACGCACCTGCAGAAATCGCGGATCATCGGAGCAGCGCTTGAGACTACTGACATTCGCGACGTGGTTTTAGTGGTTGAACGCGCTTCGGAATGGCGGGAGATTTCCCTGAATCCGCCAGCCGCGATGAAGGTGGAATGGCGGACCGTAGCTCAGCTTTCCTCGCTAATTACGGATTTCACCGACTTCTTGCGCGGCTTCCGCAACAAAATCCTCCCCGACGGCACGCTCGACGATAAAGCTTCTCCCGAGCTCGCCCGCATCCGCCGCGAGATGGAGAAACAACGGCGCGTGATTCAGGAATCACTACGCGGTTATTTGCGGCGGTTGGCCGAAGGCGGAACGGTTCAGGACGAACTGATCACTATTCGCGGCGAGCGTTTCGTGATCCCGGTGAAGGTCGAGCAGAAACGGCGCGTCCAGGGAGTGGTTCATGGCGCCAGTTCCAGCGGACAAACGGTTTTTGTCGAACCCCTGGAGACCATCGAACAAAACAACGAGCTAGTCCGGCTGCTGGATGAAGAACAAGCCGAGATTCATCGCATCCTGTTGGAGATGACTCGCCGCATCGGCGAGCACGCCGAGTCCATCCGGGCGGCGTCAGAAGTACTCGCTGAACTGGAGCTGCAGTTTGCCAAAGCCCGTTTTGCCGAGGACTACAACTGTGTTGCCGTGGTGCTAAGCGAAGCCCACGACGTCCTGCTGCACAAGGCCCGTCATCCCTTGCTCGAACGGAACCTCAGAGCAAAAGGCGGTCGGCTGGTCCCCATCAGCCTCGAGCTAGACGATCAAAAGCGGGAATTAGTGATCACCGGCCCCAACACTGGTGGCAAGACGGTTGCCTTGAAAACTGTGGGACTGCTGGCGCTGATGGCGCAATCCGGAATTCCGGTACCCGCCGACCGCGCCGAGTTGCCGCGCTTTGACGCCGTGCTGGCCGACATTGGCGACTATCAATCGATCGAACAGAATCTTTCCACTTTCTCCGCTCATGTCACCAATATTGATTTCATCTCACACACTGCGACCGCGGATTCACTTGTGCTGCTGGACGAACTCGGCTCGGCCACCGACCCTGAGGAAGGCGCAGCCTTGGCCGTCGCCATTGCCGAGTATTTCCGTAGCACCGGATGCCTCGCCATCATTTCGACTCACCACACTTCGCTCAAAGTCTTCGGCGCAAACGCGGTGGGCGTGCTTAACGCATCGGTCGGATTCGACGAAGCCACGCTTCAGCCGACCTACGACTTGAAGATCGGCGTGCCCGGCGCTTCGGCGGGGATCAACATCGCTCAGCGGCTGGGATTGAATTCGTCAATCATCGAAGCGGCGCGAGCCAAGCTGGGTTCGCAGGCCCGTGACGTCGGTCAATTCCTGGACAAACTACATGCCGACTTGCGTGAAGCCGAAGCTGAACGTTTGCGCTTGCGGACTAGAGAGCAAGAACTCGAACGTGAGAAAAGCCGCCTTCTCGCTGAGGGCAAGAAGGACCAGCAGACCAAAATAAAAGAGATGGAGCAGAAGCTGGCCAGCCTGCTGCGCGACTTTGAGTATCACGCAAGGGAATCGGTGAGTGCAATTCAGGATCGCGCCGCCGCCCAGAAAGTTTCGAAAGAAGCCGAACGACGAATTTCCAAGTTACGCCGCGAATTCCGCGAACAGTTCGACTCCACCATCGTAGCCCACACCAGCGGCGCCGACCGCGACGATCCCAACGCCACACCGCAGCTGGTCAAACATGTGTCGGAAGGCGACACCGTCAAACTGAAATCCATGGGACGTCCCGCAGTCGTAGCGCGCCGCATTGACGACAATCACTTCGAAGTCGAAGTAGGGTCCATGAAAATGAAAGTCGCCCGCGACGACATTGCCGAAGTGTTGTCGCGGGCGGCTGAATCTCCAGTAAAGTCAGCGCGGGCTCGGGGAATTTCAGTTTCGTTGGAGAGTGAGGACCAAAGTGTTCCATCCGAAATCAACGTGATCGGACACAACGTCGACGACGCGACCCGCGAAGTCGAAAAGTTTGTCGACCGCGCGTTCCTGGCCGGACTGCCGCGAGTACGAGTAGTCCACGGAAGTGGCATGGGCATTCTGCGCAAGGCGCTGCGGCAGTATTTGCAGAAGCATCCGCACGTCGAGTCGGTGACCGAGCCACCGCAGAATGAAGGTGGGGGTGGGGCTACGGTGGTGGAGTTGAGGGTGTGAAGACTAAGCCGAGATGCTTAATTTTTCCTTTCCTTTCAATACTTTAATATGTCGCGTAAACTGTCGCCTTCTTTAGGTGATACACTGTCTCCCAAGCAGGAGACAGATATGGCCTCGACGGCACGGCTTAATCGCCAGAAAATCTCGACCACGGTTGCGCCCGACACAATTGTCTATTTGAAGGGCTTGCTCGATTGCGGGGAGGCCGCCACCCTTGCCGAGGCAATCGACATTGCAATCGGACGCCTCCGCACATTTGAAAATCGCGAGCGCTTGGCAAATGACACCACGGCCTACTTCGATGGAATGACCGAGGAAGAAGAGGCCGAAGAAAACCGTCTCGCATCTGCGCTGATGGCAAGCGCCCGGAAATTCGATGTCGACCGCGAACCCTAACCCGCGACGCGGCGAGATTTGGACAGCCCAGCTGGGCGATGCCGTTCAGCGGCACTGGGTAGTGGTGGTTTCGCTCGACAGACGCAACCTCAGTGATCGCACGTCTTCCATCCTCGTCGTCCCGTTCGGCAGTTACGGCAGACCCGGCCCCACGGTGGCGGAGCTTCCGCCCGGCGAAACCGGGCTACCCGGTGTTTCCTATTTGAAGGCCCATTTTATCCAGGTGCTGGAGAAAACAGCTTTGATCGAGCGCGAGCGCCGGGCCTTGTCGTCTACTCGCATGAAGCAGCTTGTTGAGATGATTCGCCGAGCGGTTGACCCGGACGCGCCATGGCCGGGATTGTAGGGCCGTATGTAGCCACTGGTCCGCGTTTTCCGACGTCCTCAACTGAAATTTCCCGCGATCCACAGGATTTCCAAGTTCTAAACTCGCTGCTATATTCCCTTTAGCCGTTCTCTGGCCCACAATTCCTGCGGGACCGCCTCCACTCATGACTGAAGCCGCCGATTTCAAAGAAACCGTCAAGCTGCAAGCGGACATCGTCCGCATCGTCGGCGACTACGTCAAGCTGAAGAAAGCTGGGGCGCAGAACTATTCCGGGCTCTGCCCATTTCATAACGAGAAGACTCCGTCGTTTTCGGTTCATGCCACGCGGCAGTTCTTTCACTGCTTCGGATGCGGAGTCTCAGGCGATGTCTTCAGCTTCGTGCAGAAGATCGAGAACGTCACGTTTCCCGAAGCTGTCCGGGCAGTGGCACAGAAGTTGGGGATCGCGCTGCCGAGGATGGAATACAGCAGTCCCGCGGAAGCCCGGGACGCCAAGCTGCGGACCGTCCTGCTGGAAATCCAGGAACGTGCCTGCGGGTTTTTCCAAGAGTGCTTGCGGCGGCCAGAAGGGGCACGTGCCCGCGAATATCTGACCGGGCGCGGCCTGGGCGAAGAAATGATCCGCGAATTCCGCATCGGATACGCGCCGGACTCCGGGTTTCTGCTCAAGGATCGCCTGAAAGGTGAGTTCGACGAGGAAACTCTGCGAGAGAGCGGATTGTTTTCGTGGAAAGAAAGCTCTCAGCCGTCAGCTATCAGCTCTCAGGAAGAGCCAACGACCAACGACCGTTTTCAGCCTGCCCCGAGCCAAGCGAAGGGACCAACGACGGCTTCCATGTACTCCAAGTTCCGCAACCGGGTAACGTTTCCCATCGCGAATGAAAGTGGACGGATAATCGCTTTCACTGGACGCACCCTCGCCACCGACGAAAAAGCTGGCCCCAAATATCTGAACTCTCCTGAGACGGCGATCTACTCGAAGTCGAAGGTTCTGTTCAACCTCGATCATGCCAAAGAAGCCATGCGCAAGCTGGACTATGCCATCCTGGTCGAAGGTCAGATGGATTGCATTTCGGTTTACGCGGCGGGGTTTCACAATGTGATCGCCAGCTCGGGCACGGCTTTCACCGACCTGCAAGCGAGGCTGCTGGGACGTTTCACCAAGAACGTTGTCGTCAATTTCGATCCTGATACCGCCGGGGCCAAGGCAACCGAGCGCACTCTCGGTCTGCTGGTGCAGGACGAATTCCAGATCAAAGTGCTGACGCTCGAAGCCGGTTTCGATCCCGATTTGTTTATCCGCCGCAAAGGTAAGGACGCCTACGCTGGAGAGCTGAGAAATTCCCAGCCCTACTTTACTTACCTGATCGACCGCGCCCGCGCCCAGTTCCCCATCCGCAGCGGAGAGGGCAAAGTGAAGGCGGTGAACTATCTGCTGCCGCACATCCAGCAGGTTCCCAGCCGGATTGTCCGCGATGAACTGACTCGCGAGATCGCACAAAAGTTAAATATTGATTCTGCCGTGCTGCGACAGGAGTTGAAGCACGCGGCCACCAACCGGTCGGCGGCCACGTTGAAGTCGCCAGTTGAATCCCAGGTGACGGACGCGGAGAAAATCCTGGTCCGCGCGTTGACTTCGGCCCGGGAAATGACTTCCGAACCGCATGTTTCCTCGCGAGACGGCGTGGACGAGGAATTTGATCCCGCGCGGCAGGCGCAATTCGTGTTGCGGAACGAACCCCTGCATCACGGATTGGCCACAGAGTCTTTGGTGGAGGCCCTATTGGCCGCACCCGATTCTGCCGATGTAATGTCATTGCACCTTTCCGATGACGAGCGCAATCTGCTGGCCTCCATCCTGATGAAGGAAGCCGAAGAACTTGCCGCGGATCGCCTTGAAGGGGCCGTGAAAGCCCTGCGGCGGATCCAACTCCGGCGCAAGCTGGAGAGAGTTCAGCAGGAATTGGCTGCCAAACGAAGCCAGGAACCGGGCCGTATGCAGGCTTTGCTCGAGGAAAAGATGCGCCTCAAGCGGGCATTGATGGATGCCGGATTGATGGAAGAAGGCGCAGCTCCTCCGGCGGCTTAACCGATGTCAGGTTTGAAACTTAAGTGCAGGTTCCACCATCTAACTTATTAGCGGCGAGGGAGATAGATCGGCGATACTGTACGGACACTGGGATTTTCCGCCAATCTCATGCTATACTCTAAAAGTTTGTGTCGGCGCTAGGTTCCGCCAACTCACATTCCCACCGCTAAAAACGACTATTAGCGTCCCTTCCTTTGGGACGACTTGAGGAAAATCCGTCTTGGCTCTTGATGACAAGTACGACGATATTAAAAAGCTGATCGATACCGGCAAGGAAAAAGGCTACTTGACGTATGACCAGGTCAACGACCTTATTCCGCACGATGTGCACTCTCCTGAGGACCTGGACGATCTGCTTACCACCATCGGTACGCAGGGCATCGATGTGCTCGAGGGGCCGAAGCTTCCGTCGGCGGCTCTCGACAAGAAGTTTGACGAAGATGAGGCCGGAGAGGATGTAGAACTCGACCTCACCCCTGGCGCTCTTGAAAAAACCAACGATCCCGTCCGCATGTATTTGCGCGAGATGGGGACCGTCCCCTTGCTCACGCGCGAAGGCGAAGTTGAGATTGCTAAGCGGATCGAGCGTGGGCAAATCCGTGTGCTGAAAGCGCTCTCCCGTTCGCCCATTGTGATCAATGAACTGCTGGCCTTGGGCGAGGATCTCAAGAAGAGTGTCCGCTCCATCAAGGAAGTGGTCACGTTTGATGAAGAAGAGATCACCGATGAGATTCTGCAGAACCGGCTGAAGGAATTCACCGGGAAGATTGACGCCCTGGCCAAGGCCTACAAGAAGGCCAGCCTGCTCATCGAGAAGTTTGCGTCGGTTTCTCAGAAGAAGCGGCCCAAGGATTACCGGCGCTACCGGATTGCGTTGGCACGGGCCATTGTGGCCGTGTCGTTGTGCGTCCGCAAGCTGGGCTTCACCAATAACGAGCGCAAGCGGCTGATCGACCGCGTTAATAAGACGGTCGACACTATGCGCTCGCTCGACCGCCAGTCGCAGAACCTTGAGAAAAAGGCAGACGCCACCCGCAGCGAAGAGCAGCGCAAGGAATACCGGCGCCAGTCGCGGGCCATCCGCGCGGAACTGGAGAAGCTCGAAGTTGAAGCCGGGGTGTCGTTTCAGGAGCTCAAGCGCACACAGCGCGAAATCATCCAGGGGGACATGGATGCGGAGCAGGCCAAGCGGGAATTGATTGAGGCCAACCTCCGCCTGGTGGTTTCGATTGCCAAAAAGTACACCAACCGCGGCCTGCAATTCCTGGATTTGATTCAGGAAGGCAACATCGGCTTGATGAAGGCCGTGGACAAATTCGAATACCGGCGCGGTTACAAGTTCTCGACCTACGCCACGTGGTGGATTCGGCAGGCGATTACTCGTGCAATTGCTGATCAAGCGCGTACGATTCGCATCCCGGTCCACATGATTGAGACCATCAACAAGCTGATCCGTACCTCACGGCAGCTTGTTCAAGAGCTCGGTCGCGAACCAACGTCGGAAGAAATTGCCAAGCGGATGGACATTCCGGTCGCGAAAGTTCGCAAGGTGCTGAAGATCGCACAGGAACCGATTTCGCTGGAGACGCCGATTGGCGAAGAAGAAGATTCGCATTTGGGCGACTTCATTGAAGATCGCGCAGTGGTCTCGCCGGCGGAAGCGGTTATCAACGTCAACCTGAAAGACCAGACTGGCCAGGTGCTGCGCACCTTGACTCCGCGGGAAGAGAAAGTCATCAAGATGCGCTTTGGCCTCGAAGACGGCAGCGAGCATACGCTGGAAGAAGTCGGCCAGTCGTTTGCGGTGACTCGCGAACGCATTCGGCAGATTGAAGCCAAGGCGCTGCGCAAGCTACGGCATCCGTCGCGGTCGCGGAAGTTGCGGGCGTTTATGGATGGGGTAAGGGATTAGTTAGGATTTGTCCTTCCGAGCGTAGCGAGGAATCTGCTTTCCATTGCCGCCTTCGGTTACTTGACGGCCCGCCACAGAAGATTAAGATCGGATTTGACGGGCATCGTTCGGCATCAGTGCAAGCCCCGAGTCAATCTCGGGGCTTTTGCTTTTGGCGGGTAGTCAAACGCGCTTGACAGGTGGCGTATCCGGCATATCATTAAGGTGTCTGGCAAACGGTGTTCTAGTATCTCGAAGCCCCGGGCGATGCTCGGGGCTTTGGCTTTTGTGGTGGATCCATCCCATGCGAAGAAAGCTGCCAAAAACCCGTTCACGGCCGGCTACTCCGGTGCCGGAGGTGCTCAGGCTGATTGGAAGCGAATCGCGACGCAAGGGCACGGATACGCTCAGTTCGAGCCAAATCGATCGGGTCATCAAAGCCGCCCGCGCACGAAAACCGAGGCGCTGATGGGTTGGGGTCAGTCCCGTCTGTCCCCGAATTGCCCCCAATCGCAATCACGGAAGGTCAAGAGTCTCACCTTCTCTGACTGTTCTGTTGAATTTCTGATCCTTGTACTGCCATGAAACCCAAAGATCCTTTGAAACATTGGGGCACGGATCACCTGCTAGTTGATTACCGGCAAAAACGTGTAACTTGTCATCTATTATGGCGTCGCTGAGTTGTTTCGCTACATCGATACGATGACCCTCGCACCCGTAATTCGCCGCAATGATTACGAGATAGCCCTTATTTGATCGCAGACGCGTGACTTCTACCGCACTCTGGGCGACATCCTGAAACTTTCGGACGGTAAACCATGAAACAAAGGTCGCCATGAGGCCCGCAAGGGCTGCAGCGAGTGCTTCCAAGAGTGGTACATACTGCGAGAACCGTGATTTCTGGGTTGTAATTTCGCCCACCGTTGCCAATTGCACATCTTTCGCGACGACATCTACCCTGGGCTGATCCGGTTTATCAGTCGCAATGGTCACCCGAAACGGCCCACCAGAGTTGGCCTTTAATGGGGAAATCCGGCAGCGAAGCCCATTTTCGATTGGAGTACACCCTATGGAGTGCAGGGGGGATGGAGCGGTCGCCACCGGCTTACCGTAAATGTGTGGCGCACTGGGGAAGGTGATCGCCACGTCCGCCCCGTCGACGTAAGGCCCGCTGACGACATCAAGCGTCACTGTCAGTGCATAAAGCGAACCGATAACCTCATTCCCCACTTGCACCTTCAAGTCCGGAATAAGGATCCCAGCACTTTGGGGATTAGCGATGGTAATGCTCGAAACCGAGGCAGCAATAATTGTTGGCTCAGGACGATTCGCGTAGTGGGAGTAGATTGCCCCTGCAAGTCCCCCGCTTCCAAAGGTGCCAAGCAGAATCAACGCCTTGCCAATCCAACTCTTCATCGGCAACGATTCTGCGCGCCTTTGGAATCGAAGTCAATTTGACCGGCAGGGAAACCGGGGACGTCCACGGTTTTTCTTCGCCGAATTTGGACGCCTCAACTTCCCGCCGTTGTTCCCTTCCGCACCGCGACGGGCAAAAACGCGTCAATCTCCTCATCGCTGAATGTGAATTCGCCGCTCTTGAGAGCAGCCTGCGCCTGCCCATAGGCCAATGCAGAAGTATTCGGTGCGAATTTGTACATACTCGTTAGTTCCCGCGTGAGGCCTTCGAGGGACACCTGAAGTTCTTGGATAGGGACGGATGCAATGTGGCACCGCTCTATCAGCAAAAGTAGCTGCTCCCTAATCCATAGAAACTCTTTTGCAGCCGTGCGATGTTGATTCTCTTTTCCCACCGGATCAAAATTCGCCTGCCAGAGCACAAACCCTGTTGTGGCTGCGGATATGAGCGCGGTCAGTAGTAGAAGCGCAAGAGGTTTGAGCACCGCTGAGAGGATGGCGAATAGCGTGGTCAGTGAAACTAGCCCTACATTCCACCGCCCCATGCTGCAAACCCTGTCGCCCCAGATCACCCGCTCTTTTTCGTGCGTCTTGTGGCTGTAAACAGCCCGCCCGTAAAGTTCTCGGGCCGTGGCAAGGAGGTATGCGCGATCATCAGTTTCGCGATTCATGCTAACGCCAACAGCGATCGCAGAGCCACCAGACGGCCACGGAACTGATATCCGAAAATCTTCTGCCATTCCTCGGCAGCAGCCTGCTCGTTATCCTGGACTTCAAATTCACAGGCCTTCAGGGCACGGTCATAGGCGCTCTGGCACTTGCTTGCCCAGCAATCTCCCAACTGAATCTGCTCATCCGAACCTGCTGGTCGTGCCCAGCCATTAACGTACCTCGACAAGAAGTAAAAAAAGTCTCGGATCATCCAATCGTACCAAAACAGGCTCTTGTCCCGGTAAATCCACTGTTTGACAAATACACCAACAAGCACCTCCAGGCAGATCGACTTCATTTCGACCGAGCATTCGCGCTTCCAAGCTTTTGCCATCTGCAGCAGGTGGGTCGCCTTACCCGCACTGACGGCATCCGCCGCTCTGAGGTCCTCAAATTCCGCGATTGGGTTTGACTTTCGCCATCGACCACCATCGTTGGTGTCGGCGGTCAGAAATGTTCCATCTTGGAAGGGGAATGCCGACACGACCTCCACATCGTAAGTCGAGAACGGAGCGAACACCACCTGACCATCAGCCCGTAAATCGGTGTTCGGGAAAGTCCTAAGAAGCATGCGCTTCACTTCCTGAAGAAGTTGCGACTGCTTGTTTCCAGACAGAGTCTCAACACGCGTATAGACCGGCCATGGCAACAAAAATACTAGGTCGAGATCCGACTGAGGGCGACATGCCGTTCCCTTGCCATAGGAGCCTACTTTCAGGTAACAGCCGGGATTGAACTCGCCGTCGTAATAGTTATTCCACAGACAGCGCGCAACGCGCTCTGCCTTGCCCTCGGCATCTGAGCGCTCATCTGCCGTGAGAGCAAGTTGTTTCAGGAAATCGTCAAAATGAGGGATTACATTGATCCACAAGGCACCACCTCTATCTCGCCGGGTGCCTCGGATGTCCTCGTGCAGAAACCTCACAGGGGGCAAAATCGATAGCAATCCCTGATTGCGACTTAGACGCCGATTATACCATATATTGCGCTTCCAGCGCTTCGCGCATCGATAACAGGGGTCTGACATGCAGTCGCTAAAAGAGAACAATTGGTGAAAACCGAGGAGCAGACGGATCGTTGCCCGTCTTTTCTCGCAATCATTTCAGCCAGTGGATTTTGATTTCCTGCTCAACCGGCTTAAATTCTGGGTCGCCGGTGACGAGTTCGGCCTTCTTTTCTTTGGCCAGCCCGGCTGCGAAGGCATCGGCCAAACTCAACTTGAAACGCGCTTTGAAGTCGGCGGCGCTGTCGGCCAAGGCGCGGGTGGTGGGATGGAAATCGATGGGCAGGCCCTCCAGGACTCTTGCGGCCTCCGCCCAGGCTGTGGCGCCATCCTTTTTCACAATCTAGTACTTCGCTTCGGCGCAGTGAATCTCGAAGATTCGCAAACACCTACCTGCGTTCCCGGCCCTCGCGCACAATGGAGACCAGGTCGGTAGCCGACACTTTAAGCTTTACCCCCCTGACGTCCAGTGGCGACACCTTGCCCCTTCGCAGGGGCAGAATGCGAAACACCCTCCCGTCGCGGCGGCGGATTTCCACTGCTCCGTCGCGCTCGGCTTCATCGAGCACGGTTGCAAAATTCCCCCGCGCCTCCGAATAGCTGTAGGACTTCATCGCGCTTCACCCTCCAGTACGTCTAGTTTGAGTTCGCGCGCACGCTCTTTTAATCCGCCATCCAGTGTGAGCAGCGGCGTTCCCTGGCTCAAGGCGCAGGCAAGTACGTAGGCGTCGTAGGCGTACACATTCAACCTCGCCGATAATTCCACCGCTTGTTTCAAGTCGATCCCGGCCATGCGGATGGGGATCGCCGCGTAGGCCTCTAATAGTTGAAGGGCTTCCGCGATGCCGATGGCTTTGCGTTTGAACATAGCCGATAGCGCGTTTCCGACTTCCCAGTGGACCGAGGGCGGAGCCACCAGCGTAGCCCCGCGCGTCAGCCTGACCAAACTCGCTTTTTCGGGCTGCTCCCCGATAACAGCGAGAATGGCGGACGTGTCGATCACTATTTCCACAACTTGAATTGTATCATAAGTACAATTGTACAATAAGACCTGATTTGCCCTCTCCCATTTCGGGATGCGGCCTCGATTTTTCCGCCGAATATTCTTGCCTTCGGCATCGTGGGGCGGTTCCAATAGAAGGATAAGGCGGCATTCGCGAATTTCTTACGAATGGCCGCGTTTTCTTTTCTGAAGCAGGCAATGGAAATAGGAAAGCGGATTCCTCGCTCGTCTTCGCCTTCGGCTCCAGACGGCTCGGAATGACAAACTTTGAGTAAGCATTCTCCACCCCCGAGTGTGAAATCACGCAAGCCGGACACGATCGAGAACAAGAAACAGCGTGGCGAATGGGCAGAGTCGGTTTTCATGGCGAAGGCCCACGAGCGTGGGTTGCCGGTGAGCAAGCCCTGGGGAGACAGTTGGCCGTATGACTTCGTGGTGGGCACGACCGGACGCTTCGTCAGCGTGCAGGTGAAGTCGACCTTAAGCCGGCCGGTTTCAGGATACATGTGCACGGTGCAGGCACATCGGCCGTACCCGGCAGGATCGTTTGACTTCGTGGCGGCCTACATTATTCCGGCGGATACGTGGTACATCCTTCCAGCCGCATTCATTCAGGGGATGAAAGTGGTCACGCTTCAACCTGATTCGCCGAGTTCGAAGTACGAGCCCTACCGTGAAGCATGGCATCTGTTGCGGGAGGCGATTGCGGCGAAGGAAGAGATGAATGTAGATGCAAGCGACGCCGAGGAGCCGACGGAACCGGAAAGACCTCCGCGCAACGCGCTGGAGCGGATGGAAGCGTCGTTCAGATTCATGAAGAGGCGGTTGGAGGTTGATCCGTGAGGATCAGTGGCAGATTTTTTCTGAGTTTTCCGTTGCTTTCCACAGAGAACTTTGGTCCTGCACAGTTTCTGCACAACCTACAACGATTTTTCTGTTGCGGGGGATTCGATGCTCAAGCATTGTATGCGCCAGTGCTTACGTGAGACGTTTTCACGCTGCGGATTGCTTGAAAAGTTGACGGTTTCCGGCGGTTCTCGAGGGTGAACTGCTGGAGGGTTCTCGAAGCGTGTCATGGCGCGTTTCTGGATCCAGGCGTTGCGGCCTCCTCGGAAGTCCTCCTCACCAGAAGGACTGAGCGTCAACTTGGGCGATCGATGCGAGTGGTCTGGGGTGAAAGCCGGGTTCCACCTCGCAGAGTACGGGAAGGAACGAGCACTCCTAGTGGGCGTGGTTTCGACCCGTGCGACTGGCCGCCTTGCGCGGCGAGAAAGCGGTGACGTCTCACAAGCAATGCGGTCCGGGCTGGCTGGGCCTGGACCGCATCTATTTTCTGGCTTCCTTTCGTCGCTGATTTACGTGGACCTACGCGGATAAATCAAACCCACCACAGAAACACAGAGGAACGCTGAACCTGCAAGTTCTCTCTTGATTATTCGCTTTTTGTTCCCCTACACTAAGCTCAGCAAGTATGCAGCCAGGAAAATAATTATGAGTCCGAGTTTTCCGAAGGAACTGCGGGCCATCCACAAGCGATTTGTGAGTAGTATCGCGTTCGCACTCCAGTTGCATTCTCAAACACAGAAGAAGAACTTTGGCGACTACTGATTACAGTCTCGCGCACACTCTGCCGGCCAACGTGGAAGCCGAGCGCTCGATTCTGGGCGCGATTCTGCTGGACAACTTCGCATACAACCAGGCCGCCGAGCATCTGAAGCCGGAAGACTTCTCGCTCGATTCCCATCGTCGCATCTACAACCGCATGGTCGATCTGGCGGAGTCGTCGCGTCCGATCGACATGATTACGTTGGTCGAGGAGCTGGACCGGCGCAAGGAGCTGGAAGCGATTGGCGACGTTGGCTATGTCTCCGGGCTGCTGGATGGGGTTCCCGACCGGCCCAGCATTGAGCACTACATCAAGATCGTGCGCGACAAGGCACTGTTGCGCGGACTGATTCATGCCGCCAACGCAGCCATTGCCCGCGCTTCGGATCAGAGCGACCCGGCTGAAGATGTTCTCAACGATGCCGAAGCTGCCATCATGCAGCTGTCTGAAAAGCGCATTGGGCGCGGCTTCATGGGAGTACAGGAGATTGTCAAAGAGTCGTTCGGTTCGGTGGATGCGCTCTTGCAGCGGGGCCAGCGCATCACCGGACTCGCGACCCACTACACCGATCTCGACGAGATGACCAGCGGCTTCCAGCGCGCGGATCTGATCATCATCGCCGGCCGTCCATCGATGGGCAAGACGGCATTTGCCATGAACATCGCAGAGAATGCCGCGATTGAAGATCAGAAAGTTGTCGGCATGTTTTCGCTGGAAATGTCACGGGAGGCTCTGCTGCTTCGTCTGCTGTGTTCGCGGGCACGAGTGGACTCGCACAAGATGCGTACCGGATCGTTGTGGCGCGACGACATGACGAAAGTCGTTCGAGCCATGGACGAACTGGCCCACGCTCCCATCTTCATTGATGACACTGCGGGCATTGTGTTGAGCGAGATGCGCGCCAAGGCGCGGCGCTTGAAGCAATCGCAGGGCAAGCTTGATTTACTTATCGTGGATTATCTGCAATTGATGTCTGGTGGAGGGCGGCGCTATGAGAACCGCACTCAGGAAGTTTCGGCCATCTCGCGCGGGTTGAAGGGGCTGGCCAAAGAACTAAACGTCCCGGTGATTGCGCTTTCTCAGTTGAGCCGCGCGCCGGAGAGTCGTGGCGGAGATCATCGTCCGCAACTCGCCGATCTGCGCGAGTCGGGGTCGATTGAGCAAGACGCGGATGTAGTAGCGTTTATCTTCCGCGAAGAGGTTTACAAGCAGGACGATCCTGATTTACAGGGCAAAGCCGAACTCATCATTGCCAAGCAGCGCAACGGGCCAACGGGCAAGGTCAAGCTGGCATTCATCAAGAACTCGACCCGCTTCGAGTCGTTGATGGAAGGCGGAATTGAGCAGGAAGGATGAGGGTCGGCCGGCTTTTGCCCTGTGGAAAACCTTGTGGAAGTAAAGTTGCTGAGTTGGGGCGAGTCATCGCGCCGACCAATCGGTCGGTTTGATGATGGCGATAACCGTCCTCTAACCTCTACCAAGAACAGCCGTTACTGGTTTGTAAAGATGTGTTAGCTCAAGTTTTAACCTGATGTTAACGTGCGAGCGTTGAAGGAGATTTGCACATTTTGGTGGGCACGTCCGGTTAGCAGACCAGCTACGATTTTGCACGAAGAATCGCTACTATTTTAGCTGGTTATGTGCGCAGTTGGCGGGGAGGGGTGGCCGCGCTAACACATCGCTAAGCTCCTGCTCAGGGCGCGTCTGGTTCTACCGCGCAGCGTGCTACGCAAACTCCTCAATTCCGACGCTACGAAGAAATGCTCCTTCGAAGTAGACCGTCGGGTCGGCGCACGCTTGAATGCAGTCGATGGTGCCACGAATTGCGCAGGGACGCGGGCGTGGGTCCTAACTGGCTGGGCAGACGAGGGCGTCTGCCCTACGTGAGTTGTGGTGATTTGGGGGACTGCGGACAAGCGTGTCCGCCCCACACGATCTCAATTGTTGTCTTCGCCGACTTTGAGGACGGCCAGAAACGCTTCCTGGGGAATGTCGACGCGGCCGATGCGTTTCATGCGGCGTTTGCCTTCTTTTTGCTTTTCCAGCAGTTTGCGTTTGCGGCTGATGTCGCCGCCGTAGCACTTGGCGATTACGTTCTTGCGGATCGCGTGCACGGTTTCGCGGGCGATGATCTTGGCTCCGATTGACGCCTGAATCGCCACTTCAAACATTTGCCGGGGAATGAGCTCTCGCATTTTGGAGACGAGGGCCTTGCCGCGTTCGTAGGCGAAGTCGCGATGCACGATGATGGAGAGCGCATCGACCGGTTCGCCAGCGACCAGGATATCCAGCTTCACCATGGGCGATTCCCAGTAGTCGGCGAGATGGTAGTCGAGCGAGGCGTAGCCGCGGGAGACCGACTTGAGACGATCGTAAAAGTCGAGGACGATTTCATTCAGCGGCAGCTCGTAGTGCAGCATGACGCGAGTTGAAGTCACATACTCGAAAGTCTTCTGGCGGCCGCGTTTCTCTTCGACCAGCGCCAGGATTCCGCCAACGTATTCCGGGTTGGTGAGGATGGTGGCCAGAATCACCGGCTCTTCGATTTTGGCAATCTCGCTCGGGTTCAGCCAGCGGGAAGGATTATCGACTTCGACCATCTCACCGTCGGTCTTATAGATCTTGTAGCGGACGCCGGGCGCGGTGGTGATCAGCTCCAGATTAAACTCACGCTCCAGGCGCTCCTGAATGATTTCCATGTGAAGCAGGCCGAGAAAGCCGCAGCGGAAGCCGAAACCCAGAGCAACCGAACTTTCCGGTTCGAAGAAGAAAGAAGAGTCATTGAGCCGTAGTTTCTCCAGAGCCTCGCGCAGCGAAGTGTGCTCGTGCGCGTCCACCGTATACAGGCCGGCGAAGACCATGGGCTTGATTTCTTCAAAACCGGGCAGCGGCTCGATGGCGGGATTGGTGTCGTCTGTAATGGTGTCGCCGATTTTTGCGTCGGACACAGTCTTGATATTCGCCACGAGAAAGCCGACCTCGCCCGCCTTCAGTTCGTCAATCTCAACCGGCTTGGGACATTGGACGCCCAGCGCCTCCACATCCAGGACTTTTCCATTCCACATCAAGCGGATCTTTTGCCCCTTATGCAGCGTGCCCTGGAAGACTCGGACCAGTACGATCACGCCGCGATAAGGGTCGAACCAGGAGTCGAAGATCAGCGCCTGGAGCCGCTTCTCGGGATCGCCCTTCGGCGGCGGGATGCGCTTGACGATGGCTTCGAGAATATCGGGCACACCCTGGCCGGTCTTGGCGCTGATTAGAACCGCGTCCGTGGCATCGAGGCCGACGGCGCCTTCGATCATTTCCTTAGTGCGCTGGATGTCGGCGCTGGGCAGATCGATCTTGTTGATGACGGGAATGATTTCGAGCCCGTTGTTGATGGCGATATAGGAATTCGCTAAAGTCTGGGCCTCGACGCCCTGGGAGGCATCGACGATCAGCAGAGCGCCTTCGCAAGAGGCCAGCGCACGTGAGACTTCGTAGGAGAAATCGACGTGGCCGGGAGTGTCGATCAGATTAAGCTGGTAGGTTTGGCCGTCCAGGGCACTGTACATCATTCTGACGGCGTGGGCCTTGATGGTGATGCCGCGCTCACGTTCCAAGTCCATGGAGTCGAGCACCTGGGCTTGCATTTCGCGCGCCGTCACCGATCCGGTGAGTTCCAGCAGGCGGTCGGCCAGCGTGGATTTCCCGTGGTCGATGTGCGCGATGATGGCAAAATTGCGAAGAAAGGCGGCGTCCATGAGATGAGTGCTTAGATTTGATTTTAACAGGGTTAGGAGGTAGTTCTCGGTTCTCAGTCGGGGATAACGATGAACTGATCGGCTAGAATCAACTCCATGCTGGTACTCGCCTCCGCTTCGCCTCGCCGGCAGGAACTTCTACGCAATGCAGGCATTGAGTTCGTGGTGCAGCCTGCGAATGTTGTTGAAATTCCCAGCGATGGAGAAGCGCCGCGGTCGTTTGCGGAGCGCATGGCGCGGGAGAAAGCTCTGGCAGTGTTCGCGCTGCGGCCGGATGATTTGATTCTCGGCGCCGACACCGTGGTGGTGGCGGACGGTCGGATCCTCGGCAAACCTCGCGACACGGCGGATGCGACTCGCATGTTGCGACTGCTGTCGGGACGAAAGCATGAAGTGATCACCGGAGTTTGCATCGCTGGACCACAGGGGCTATATCCCGCTCTACGAAGCTTGCCATTCGGCACGGCTGAAGCTGTGCCCTCCCGCGTCCGCTACGAGACCACAATCGTGACGATGGCTGCACTCAGCGATCACGACATCCGCGATTACGTCGCGAGCGGTGAGCCGATGGACAAAGCAGGAGCGTATGCAATTCAGGGAAGGGCTTCGCGGTGGATTTCGCGCATTGAGGGAGACTATTTCAATGTAGTGGGATTGCCGCTGGCGCTGGTATGGAGGATGCTGAAGGAAGCACAGGGTTAGACGTAGCGAAACAGACGTAGCCAGCTACGTCTCTACGGCTTCTTGTCTTCTTCGCCATCTTTCATGGATGATTTGAAATTCTTGATACCTTCGCCCAGACCTTTGCCCAGATCAGCCAGTTTGCCGGGGCCGAAGATTAGAAGCGCAATGGCCAAGATGACCAGAATCTCAGGCAAGCCTAGTTTTCCGCCCATTGGAGTCCTCCTTAAAAAAGTCTAGGCTTCGGTGTGCTCCGAGTCAAAGCGGTAGCGAGCCAAACGCGCGAGTCCGGCGTCGCAACAAACGCTACTCAACGCGCGGCTCGCCCAGATCCTTCAGGGCAGCGTGCCCTGAACGGTGTAGACCACGCTGTTGAGTGAGCCGTTGAATCCGGCACACCAGACCTGCACGTGCTTGCCTTGGCGCTTGCTGTCGCAGGCGCCCATTTCAGCACCGGTGCTGCTGTCGAGCGACCAAGTCTGGCCGCCATCTTTGCTGAAGTACATTCCGCCGACGTTGGAAGAATAGCTTCCGCCCGTAGCCCAGCCGATATTGGGAGTGAGGAAGATGATTTCACGAATCGGCCATCCGATGTCCAGGGTGCGGCCACTCCAGGTGTTGCCGCCGTCGGCGGTGCGATGCACCCAGCCTTCAACGTTGGGTGAAATCTCGCCACCGCCGACCCATCCGAAGGTGTCGTTCGAGAAGAAGGTTGGGCCATCGAAAACCGAGTCGATGGAAGGACCGCAAGTCCACGCCGCGCCACCGTTGAGACTGGTGCAGTAGGTTATGCCGGAGGCCCGAGCGTGCAGATTGGGCAAGAAGCTGAACTCGCTGCCAAACCAGCCACCGTTGGGATCGGGTACCACGTTGGTCCAATCGGACGCGTTTGCGCCGCCGTCGGTGGTGTAGTGCGCGGCGTTCGGGGCAGAGAGATTCAACTGATCCATCTCTAATCCGTCCTGCGAGTTGACGTAGCGGATGCGGTCACCCCAGCCGTTGGTGGTGAGAACAATGTCCGAGGTCCAGGTTTGGCCGCCATCGTGACTGAACCGGATCATGCCTTCAAAATTGGAGTCGTTGAATCCGGAGACGACAACGTCATTCGCGCCTGCGGCTTGCACTCCATACCAATAAATGGGAGATCCAAGATTCATGATCTCGGTCCAGTTGGCGCCGCCGTTGGTGGTTTTCCATACCTGGCCTAGTTCGGCAGCAGCATAACCGATCTGGGGCGTGGCAAAAGAGATGTCATGCACCACAGCGCCAGGCAGTGTGGCCAACAGCTGCCATGGATTCGCTTTGGGATCAATCGCCCCGGTCCCACGAGGAGAGGACGAGTTCGTAGGACGCTCGGCTGCCATTTCGTGAGGCGTGCCGAGGACAGGCACATGGCTCGAAACATGACGTACGTTTCCGGTCGGGGTTTGGGCAGTCGCGGCAGGCCCAACCAGTATCAAAGTGATGGTGGCCACAACCAGTAAGCGAGAGACTTGGTGGATTCTCACGTAACCCTCCGGGGATCTTGGAACTGCCCTGCGGGTGGCAATTTTAGCACGGAAAGATGCTTATAGGGCCTCGATAAGACCCGCCAGCAGCGCCGTTCGCCGGGGTAGCTCCGAGATCAAGATAGACTCGTGGCTGGCATGTGCACCGTCACCGACACCACCCAGGCCGTCCAGCGTAGGAATCCCAAGGCCAGCGGTGAAGTTGCCGTCCGACCCGCCGCCAACTGCGGCTTCTTCGAGCTTCCAGCGCATTCGCTTAGCGATCTCGCATGCCTTCTGATAAAGAGCCACGACGGCCGGAGTGCGCTCCATGGGCGGACGATTCACTCCGCCGGCGACTTGCAGCTTGCACTTACGATTGAAGGGCTTTAGCGCGCGCAGCCGGCGATCGATGGCCGCGGCATCTTTCATACGGGCGACGCGGACGTCGAGTACGGCACTGGCTTCGGCGGGAATTACGTTCGACCGAGT
>Ga0210405_10000894_pt1 | contig 36858 bp, 31 predicted proteins | sample IncBWH11MmetaG_FD_155492 | JGI IMG/M metagenome (GOLD analysis project Ga0210405, IMG submission 155492) | Forest soil microbial communities from Barre Woods Harvard Forest LTER site, Petersham, Massachusetts, United States - Inc-BW-H-11-M | ecosystem: Environmental > Terrestrial > Soil >... | reverse complement strand
GGATGCGGACGGGGCGTACCTGGGGAAATACCGGAAGATGCATATTCCGGATGATCCGCTGTACTACGAGAAATTTTATTTTACGCCGGGGGATTTGGGATTTTTGAATTTTGATACGAAGTATGCGCGGATCGGCGTACAGATTTGCTGGGACCAGTGGTATCCGGAGGGTTCGCGGCTGACGGCGATGCGGGGAGCGCAACTGATTTTTTATCCGACGAGCATCGGGTGGCATCCGCATGAGAAGGGCGCGGTAGGGGCCGCACAACTGGATTCGTGGAAGACGATTCAGCGGGCGCATGCGATTGCGAATGGATGCTATGTGGCGGTGGTGAATCGCGTAGGGTATGAGGGGAAACCCGAGAAGGGTGATCCGGGGATTGAGTTTTGGGGGAATTCGTTTGTGGCTGATCCGGCGGGGCAGCTGCTCGTGGAAGGGTCGAACGACAAGGAAGAGATTTTGGTGGCGGAGATTGAGCCGAAAAAGAGCGAGGAGCAGCGGAGGAATTGGCCGTTTTTTAGAGACCGGAGGATTGATGCGTTTGAGGGGTTGACTGAGCGTTGGCTGGGCAAAGAGTGAGTCGAGAGTTGAAAGTTAAAGGAAAGAGAAGAGTTCAACGCAGAGTTCGCTGAGGGCGCAGAGGGCGCTGAGAAGAGAACGGCAAGAGTTAGGCGAAGAGATTGGATGCATTTCGATCGTCGGAGCCCACCCTTTGCATAAGGCGCAAAGGGTGGGGCACCCTCAAGTTCAGGGGAGAGGTGGCGTTCGTTGATAAAAGCGAAGACGGAGGAGAAGTCGCCGGGGGAGATGGGGTTTCGGATGCCGGCGGAGTGGGAGAGGCATGAGGGGACTTGGCTCGGGTGGCCGCATGAGTTGACGGATTGGCCGGGGAAGTTTGGGCCAATTCCGTGGGCGTTTGCGGAGATGGTGCGGCTGCTTTCGCAGGTGGAGAAGATTTTCTCGCTGGTGCAGGATCGCGCGGCGGAAAAGCGGGTACGAGGGATTTTGCGGAAGGCCGGGGTGAAGCTGGAGGCCGTGGAATTTCTTGTTGTGCCTACGGACCGCGGGTGGATGCGGGATTCGGGTCCGGTCTGCGTGAAGAATGCGGCGGGCGAAGTGGCGTACAACAATTTTGTGTTTAATGGGTGGGCGAAGTACTCGAACCATAAGAAGGATGCGCTGGTGGTGCGAAAAGCGAATGCGCGGCGGAAGCGGCGGATATTTTTTCCAGAGCATAAGGGGCGGCGCGTGGTGCTGGAGGGCGGATCGATTGATGTGAACGGGAAAGGGACGCTGCTGACTACGGAAGAGTGTTTGCAGAGCAAGGTGCAGGAGAGGAATCCGGGATTTACGAAGGAAGATTATGCGGACGTGTTTCGGAAATATTTGGGCGTGACGAATGTTTTGTGGCTGGGGAACGGGATTGCGGGCGACGATACGCACGGACATGTGGACGACCTGACGCGGTTTGTGAATGAGACTACCGTCGTGACGATTGTGGAAGAGGACCCCGCGGAAACGAATTATGCGGCGCTGCAGGAGAATTTGCGGCGTTTACGTTCGATGAAGAATCAGGATGGGCGGGCGTTGCAGGTGGAGACTTTGCCGATGCCGGCGCCGGTCTATTTTGAGGGGCAGAGATTGCCGGCTAGTTATGCGAATTTTTATATTGCGAATGGGATTGTGATTGTGCCGACCTTTAATGATACGAAAGATCGGGTGGCGTTGAATACGTTGGTGAAGTTGTTTCCGGGACGGGAGGTGGTGGGGATTCATTGCCGGGATTTGGTGCTGGGTTTGGGGACGTTGCATTGCTTGACGCAGCAGGAGCCGACGAGTGGTGAATAGTGACCCGTTCGGCAAACTCAGGGCAAGCTGGTGATTGGTGACTGGTGAAAGACTGAAAAGAGAGCTTAACGCAGAGACGCGGAGTTCGCAGAGAAGAGAGAAGATCAGAAAAGTGCGGCCCGCCACGGTCGGCGTGCCCTACAAATGCGAAAAGGGTGAGGGGGTAGCGATGATTGGGATGCTTGGGATGATGGCGTTGCAGCAGCATGTGGTGATTGTGGAGTGGCAGCGTGGATTGATTGGATGGCTGCTGATTGGGTTGCTGGCAGGATGGCTGGCCGGAAAGATGGCGCGGGGGCGGGGATTCGGATGCATTGGGGATATTTTGATTGGGTTGATCGGGTCGGTGATTGGGGGATGGATTTTTACGCAGCTAGGAATCGGGCACACGAATACGTTTTTGTATTCGCTGGCGGCAGCAACGATTGGAGCGGTGCTGCTGGTGTCGGTGGCGCATCTGTTTTTTGGGGGGAAGAGTTAGAAGAGCGGAAAAAGATAACGCAGAGAGCGCGGAGAGCGCAGAGTGCGCTGAGAAGACGAAGACCCCAGGTGCAAAACCGGCACCTGGGGCACCCTGTGAAGAGATAAGAACGAGGGCGGCGAAAAGCCGTCCTTTGTTTTTTAGGATTTGGGGAAGTTGGCGTCGGCCTTTACTTCTTTGATTTGGTTGGTGTGACGCTCGCTGTGGGCGGCGATCAAGAGGATGAATTCGTAAGCGTCCCACTTCTGGCCGGTGGGGCTGTCCGCGGCGTGATCGCGGAGGCCAGGTGTGGACCTGAGGAAATTTTCGGTGGTGGCGCGGCTTTCGACGAAGTGGTCAACGGAGGCTTGCGGAGAGCCGAAGCGGTTGGTGGGCTTGATAGCTTCGGGTGCCTGGAGTTTGTTTTTGCGCTCGGGGACGTTGGCGATGATGCCGGCGTCGATAGCGGCGATATCGCGGCCGGGAACGGCGGGGGCTTTCATGACGCCGGTTTCGACAGCTCCCCGGATGTAGTCTTCGGCGGCGGCGATGTGTTCCATGCATTCGGCGATGGACCAGCGATCGGGGGCCGCCTTGAAATTCCATTGTTCAGGCGAGAGATTCTTGGTGGCGTCGAGGACGTCTTTTTTCGTGGATTCGAGGTACGCGAGAGCTTTGTCTTTCTCGGCCTGGGTGACTTCCTGAGCGCGCGCGGAGAACGCGAAGAGAAGCGCGCAGACTACGGCAGAAGCGACGCTGGGTTTTCTGATCATCTTAGTGGTTCCCTTCCCTTTTTAAAGTTTAAAGAGGCGGCGGAGTGCCCCTGGTAGGAGTACGTTCGGGTGAGTAGAAATATAACAGGGATTGGGGGAAGAAAGAAAAGAATTAACACAGAAGGCGCGGAGGAAGAGCACACAAAGGGCACGCAGGAAGCTGGAGGGATACAAGAGCAGGCCCTTCAACGAGCCCAGGGCAAGTAGGAGTGCCTGTGCCATGCGGTGCGGTGTGATACGATTCAGAGTTCGGTTGTGGAGAGAAACCTTCATTGAGCAAGAGCAAACAATCACTCACAGTTATTCCGCTTGGCGGGCTTGGCGAATTCGGAATGAACATGATGGCATTCCGATTCGACGACGATATTTTGGTGGTGGACGCGGGAATGATGTTTCCGGAGTCCGAGTTGCTGGGCGTGGACCTGGTGATACCGGACATTTCTTATTTGAAGCAGAACCGGCAGCACGTGCGGGCGATTGTGCTGACGCACGGGCATGAGGACCACATCGGGGCCCTGCCATATATTTTGCGCGACCTGAATGTGCCGATTTACGGGACGCGGTTCACACTGGCGCTGGTGAAGAAGCGGCTGGCAGAGGCGGGGCTGCTGGATTCGGCGAAATTGTTTGAAGCGGTACCGGGGCGGCTGGTGGAGATCGGGCCGTTTGAAGTGGAATTTATTGCGGTGACGCACAGCACGATTGATTGCGTGGCGCTGGCGATCCGGACTCCTGTGGGCGTGGTGATTCATTCGGGCGATTTCAAGATTGACCAGACGCCGGTGGATAATTACCAGTTTGATCTGCACGCGTTCGCGCGGTACGGGAACGAGGGCGTGCTGGCCCTGTTCAGCGACTCGACGAACGTGGAAAGGCCGGGATTTACGCCGTCGGAGCGGGTGGTGGCGCCTCGGATCGAGGAGTTGACGCGATCGGCGCCGCGGCGAGTGGTTCTTACATGCTTTGCGTCGTCGGTGCACCGTATTCAGCAGGTGATTGATATCGCGGATCGCGTTGGGCGGAAAGTGGCGTTTGTCGGGCGCAGCATGGTGGACAACGTCGAGATTGCGCACGATTTGGGATATTTGCGGATTCCGGATGGGATGGTGGTACGCCCGCAGGACATCCGGAGCTTTGAGCCGAGGAAACTGATTGTGATCGCGAGCGGATCGCAGGCGGAGCCGATGTCGTCGATGTCGCGGATCGCGGTGGACAATCACCGGTTCGTGACGATCGATGAGAACGATACGGTGATTTTGTCGGCGAGGATTATTCCGGGAAATGAGAAGGCGATTTTCCGGATGCTGGATCACATGTTCCGGCGGCGGGCGCTGGTGTATTACGACAATTCGGCGGGACCGATTCACGTTTCGGGTCATGCGAGCCAGGAAGAACAGAAACTCCTGCTGCAGCTGGTGAAGCCGAAATATTTTATTCCGGTGCATGGCGAGTACCGGCATTTGTTCCGGCACGCCGCGCTGGCGCATCAATTGGGCGTGGTAAGCGGCGAGATCATGTTGCTGGAGGACGGGAAGTGCGTTGAATTCACGGAGGATGGGGCGTACCGGAGGGATCCAGTGCCGGCGGGGCGCGTGCTGGTGGATTCGGGATCGCTCGAAGAGATTGAAGAGATTGTAGTGCGCGACCGGAAACACTTGTCGGAAGAAGGCGTGGTGATTCCGATTATCGCGATTGACAAGCATACGGGAAGAGTCGAATCGGCGCCGGAGATTGTTACGCGCGGGTTGATGAGCGAGAACGGGAACGAGATGCTGGAGGGCGCGCGTCAGGTGGTTGCGCGGACGGTGGAGAATTCGAACCTGGAAGAGCGGGCGGACTGGTCGGTGATTAAAGAGAAGATCCGCGTGGATTTGAAGAGATATATCAATAAGCAGACGTCGAAGAGGCCGTTGATTTTGCCGGTGATCCTCGAGGTTTAAGAAGAGTGGCCAGCGACCGGTGGCCAGTGAAGAGGGGAAAAAGATAACGCTGAGACGCAGAGAACGCAGAGGGTTCGCAGAGAAAATGAGTACGAGCGGTGATGACTGGGAAGTCGAACGCAGTGAAAGTGCCCGCCTGAATTGAATCACAAATAAGAAAAGTCAGCTTTGGGAAGCATAGGCTAAAATCGAACACCTATGACACAAGCGGGAACAACTGCGACCAGCAGCGGCGGGGCGGCGGGGCCGGGGAGTCCGGTGGTGGGGGCGCGGGCTGCGTTTGTTTTTATTATTGTGACGGTGACGCTGGATTTTCTGGCGTTTGGGATTATTGCGCCGGTTTTGCCGAACCTGATTATTGCGTTTGAGGGCGGAAACATGGCGCGGGCTGCGGACATCACGGGTTATTTCGGGTTCGCGTGGAATCTGATGCAATTCCTGTTTTTGCCTGTGCTGGGTGCGTGGAGCGACCGATTCGGGCGGCGGCCAGTGATCCTGATTTCGTGCCTGGGATTGGGGCTGGATTATATTTTCATGGCGATGGCTCCGACGTTGCGATGGTTGTTTGTCGGACGGCTGATTTCCGGGATCACGGCGTCGAATGTGTCGACGGCGTTTGCATACATCACGGACATCACAGCTCCCGTGGAACGGGCGAAGAAATTTGGGCTACTGGGAGCGGCGTTTGGCGTGGGATTCGTAGTGGGCCCAGCCGTGGGCGGATTGCTTGGTCAATATAATCTGCGCGCGCCGTTCTGGGCAGCGGCAGTGTTGAGCCTGGCAAACTTTTTGTACGGACTGTTTGTGTTACCGGAATCGTTGCCGAAGGAGCGGCGAGCGAAATCGGCGTGGCACATGGCGAATCCGATGGGATCGCTAACCTTGCTGAGGTCGCATCCGGAACTGGCGGGGTTGTCGATCGTGGTGTTCCTGTATTACCTGGCGCACCAGGCGCTGCAAAACGTGTTCGTGCTGTACACCGAGTACCGATACGGATGGAATACGAGAAGCGTGGGAATCTCGCTGGCGCTGGTGGGTGTGTGCGCGGTGATTGTGTCGGGCGGGATGGTGGGGCCGTACGTGAAAAAGGTGGGAGAGCGAATTGGATTGATGTCAGGACTTTTGTGGGGCGTGCTGGGCTTCGCGGGATTTGCGCTGGCATGGAAGGGCTGGCAAATGTTGGCGGCGATTCCCTTCATTGCGTTGTGGGGAGTGGCGGGACCGTCGGTGCAGTCGCTGATGTCGCAGCGGGTGGATCCAACGTCGCAGGGGAAACTGCAAGGGGCGATCAATTCGTTGCGAGCTTTGACGGGGATGCTGGGGCCACTACTGTTTACACAGGTGTTTTCGGTGGCGATTTCGCCGACCGCGCGGATTCATTTGCCAGGGGCGCCGTATTATCTGGCGGCGGCTTTGTTGACGTGCAGCCTGCTGACGTCGGTGGTCGTGACCCGGGGATATGGGGTGAAGAGTGCGGAGAGTACGGCCTAAGAAAAAAGATTTAACACCGAGAACACAGAGATCGGAGCGCAGAAGGCTCGGAGAAAAGAGTGGCGGTGTAAAACTGGCGAACCGAAAGCCCCGGCTGAGGCCCGCGGGATATGGAGGGCGCGGGCAGCCGGATGGCACGGAAGTGCCGGGGAAAAAGCGGGTGGTCGTCTAGTATGAATTGTGATACGTTGCGCAGAAAGCAGTATGAGCGAGGGGGTCTCTCAATGCAAAAAATGGTGGCTTTGGTTTTGTGCGCAGCGGCGTTCGCGGGTGCGCTTCGGGCGCAGGAGTGCAAGGCGAAGTTCGCGGTTGGTTACACGGACGGGAAGGGAGTGCAGTCGGGACTGACGACGGAGCAGAGAAAGTACTGGGAGAAAGAGGGAGTCAAGAAGTTCAAGGGGATGTGCCTGGACTTCGCGAAGCCGGAGTACTTGATTTTGTGGTCGGTGGGACTGTCCGGGAAAGAGCTAGCGGAAAGCGGCGTAGGAAATTTCAATCGGGCGCGAGAAACGGGAGAAGCCACAACGATGGTGAATCCGACTACGTCGGATAAGATGTCGACGACCGATTCGCGGTGGAAGGATTCGACCGTGTTCATTGGGCAATCCTCGGCGGTGCGGGCGAAAGCCGAATACTGGATACTGGATCTGGCGAAGCAAGGGGCGCCGGTGATCCGGGCTGGGCAGGGCTATCGCGTAATGCCCACCGGATTAGGTGTCGCAAACGGGCCGGGGGAGAAGGCGAACGCGCAGGACCTGTCATCGACAATAGCAGATCCGACGGAAGCGCTGGAGAATGCGTTGAAGTGGCTGAAGAAGGAGAAAAAGATTTAGAAGTTTGGAAGGGACTGTTTGGGCAGGGAGATGGGCGCGAGAGTGGCCGATTCCCTGCCCTTTTTGCTTGCGCGTGAGGGGAGGATTGCCGGTTCGAAGCCGGCGCTACCGGGCCGGAGGGCAGCGTAGCGCCTGTCTGCGACAGCAGGCCGTCCCTACATTATTCCGGTGCGCCTGACAAAATTTTTGATTGGGTGAATCGGGTTTATTGATTCTGGGGGCGCGGGGGTATAGGCTGGAGACCCAACCGAAGGCAGGAACGAAGAGAGCGCAGAGAAGAAGGCGGGATAAACCCGCCCCTACAAAGATTCGGAATCGAAGAAGGAGGAACGATTATGGCTACGGCGACTAGTGTGATTGAACCTAAGGTGAAGGTATCGGCTACGAAGCTTTTGATCAATGGGAAGTGGGTGGATGCGGCTTCGGGGAAGACGTTTCCGACGATTAATCCTTCGACGGGCGAAGTGATTACGCAGGTGGCGGAGGCGGACGCGGCCGATGTGGACAAGGCGGTGGCGGCGGCGCGGGCGGCGTTTGAAAAGGGCGCTTGGCGGAAGATGTCGGCGTCGGCGCGCGGCGTATTGATGAACAAGCTGGCGGATTTGATTGAGAAGCACGCGGAAGAGCTGGCGGAGCTGGAATCGCTGGACAACGGGAAGCCTTACCAGGTGGCGCTGACGGCGGATTTGCCGCTGACGATTGCGTGTTACCGGTACTACGCGGGATGGGCGGACAAGATTCAGGGAAAGACGATTCCGGTGCAGGGGCGGTATTTCACCTACACGAAGCATGAGCCGGTGGGCGTGGTAGGTCAGATTATCCCGTGGAATTTTCCGCTGCTGATGCAGGCTTGGAAATTGGGGCCGGCACTGGCGGCGGGATGTACGTCGGTGTTGAAGCCGGCGGAGCAGACGCCGCTGACGGCTTTGCGCGTGGGCGAGTTGATGCTGGAGGCGGGATTCCCGGATGGCGTGGTGAATATACTGCCGGGGTATGGGCCGACGGCGGGGGCGGCGATTGCGCGGCACATGGATGTCGACAAAGTGGCGTTCACGGGATCGACAGAAGTGGGCCACTTGATCATGAGGGCGGCGGCGGATTCGAACTTGAAGCGGGTGACGTTGGAGTTAGGCGGGAAGAGCCCGAACATTGTGTTTGCGGACGCGGACATGGACAAGGCGATTGAAGGCGCGCATTTTGCGCTGTTCTTCAATCAGGGGCAGTGCTGCTGCGCCGGGTCACGGCTATTTGTGGAGGAGAAGTGTTACGACGAGTTCGTGGCAAAGAGCGTGGACCGCGCGAAAAAGCGGACGGTGGGCAATCCGTTTGACAAGAAGACAGAGCAGGGACCGCAGGTGGACAAAGACCAGTTCGATAAGGTGATGGGTTACATCGAAATCGGAAAGAAAGACAAGGCCAAACTGGTGGCCGGCGGAAACCGCGTGGGCGACAAAGGATATTTTATCGAGCCGACGGTGTTCGCCGACGTTCAGGACAACATGCGGATTGCGCAGGAGGAAATTTTCGGGCCGGTGATGTCGATCCTGAAGTTCAAGGACGTTCCGGAAGTGGTGGAGCGGGCGAACAAGTCGCTGTACGGATTGGCGGCGGCGGTTTGGACGCAGGATATTACGAAGGCTCATGCCATTGCGGACGGCGTGCGGGCGGGAACGGTGTGGGTGAACTGCTACGACGTGTTTGACGCCGCTGCCCCGTTTGGCGGGTTCAAGCAATCGGGGCTGGGACGGGAGTTGGGAGAATATGGGTTGGCGAACTATACGGAGGTTAAGACGGTGACGGTCAAGTTGTAGGGCAGTCGATAGCTGATAGCCAACAGCCGCTAGTGGGAGAGGAAAAATCCGCACCCTTAAAACCGAAGGGTGCGGCACCCACGTTTGGAAAGGCGCCCGCTACGCGAGACAACTGAGAATAGATTAGGATTAGGTCACCAGGGGGTCCAGTGCGCTGGGCCCCTACTTTTTTATGGCGATTGTTACGCGGCAATATGAAGCTCGGGATTTTGGGCGGCTGCATAAGCTGGACCAGGAGTGTTTTCCGCCGGGGATTTCGTACAGCAAATGGTCTCTGCATTATTATTTGAGTTTGCCGGGAGCGGATTGCCTGGTGGCCGAAGAGGGGAAGCAGATCGCGGGATTTATTCTGGCGGAGGAGAATCCGCCGCTGGGACACATTATTACGCTGGATGTCGCGGAGCGTTACCGGCGGAGCGGGGTGGGGACGATGCTGCTGCGGGAGATGGAGCAGCATTTTGCGTTTCAGGGGGTGCAGTCAGTCCTGCTGGAAACGTCAGTTGAGAATAAGAGCGGGATTGCGTTCTGGGAGCGGCATGGATATCGTACGGAGGCGGTGGTGAAGAAATATTATTTGGGGAAGATTGATGCGTATGAGATGAGGAAGAAGTTGGGTGGTGCAGGGTGAGGAGAGCGAACGAAAGACTTAACACAGTGTTCGCAGAGAGAAAGCCAAGAACACAGCCAGGAATGGCTGTGCCACAAAAGTTAGAGCAAATCGGGATGGCGGCGTAAAGCCGCCTCTACACTTTGACCAGGAGAGAGCCGAGTGAGCGATTACTTGTTGAGTGTGATTTTGGGGGTGGTGGAGGGGTTGACGGAGTTTTTGCCGGTTAGTTCGACGGCGCATTTGCGGATTTCGGAGGCGCTGCTGCACATTGATTTGGGGAGCTCGTATTGGAAGATGTATACGATTGTGATACAGCTGGGGGCGATCCTCACCTTGCCGATTTATTTTCGCGAGCGAATTGCGAAGTTTTTGGCGACGTTTCCGAAGGGCGAGCGCGGGGACAGAACGGTGCTGACGCATCCGTTGAGCCTGGTGTTGATCGCGTTTGTGGTGACAGCGATACCGGCATTTTTGATGACGAAGATTATTGGGAAGCATTTGGAGAGCCTAACCATCATTGGGAGCGCGCTGCTGATTGGCGGAATTGTGATGTGGTTTGTGGATGCACGGAACGCGAAGGCGGAGGCGGCGGGAGAAGGAGCCAAGGGCGGAGTGATTCGGACCTGGCATATGGAGGATATGAGTTTGGGGCAGGCGGTTTGGATTGGGGCTTGCCAGATTTTGTCTGCGGTGTTTCCGGGGACTTCGCGGTCGATGTCGACGATTGCGGCGGGGCAGTTGGCGGGGATGTCGCGGGCTTCAGCCTTGGAGTTTTCGTTTTTCCTTTCGATACCGACGATGGTGGTGGCTACCTGCTATGACTTGTTGAAGTCGGTGGTGGGAAAGCATGGGGATGGGATTTCGGTTTCGCATATTGATTCGCATGGGTGGATCGTGCTGGGGATTGGGTTTGTGGTGTCGTTTATTGTAGCGTATGGAACGGTGGCGTGGTTTATGGGGTATGTGAGACGGAGGGGATTTGCGCCGTTTGCGATTTACCGGATTATTTTGGGGGTGGCGGTGCTTTATTTTTCTTCGCGGATGGGATGACGTAGAGGGAGAAAGCTTAACGCAGAGATCGTTGAGGACACAGAGGTCGGATCACAGAGATCACAGAGAAGAGTACAGGATGAGGGGCACGATGGAGAGACGTCGTTTGAGGGTTGGTGTGGGTGCTTTGGTGGTGTTGGGGCTGAGCGTTTTTGCGGTGCGTGCGGCGAAAGCTGGGCAGGATGTGGATGGGCGGGTGGATGCAGTGGTTGGGGCGGAGATGCGGGAGCAGAGGATACCTGGGTTGGCGCTGGCGGTGCTGCGGGATGGGAAAGTGGTGAAGGGGCAGGGTTATGGATTGGCGAATGTGGAATTGAATGTGGCGGTGAAGCCGGAAACCGTGTTTCAGACGGGGTCGGTGGGAAAGCAGTTTACGGCTACGGCGGTGATGATGCTTGTGGAAGAGGGAAAGGTTGGGCTGGACGACAAGTTGAGCAAGTATCTGGCGGGGACGCCGGAGGTTTGGAAGGACGTGACGGTGCGGAATTTGCTGACGCACACCTCCGGGATTACGGATTATACAGACAGCGAGTACACAAAGGCGGGAGGACTGATCAACCTGCGCGGCGATTATACGGAAGCGGAGTTGTATCAGAAGCTGATCCAGTTGCCGCTGAATTTTGAGACGGGGACGAAATGGAAATACAGCAATACGGGGTATGTGCTGCTGGGATTCCTGATTCACAAGGTGACCGGGGAATTTTATGGGGATTTTCTGCAGGAGCGGATTTTTCGTCCGCTGGGAATGAGTTCGACGCGGATTATCAGCGAAGCGGATATTGTGCCGAACCGGTCGAGCGGATATGAATTGGTGAAGGGCGAGATTAAAAACCAGGAGTGGGTTTCCGCTACGCTGAATACCACGGCAGATGGGGCGTTGTATACGAACGTGCTGGATCTGGAGAAATGGGATGCGGCGCTGTATACGGAAAGGCTGCTGAAGCGGGCTAGTTTTGAACAGATGTGGACGCCGGTGAGGTTGAAGGATGGGAAGACGTATCCGTACGGGTTTGGGTGGTTTTTGAATGAAGCGAATGGGCACCGGTTGATTGAGCATGATGGGGCTTGGCAGGGATTTACGATGAATATTTCGCGATATGTGGACGATAGTCTGACGGTGATTGTGATGACGAATTTGGATTCAGAGCATGCGAAGCCTGAGCGGGTGGCGCATGGGGTGGCGGGGCTTTATGTGGAGGCTTTGAAGGGGAAAGAGAAAGAATTACCGCAGAGGTAGCAGAGTGGCCACAGAGGGCGCGGAGAGGAGAAATGCAAGAGCACAGCCAGGAATGGCTGTGCCACATTAGGGATTTTGGGTTTGGAAACAAAGAGGAAGATGGGCTTGTGCTGGGGGCGGGTTCTGCTATGATTTGGACGTTCCTCGTGAGCAGGGGCTACAGCGCCGCCGACTGCTTGTGACACTCAGCCTTCCCCAATTGCTGAGGAGAACTTCGTGCGCTTCCTTACACCTACTGAAAATAAGCGGCTCGATGAGCTGATTGGATTTTTGTGCATTGTGGCGGCGGCCCTGATTGGACTGGCCTTGATTTCGTATTCTCCGCGGGATGCGGCGTTCAATGTGAGCGCTACTGGCGGAGAGGATCACATCACGCGAAACTGGATGGGGCCCGTTGGGGCTTATTCCGCCGATCTGTTCTTCCAGATATTCGGATTCGCGGCGTTTCTGATTCCCGTGGCGATGGGGATTCTGGGCTACCGGTGGTGCCGGAGCCGGGCAATTGATTCGCAGGCGGCGACGCTGTCGGGATATGTGTTGCTGATGTTGTCGCTCCCTTCCCTGCTGTCGCTGTTGCACTTTGTACCAGACGTACGTGGGGCGTTGCCACCGGGAGGAATGCTGGGGACGCTGGTTTCGCACGGATTGCAGAGTGGATTTAATTATTGGGGCGCGTTCCTGGTGGCCGGGGCGCTGCTGGTTGTCTCGCTGTTCATGACCACGAGATTCTCGTTCAGCGGGGCGCATGCCTGGGCGAGCAGCCATAAGGGGCCGATCGGAAAGATCGAGAAGATGGGAATTTTGCAGCGGGTGCAGGCGCGCTGGGCGGACTGGCGGGAAGAGCGCGAGCAGGAGCGGATGCGGCGCGCGGTGGAAGAGCGGCGGATTGTGGGACGGAAGCCGGTGGCTCCGCAAATCGCAGGCAAGACTCCGGCAGATACGGAACAACCCAAGGGCATCAAGCTGGAAGATTTGAGCGACATTTTCAAGAGGAAGAAGTCCGTGGCGATGGCGGAACAGGATGACGAGGAAGAGGACGTAAAGCACAAGCCGCCGATCATGGTGCTGAACAAAGAGAAGGCACTCCCGGAGAAGAAGGGCGAACCGAAGATTGCCAAGGGGAATGCGAACTACAAGCTGCCGTCGATCAGCCTGCTGCGCGAGGGCGAGGGCAGCCACAAGCTGGATGAAAACGAACTGAAGTTTCGAGCGCGGGCGATTGAGGAGAAGTGCCACGAGTTTGACGTGGAAGGGCGCGTGACGCAGATCAACCCGGGCCCGGTGGTGACAACGTTTGAGTTCAAACCGGAAGCGGGGATCAAGTACAGCCGGATTATCGGATTGACGGAAGATTTGTGCCTGGCGCTGCAGGCAGAGTCGATCCTGATTGAGCGCATACCGGGAAAATCGACGATTGGGATTGAGGTGCCGAACGACCGGCGGGAGACGATTGCACTGCGGGAGATTATCGAGGCGCCGGAGTTTGCGAATTCCCCGAGCAAACTGACGCTAGCGATGGGGCGCGATTTGCACGGGCGGATCCGGGTAACGGATCTGGCGTCCATGCCGCACTTGCTGATTGCAGGTTCGACGGGCACGGGCAAGAGCGTCTTCATCAATTCGCTGATGATGTCGATTTTGTACAAGGCCACGCCGGACGAAGTGAAGATGGTGCTGGTGGACCCGAAGCGGCTGGAATTGAATTTGTACGAGGGGATTCCGCACCTGATCGCGCCGGTGGTGACGGACCCGAAGGTAGCGTCGAACGTGTTGCGGAATGCGACGCGGGAGATGGAGAACCGGCTGAAGCTGCTGGCGCAGCGTGGCGTGCGGAATATTGACCAGTACAACCGGACGTTTCAGAAGCAGCAGCCGCTTTCCTTGTTTGAGAATGTTGCGGAGAGCGAGCACAAACCGCTTCCCTATTTGATCATCATCATTGACGAGTTGGCGGACTTGATGATGGTGGACACAAATAATGTAGAGGAATCGATCACGCGACTGGCGCAAATGGCGCGCGCGGTTGGGATTCACTTGATTTTGGCGACGCAGCGGCCGTCGGTGGACGTGATTACGGGGTTGATTAAGGCCAACTTCCCTGCGCGCATTTCTTTCCGTGTAGCCAGCAAGGTGGATTCGCGGACAATTCTGGATTCCAATGGATCGGAGTCGTTGCTGGGCAAGGGCGACATGCTTTATTTGCCGGCTGGTTCGGCGCGGTTGCACCGGATTCATGGGCCACTGGTGAGCGAGGACGAGATTGTGAGTGTGTGCGACTTCTGGAGGCAGCAGGCGCAGGCGAAATACAACGAAGCACTGCTGGAGGCGCCGAAGGACGACGATGAGAAGGCGAGTGGTGGCGCGAAGGGCGGTGGTTCGCAAAGCGCGGGGGAAGCGAACGCCGGCGGCGAGGATGCAGACGACGATTTGTACCAGGATGCGGTGCGGATTTGCTGCGAGATGGGACGGGCGTCTACTTCGACCTTGCAGCGGAGATTGCGCATTGGGTATGGGCGGGCGGCACATTTGATTGATTTGATGGAGAAGGATGGGATTGTGGGACCGCCGGATGGGACGAGGCCACGCGAGATGCTGAAGGATCGGGGATGGATGAAGGAGTTTGATGACGCGCAGGGGTGAAAAGTGAATGGTGACTGGTTAAGAGACCGAGCAGAGTAGCGGCCGTGTTCGTAGCGTTTGGTTTGTTGGATCGCCTGAATTTTCAAGGGAAATAAGTGATGGTGGTGAAATGATGGCGGGTGGCGGTGTGCGCGTTTAAATTAAGACGGAAAAGAAGAAGCCTAACGTAGAGCCGCAGAATACACAGAGGAAGCGCATAGAAGAGAACCCAATAGCACAGGCAAGAGTGCCTGTGCCACAGGCTAAGCAAAGGCGAAGAGCCAGCCAGGAATGGCGGTGCTACCGGTTGTGCCGATCAGGAGCGAGATTCGAGGAATTTGCCGAGGACGGTGGCGGCGTGTTCGCAGAGTTTGCGGTCGTCGGGACCGAAGGCGGCGAGGAAGTGGGAATCGATGTCGAGTTCTCCGACGACTTTGCCGCGGACGAAGACGGGGACGACGATTTCGGATTTGGTTTCGAGAGAGCAGGCAAGATAACGGGAGTCGGAGTTGACGTCGTCGACGACGATGGTTTTGCCGCTGGACGCAGCGGCGCCGCAGATGCCCTGGTTGAGGGGAATGCGGGTGTGGGGCGTCATTGTGCCTTTGAACGGGCCAAGGAGGAGCGTGTCGCCTCCTTCCCTTTCGAGCATGTAAAAGCCGACCCAGTTATAGCGGGTGAGTTTTTCGTGGAGAAGGGCGACGATGGATTTCATGAGCGCTTCGCCGGACGTGGCGGACTTGGCGAGCGCGTCGAGTTGGGGGATCAGATCGGTGGATTTTGGGTGTGTGATTGCCATCGAGATTATTTTAGCGTGTGTGCGGGGTTGTGGGCAAAGGTGTGAACAGGGTGCGCACAACAGAGTGCGTGGTGGTGCAATAACAGGTCAAAAGCGCCCGCCTTGGAAGGCGGCGGCTACACTAGCTGAGAATTGGAGGAGTTTTGAGCGAATTGACACGACTGAGAGCCGCCACTAAACTACTAAAAGTTACGTTGCCGGGGTAGCTCATTGGTAGAGCGCCGCCCTGAAAAGGCGGGCGTAGCCAGTTCGATTCTGGCCCCCGGCACCATCCGAACGTACATCCCCCAGCAAATCCCACTCTCCGCTTAGCTTGTAACTGTCTCCTTCTGGCATGAGTGTGATTTCCGTGCAGTGTTTCGCCAGTTCGGCCTTCGCCCTCGGAATCTCTCCGGTGAGTCGGCCCTGGATATTCTGCAGTTCGCTCAGGACAAAAGCCTCGATCTCCCTGAGCCGCGAGTCGATTCCACGGCCATCTGTCGCGAGCAATTCGTCGCTGATTTCTTCGAGGCGCCGCTCTCGTTTCTCAAGTTCCGCGAGAAGGGCGGGTGAGTGGCGTCCCACGGCGATTACCCCGGCGAGATTGCCGATTTCATTTTTCAAGCGCTCCCGCTCCTCTTGCAACACCGTCAAATGTGACCGCGCGCTATCAAGACGCTCCATCAGCTCCATTTTGAATTTCGCCAGGGCATAGCGCACCGCATCTTCGTGAAGCACCTCGCGCTGGAGGCCCTCGATCACTTCCCTCTCGAGATAGTCCTGCCTGACGTGCAGAGAGTTCGCGCAAATTCCGCGCGCGTGCTTCAGCGCACACCCATACCTTGCGCGGCCCGATTGCCCACGGCCCGACACCACAACCATTTTCGACCCACAGAGCCCACACCTCAGGAAGCCGGAAAGCAGATAGGGCGCTGAGTATGCCCGGGTGCAAAGGCCCTTTGCCTCACCGTTCGCAAATGCAGTCTTCACGGAGGACAAGCGACTCTGGACGGCCAGCCACACCTGCTCGCCGACGACGAAGGATTGCGCTGCGCGTTGGCTATTCTCTACCTCAAGCTCAACCCGGACCTGGACAACGTCCTGTGTGAGTTGGGCTGTAGGGAAAAGTTTGTTCCTTCAAACGAGGAGTAGTTCCTAAGGAAAACCGGCAGCACCGCAAATCCTCCCGTTCGCGAATCCGTTCGGTGTCGAGGTGATCTCGAAAGTGCTCAGCGATACTGGCATAAACTTCGACATGACGCCGTTTCAGATGCTCGGGGTGATTCGTGTTCCCGGAATCAAAGGATGAGTTGTGGGTTGTGGAGGACTCGAACCTCCAACCCGTTGATTGCATCCCGAAACGCTAAATACTCAATGTTTCAAGCGGTTTCCTGGTTTCGGGAATGCCAGAAATAGGCGGTTTTAGGCGTAGTTGTTACCCAGGATGTTTATGAAGTTTCTCGGGGAGTTTCTGATCGGGTGTGAAGCACGGCTGCAAAAGTCTCTCGGGAAAAGTCGAAGCCGCTCCCTTGAGAACCACAAGGCTGCGGCGGCACCCCAATTCGCTTAACCCGTCAAGGTTGCGCCACCCGCCCCAATCTTTACTAGTGTTTAATCGATCGAATTCTTGTCTGAGCCACCCAATCGGTTACTGTCTGAAGGAGGCCTCACAAACTTGGTCATATAGCTTGAAAAGGCGACAAGCGCAGCGAGTAGGATTGCAGCTCCAATTCCGCTTAGCAGTGTCATCGTCCAGAACTTACCACTCGAAAGCCTTAACACCAGTCCGTCCCAATAGCCGACCGCACGGCCTTCAACCCCTTCATTCGAGGGCAATAGGAATAGCAAGACTTCGAGGCCAAGAACTCCGAACAGGATTCTCAGCACTGCCACTTTCGGTATCAGGACCAGATGGGATTTCATATTAACTGTCCTCGGTAATCAAAGTCTTACGCAGTCCACTAAATTATTGGCACCCACAGCCCTTCGAGTTCGCCTTTGGTAGGTTCGAGACGACTCCTCCTCCCAGGTTTCTCAAGGAGTTCGAAATGGCCACTCCGTTGTTTAGAGCTTGATTCGACCGGACCGCAAGACTGGGATTGAGGTACCTTGAGGTCGTGCTAAAAGAATTGCTCGCTGACGAACCTCCGCCTACCGCTCCTCCAAGGGCGCCGAGCGCAAAAGCCAGGCCGAGCCCGTCCCCTGTGGTACATTTGTGCTCCAGATGGTTCAGAACCAACATCTGACTCACATTCGCGACACCCCCCAAAATAGCCGCGCCGACTGCGCCTCCCGCAACAATTGGAGCAAGCGCTCCTGCTATAGCTCCTGTGCCGGTAGCAACACCCACCTCTTTAAGGTCAATGTTGGTTAGAGGCCTTCCGTATCTGATGTTGCCTATCACTTGCCCGCCTAGGTCTCCCAACCCTCCCGCCAACCCTCCGATAATCCCGGTCACAATGGGGATGGGTAGCGCAACGATAATTTCCCCCTCAGGATCCCAATAATTTGAGGGACTATTATGGACATAAGCGTAGAAATTCATGCCACCTTGGAACGCGATTGGATCCCCATTTAGGAACCTTCCTGCCTGCGGATCGTAATATCTGGCGCGGGAGTAATAGAGGCTGGTTTCCGCGTCCCACTCACGTCCGGTGTAACGGAATGAGTTCACTAGCGAGCCGCTAGTGACGACGATGTTTCCGAACGAGTCGTAAGCGTAGTTCTGGGCCGTCGTCCCGGCCGCGTTCGTCAGCGACGTCACCGAGCCCAAGCCGTCAGCGTTGTAATAGCTTGTTGTCGCACTACGCAGCATGGCCAACGGCTCATCGATGTTCAGGCCCTGCGAGTAGCGAGCAACCACAGCGCCCGCCGAATTCGTCTCTTCAATGAGATTGTCGCCGTCGTAAGCGTAAACCGACGTACCTGCTGACGAGGATTTGTAGACTCTTCTGCCGAAGGGATCGTATTTGAAGCTGACTGTACCACCGCCGCCTGGTAGCGTCACGCTGGTCACGCGATTCTCGAAGTCCCATGCATATTGCGTTGTGCCAGTCGAATCGGCTTTCGTCAGTGTGTTGCCGTTGTTGTCGTAAGTATAGGTGACGCCCGGTCGGGAGGTGATTTGACGGATACTCCAGTGCGTTGCGGCTTTGGGTTTCGACTTCAGCGTCTTGCGAACTAATTGGGCAACTCGCTCGTCGCTAATCGGGCGGGGACGGCCTGGGCGTAGCTCGTCGTAGAGTCCTGACACCCCCTGTGCCAGGAACCGTCGTCGCCACAGGCCTACCGTGTTCCTGCTCGTCTCCAGTTGCGGGGCAATCTCTCGGTCGTTCTTTCCAGAGGCGCTCAACAAGATAATCTTGGCTCGACGCACCAGGCCGGCTGGAAGAGAACGTGAGTTGGCCAAGCTTTCCAGCTGTTCGCGCAGCTCCGAATCCAAAACCAACGTCGATTTCGGTCGTCCCATCGCCATAGGCACCTCCATTGTGCACGGGAGATGCCTGTATTCCCAGCAATACTAAGACCAGTTATTTATGGGACACAACACTAGCTGCGGATAAATCTCACCTCGCGCTTCCCCCAGAACCACAGCCACGCAAGGCCGCTTGCCAGAAGCAGAAAGGTTCCTGGCTCGATCGCAGGCGTCACCGAGTCTAACCCGCAGTATCCACCGTAACACAAGACACTAAAGCTGCTAAGATTCGCCAAAAATACCGTTCCCGAAGCGGAACAGCCGGGAGGGGTTACGGGAGAGGTTGGGCAGCTGTATTCCGTACTTCCGATGTTGAATTCTGAAATACCAGTATTGACGTCCCACGTTGCCGATAACATAGGAACGTTAAAGGTGTAACCGATACTGTCGCCATCATCGAACCCGCCGAAAACAGTCCCAGCCCCCCCAGGAAACGTGAAGGCAATACTTTCGTTACCTTGCTGTCCGATAATGAGCGTATCGGACGTGATCTGGAAACCTGCTGGGAGAAGATAATCGTTGATTACGCCTTGATAATTAGTAGGTGCCGCAGGTCCAGGAGTTACGATGATGGGACCTGCAGGAGCGACCGGGGCAAACAGAAGCAATCCTAATGCTGCAAGGTATTTCATATTGCCTCCGATGAAACAATTAGTTTCCGATAGTCGCAAGGTGATGGGAAACAGGTATCGGCTGCGCAACCATTTTGTGACCATTAGGCAAGGAAATCAACCGGAAGCCCGGTGTAAAGAGTCCCCGCGAATCCCTTCGGTGTCGAGGAGACCTCAAAAGTGCTCGGCGATGCTGGCATAAACTTAGACATGACGCCGTTTCAGATGCTCGAGGTGATTCGTGTTCCCGGAGTCAGATTTGAGTGTCGTATGATCCCGTGCGCGGAGCTAGGCGGCAGGTCATGAGGTATTGCGAGCTAAAATCAAACGGTTTGGACAGGCGAAAGTTCCGCTCCCTTCCACTTGTTCTTCAGGATCAACTGAACCACACGCCGCGAGACAAGAATCTCATGGCGTGCAGCCCTACCGCTTCCGAACCACTCATAGGTCATCTGGAAATCAACATCCGACCTGAGTGCAGAGCGGCGCAGTGGCAACATCCCACGGCTGTAGAATAGATGCCACGTCCGGCCGCAGCCAGAACAATCAGAAGACCGAAAGCGTTCGTGTTCGACGAGATCCTCGGCAAGGGCTGGCTCGGCAACGTTCTTCACCAAGAATTGTTTAAGGCCTGCTGCGGAATGTCTGTCTTTGCCAACCAGAACGGGCCAGGAGTCGACTCCGCGAATACTTTCCGCTTCAAGTGCTTCAAAGACTTCGCTACTGGCAAACATTTGATATGCCGCTGATGCAAAGCTTGAAAACGCGTTACGCCCCATCTGCGGCTCCTTTGCCAGACGAAAAGGGGCGATTTGGGTCCAGCCGCTACCGCATAGCGGACATCTATTCTCGCAATATTCGTTGCTCCAAATTCCACCAACAGGTTCCATAGGTTTCAGGCCTCCGACGCCTCGTAAGATGCACCACTCAGCGCTTAGCCGCTCTTCATCCGAGAAGAACGTATTGACAAAGTGGGGTCTGTCCCCAGTGTAAGCCTTTACTTCGGGCCAAACACTAGAACTCTCGTTAACATCGGACACCCAGGTTTTAGCCGTTCCATCCTCGTAGAAAGCAGAGCGAATCGGCTTCATCTTCAAACCGCGCACGCGCCAGTAATCGACGTCTCTGCCATCGATCCATACCCGGTGCCAGATTTCCACGCTTTTGGAACCTCCCCTCTACTTGTTCATAAACGTTCGAATGAACTCGAGCAGCATCGGATACTGCCCATACACCGCTTGCGCCGCCTCCCAAATCTGATCTACGGTTGCGGTGGCAGTGTTAACAGCATTGCGAAATCCGCCAGCACAATTGCCCAAACCAAAGTCAGGGCAAGAATTTGCCGGACAATTGGAATCATTCGACGCCAGGAGAGACGGGATGACACACGCGCAGAACGGCGGCTGGAGGATCGCAAGTTTTGAACCTCTGATTTATCCGGAGGCACAAAGCGACCGAGCCTCCGTGAGAATGGACACCACGATAATGGACTGGATTTATACAGACCACAAAAGGTAATTGCAATAGGACTTACTGGAATTTAATAAAGGGTGTGGAAAGCTGCCTAGGTGCAGCGACGCTCAAGAACAGGCGTCCTACTTCTTGCTAGGATAGAAATGCACCTTCCCATCCGCGACGACCGCAACATACTTTCCCCTCTCTAAGAACTGCATCACTCTCTTCCCGTCTCTCGCCATCTTTGCCCAGCGTGATTTCGTGTCGGGGTTCTGTTCGAGTCCTCGCAGTTCTCTCCCGTCGAATCGGAAATCGATCTGTTTGAGTTTTCGCTTGGCTGTTGATCGAACCGGGAAGTTTTGATCTTCAAGCGTGACCGTCTTCTTGTTTTCGATGAGGGATTGCCGATAGACAGTTAGAAGAACGTCTTCGAGAGATGGTGGCATGGTTGAATGTTACCGCTAAACGGGAGGAGCCTCCAAAGACCGGTAGGCAATTGCGGGAGCCGACGAAAGACTCACCGACGTAGACCGGATGAAGGCGGCTGTGCTCGGAAGCCGGTTTTCGAAAGAGGCACAGCGGATTCCTCGAGCGAAAACCGCCCTCGGAAATTACGATACGAAAGCGCGACTCCTGCCGCCAGTTTAAGCTGGCGGCGGAAGCGCTTTGTTGAAAAGGTGAGTCGCGCGCATGGGACCCTAACGGCCCGAACCGGCTAACGTAGTGGATCCTCGGGAACATTCAGCGTGATCCTTGGCCGATGATTGACGTACTCAACGCACTGCCCTTGATTTGCGAATTGGCTTGGATGGTTAAAGCTTTGCCAACCATCGCCCTTACATTCGTCGACGCTGCTCGGTGGACCGCAACGACGTTCGTTGTTCGGAATGAATACCGTTATGGGTCTACCTGGAGGACCGACGAACATATTGGACTCAATGGCGTCCGCACCTCCCAGGTTATACGCTCTGTGTACGCGACCCTCAGAGGTCTCAAACGCCTGCCCCGCGCTATGCGACTGAACGTTGCCGCATCCGTCCTCGACGGTGATCGTGCCTTGCCTCACGACGTTGTACACATAACCCGGATGATAGTGCCACGGACCTGTGGTCTCGCCGACCGGCGTCTTTAACGTCCTGGCTGTCAGGGTGGACGGGCCGTTCCACAATCCGATGTGGTCGCTGGTTCCGACCCACAACTCGAGCGGGACTGCGGCGTAGACGACTCCGATCACCAAGAGGCTCACTCCGATGACTAACGTCAATCTAAGTTTCTGGGGATGTACCATCATAATTGTATCTCCTTGTACGCCGGTCAAGCCGGCACACTGTGCTGACGCCTGCGACTTCGCCCACAAATGCAGTGGGGCGAACCCCACGACACATCTGCAGGGATGTCCCTAAGAATCGCTTTGCTCCGTGGGCTGGACAATGGACGGCGGCTTGATTGTTTCTTGACCAAGAAAGTCTCTCGGTTCAATTAGTTGGCGTGTGATCTCATCCGACGTTTGCCGCATCGGGCGGTAATGCTAGACTCCGGGGTGACGCTATGGCGGAGTACCGATGGCCCTTGAAACGCGACCTTCCGGGATAGTGCAATTTGGAACCTTTGAGGCGGACCTGCGGTCGGGTGAGCTGCGCAAGCAGGGCAAGCGCATCAAGATTCAGGAACAACCTTTTCACGTCCTCACCGTTCTCCTGCGGCGCCCTGGCGAAGTTGTTACGCGGGAAGAGCTCCGCAATCAAAACTGGCCGCCTGATACTTTTGTCGATTTCGACAATAGCCTGAACACCGCCATCAACAAGCTCCGCGACGCGCTGGGCGATTCCGCGGACAGTCCGCGATTCATTGAAACGCTGCCACGCCGCGGCTACCGTTTCATCGGCGCGGTGAATGGTGCAGAGCAGCCTCATATCGTGGAAGCGAAACCCATCCGAGGATTGAGAAGTCTCATCTTCCGCGTAGCTTTTGGACTGCTGGCCGTTATTGCCATCGCCGCCATTTTGTTGGGGCTGAATGTGCAGGGCTGGCGCGACCGACTTTTCGTACACGCAGCGAAACCGCGGATTCAGGCGCTAGCGATCCTTCCCTTGGCGAATCTTTCCGGCGACCCCGAACAGGAATACTTTGCCGACGGCATGACGGAGGCGTTGATCACCGAACTTGGCAAAACTAGCATTCTGCGAGTGATCTCCCGCCAGTCGGTAATGCAATACAAGGGCAGCAAGAAAACGCTTCAAGAGATTGCCCGGGAACTCAACGTTGACGCCGTGTTGGAAGGTGCTGTCGAGCACTCCGGCGATCGCGTTCGCGTTAGCATCCACCTGGACCAAGTCTCTCCCGAGAGTCAACTCTGGGCCAACCGATACGACCGAGACATTCACGACGTGCTGCGGCTGCAGGATGAGATTGCACGCAGCGTCTCAAACGAAATCCGGGTCAAGCTGACGGCGCAGGAGCGTGTCCGCATGGCAAACGCCCGCCCGGTAGATCCAGAAGCCCACGATGAATACCTGCGTGGTCGTTACATAGTGGGACTGGCGGCGGCTCACCTGAGCAAATTCGCAGATAAAAGCGAGTACAGCGATGTGGATATCCAGGCGGCGATTGAGCACTTTAAACAGGCGATCGAAAAGGACCCAGCCTACGCGATAGCGTACGCGGGACTGGCCGACGCCTACATCGCGCTGGGAAACCCGTTCTGGGGAGGTCATCCCCCGAAAGAGACTTTGCCTGAGGCCAAAGAGGTGGCCAGCAAGGCACGGGACCTGGATCCGTCCCTTCCGGAGGCTCATTTTTCGCTGGGCCAGACCCTCGAATATGACTGGCACTGGTCCGAGGCAGAAAAGGAATTCAAGCTCGCCCTCGAACTCAATCCTAACTACGCAGACGCACATCTGGAGTACGGTCGCTTTCTGCAAGCTATGGGACGAAACGACGAAGCCATGAGAGAGATGAAGAGCGCGATGGAAGTGGATCCGTTTGGCATCAAAACCAAGGTCCTCTTGGCATGGGTAACCTGGGCATCGCATCAATATGACCTCGCACTACAGCAGTTCAAGACTTTGGGTGACGACTGGGGCGTGATATACGCATATAGACAAAAGGGGATGTATCCAGAAGCGTTGGCTGCCTTGGAAACATGGAAGTTAGGCCACCCATCCCAACGCCGGCAACCGCGGGTCCTAGCTACCGAGGCTGGCATTTGTGGGCTGGAAGGAAGGAAGGATCAGGGGGAGAAGTTGATGCATGAAGTGAGAGAAATGGCTCGGCATCAGTATGTTTCCGGTTTTTTCTTCGCCGAGGCGCACGTTGGCCTCGGCCAAAAAGACCAGGCGCTCACCTGGCTGGAGCGGGCTTACGACGAGCATGACCAATTCATGGTCTATCTTGCCTCGTATCCGGGTCTGGATCCGGTGCACTCTGAGCCACGTTTTCAGGCTCTGCTGCGCCGCATGAATTTCCCGGCCGCGCATTGAAACATTTCCAACTACCCGGAAATTGGTTTAAGCACGATTTTCACGGGCTTAAGTCGGCTCCTGTTAGCAGCCTGTTAGTGGCGCGAAAACGCCCGCCTGTCGTGAAGCGGGTTTCGTCCTTCAGACCATTTTGATCGTGAACAGATAACGGGCTACCCGGAAGTAACATGCATGGCCTCCGGCTCTGGAAAGTCGCGACCTTGCATTCCCCTTGCCCGTCTAGTCGCATTGCCCGTCCGCCGAAACGTACCGGGTCTGAAGATAGAGCTTCTCGTCCGACACCCTTTCCATGGTGAACTTTCCGATCTGCTCGGCCAAGAGTGCCCTGGCCTCGTGAATTACTTCGGGATTGGCTAGCACTTCCCGCAGACGATCGAGGCGCGAAATGGCGAACGCGCAGCTCATCAAGTTTCTCTTGGAGCGAACCCGGACCCGGTTCGATGATTTGGTTGGCAATCTCGCGAAGCCTGGCCTCGCGCTCGGTGATGGCACCCACGACGGTTGGTGACGCGGTGCCCGTGGCAATCATTTCGACCAGGCGCTTCAATTCCAGCTCGATCCGCAGCTTCTCTTCGCAGGGCTTTGAGCCACGAGTCGAAGGCGTTGTGTCGTCGCCGAAGCTCCTCTTGCAAACCACAAAGCACGTAGTCGATGAACTCTTCCCGGAGCACTCGTTCTTGAAGCCCGGCGAGTAGGCGTTTCTCCAAGTCGTGTCGCTGAATCCTGAGATCATTCTTGCAAACGCCGTCACCGCGCTGCACATGAAGCGAGCTAGTTGTTCTCAGAGAGTTCCATAAAAGTGCAGAATTATGGGTCATTCAGAGCTGTGGAACGTGCACCTAATTTCAAGCTCGATGGTTATGCGTCCATCGGCTCAATAACTTAGCGAACCTTGCAGGCGCATTCCTCCATACGGAAGTAAAATTGCGCACAAAACACGGTACTTCTGTGCACAAGTGAAGCGCGGCGACCAATGAACTGATAAGGTTCCCGATTTGATTGTTACCACCCTTGCCGCCATTGCCAAAGCCACACCCCCGGAATCGTAGTTGATTCCCGGATGCCGCGATCCCCCGGTGTTATTCATTCAGGGCCAATTCGTCAAGGTGAGCAATGCAAAACCTTCATGGCCACTCTACGAGCAAAGCAACAGCAACTGTAAACTGGAATCGATGGGGACTGAGAGTTGCGATCGCTTTAACCCTCGCAACCGTTTTCGCTGTCCATGCCCATCCTCAAGCTACCCCGCCCCCTCAAACCAGCTGGACAATTACGGATTTAGGTAACCTCTCAAGCACGAAACCGGTGGATTTCGGAGCGGAAGCTCTTGCGATTAATTCCTCCGGCACCGTGGTTGGGAATTCCGGGGAATACGGCGGCGGTGCACTTGGAGGATTCTCAAACTTCGATGCCTTTATATGGACGCCGACTACTCCCAATGCAACGACGGGAACTATAGCGTTTATGGGAGGGCTTGTACCTGGAGTATGCGGAGCATCTCCGGGAACCGGAACGATCGGGACCGCTGGTTCTATCCCTGTGGGCATTAACGACAACGGACTGGTGGTCGCAAACGGAGTGACGACAACCGACTCCACTTGCCCGATGGCGGTAGAAGGTACCTTCACCTACCTCAATGGATCGATCTCCTATCTAGGTGGACCTCCAGGCTTCTATAAGAGCACCGCCTTGAGCGTAAACAACAAAGGCCAGATAGTGGGCAATTACCACATGGTAGGAAGCAATTATGCTTGGACTGCCTGGCTCTATGACGGAGGATTTCATGACCTTGGAGTGCTTCCCAAGTATCCTTATATTTCTACCGCGTCGAAAATAAACAATGTCGGCCAGATTGCGGGGTTCGTGGAGGGTGGTCCCGGTAGCAATGCGTTCCGGCACAGCGGGACCGGAGTGCTACTGGAAACCGATTTACTGGGAACTCTCGGTGGGCCAGATAGTGCAGCCTATGGGATCAACGATGCCGGGATTGTAGTCGGCGCTTCGAGCATTGACCCGACTAGTTCAACGTACCACGCATTTGTTTACGACCTGTCCGGAAAGATGAGGGATTTAGGCACCGCCAGTAGGTCTCTTTTTGCCCCGATTTCCACCAGTTGGGCCTACGCCATCAATAAATCGAACGATGTGGTCGGACAGTCGGATGTGGACAACGGCGTTGCATCGACTACCCATGCTGTGATCTGGAAGAATATGGTCCAGATCATCGACCTTAACACCCTGCTCGATCCGAAGTTGCAGCCGACTCCGGATTGCACAACTTGTTGGGAGTTACTCTACGCCAATGACATCAACGACATGGGCCAGATCGTGGGCGCCGGATTGCTAAATGGAGAGTTGCACGCTTTCCTGCTCAGCCCTCCGTGCCTTACCGCAGGCGGCGACACCGATGGCGACGGACTTTGCGATGATTGGGAAAAAAACGGCTACACCGATCCGGTAACCCACAAGTTTGTGGATCTGCCGCACATGGGCGCGGATCCCATGCACAAGGATCTTTTCGTTCAGGCCGATTACATGGTGGATACCAATATTACTGTTTGCAGCTATCAAGCGAACTGTGATTTTGCCCATACCCACAAACCCAATCCCGATGCAATCGCACAGCTGACTCAGGCATTCGCAAACGCGCCGGTGCAAAATCCCGACGGAACCATGGGAATTAATCTGCATGTGGACTGCGGTTCCGATTGCCTTATGAACCCTAAGACTGGGGAAAATTGGGGCGATTACTCCACGGCTAAGAGCATCATTCCGGAAATTCCGATTCTGGGCGGACCCATGTCCCTGGTCTGTGTGGCAACGGCTGGTGACGCTTGCGAATATGATTGGACGGCGTTCAATAACATAATGACCGCCAATTTTCCGCCCGAGCGTGCCCCGATTTTCCATTACATGATTTTCGCTCACTCGATCGGTGTCTTTAACGACAAGGGAAATCTCCAAAACACATCGGGCAAATCTCAAGGGATCCCAACCAACAGCTTCGTTGTTGCCTTGGGTTATTACTCTGGCTTCGTGGGAACCAGCCGGCAACAGGCCGGCACCTTCATGCACGAACTCGGCCACAACCTGGGATTGGGCCATGGCGGACAAGATGACGTCAATTACAAGCCCAACTATCTGAGCGTGATGAACTATGCCTTCCAGATGGGTGGCTTAATTACAGGTGGCATCCCCGGGCTTTTGGACTACTCCCGCTTTTCCGACATTCCTCCTTTGGACGACACTTCACTCGACGACCACGTTGGAATAAATGGCGGACCCCTCACCGCAAATTATGGAACCTCTTATTACTGCCCTGGCGGTAACCCGTCCAACGATCCTCTCCTCAACATCGGGCAGCGGTATGTCCTCAATGCGAACGGGCCGATAGACTGGGCGTGCAGCGGAATAATTACAATCGCCGTCAAGTCAGATATCAATGCCGCTTATGACGAGTCAACTCCTAACGTACGCATTCCCTTGTACGGCGTATTGAACAGCTTCGAGGATTGGTCAAATTTGATTTACACAGGTGGCGGCATCGGTGGATCAGGAATCTCCGCCGGATTCCGGAACACTCTCCGCGACTACGAGACACAGGTGCCCATTAATCCTGCGACCCCCTATGATGTTCAGGTCGTGAGTCCTGGTTTTGCGGAGGTTTTGCCTGGTACTTCTCTGAATCTGACGTACACCATCACTAACACTGGGACGCAATCGGACACCTATAACCTCACGCCCGTGTCGCAATCCACGTGGTGGAACATCTCGGGCGTCCCGGCTACGGTTACGCTGGCAGGTGGTGCCACGCAACAAGTGACAATTCCGGTGAACGTCCCAGCAAGCTTGGGTTGCTCAAATCTCAGCACAATCCGTGCGACATTCTCCCTGCGCGCGGTGAGTCAGACACACGCGACCTTGTTCGACAGCGGTGTTGCTGAACTGGACTTAGTCTCGTCTCCGACGGCCTTGCCGGTGCCCGGTATTACGGGCCTGACGCAGAGCGAAGCGCAAGCAGCGATTCTCGCCGCAGGGTTTGCTACCGGAGCGGTGACCACGAACTCTTCCCTAACCGTTCCCGCGGGCACGGTCATCGCGCAAACTCCATCCTCATGTGGATTTGCCGCGCCCGGTGCCGCGATTTCCATCCTGGTTTCCACCGGTCCAGCTTTTGTCGCTATGCCGAATGTCGTCGGCGACACCCAAGCGATGGCTTCCGCATCCATCACTTCGGCCGGACTCGTACTCAGCGCAGTCTCCACCACGGCCTCGCTGACGGTTCCCGCGGGCATCGTCATCTCCGAAAGTCCCGCAGCCGGCACAAACGTTTTGGCAGGATCGTCTGCCGGAATTTTAGTCTCCTCCGGCGGGTCCGCTACCGATGTCGTGCCCAACGTAGTCGGCCAGAGCTTGGGAGCAGCGACCACTTCGCTTGGCGACATGGGACTCGTCCTAGGCACAACCACCGGTTCCGTTTCTTCGACGGTGGCCGCCGGCACAGTGATTTCCGAAACTCCCTCGGCAGGAACATCCGTTAGCGCAGGTTCTTCTGTAAACCTGACCGTTTCCGTCGGGTCGTCGGCCTACACCGTAGTGCCCAACATTGTGGGTGACACTCAGGCACAAGCCCTGACCGCGATCACTTCCGCAGGACTTCTTTTCGGGGGACTGGCACAAGAGAGTTCCACAACAGTTCCGGCTGGCCGGGTGATCTCACAGAATCCATTGCCCGGGCTGTTCGAGTTTGCGGGCAATCTGGTCGGCTTCGCTGTTTCCGTGGGTCCGCAGCCCAATACTGTGCCCAACGTGTACGGCCTGACGCAAGCGGCGGCTAAGAGTGCTCTCGCTGCCGTCGGACTGGTTGGTACGGTAACGCTGTATCCTTCCACGGCGATGCCGGCGGGCGATGTTCTTGGACAAAACCCGGCGCCAGGTACCTATGCAACCGCAGGCTCAATCGTTAGCTTGACCGTCTCATCAGGCTCGCCGTCACCGCAATTTACGGTACCGGATCTCAGCACGGCACAGTATATAGTCGCGGCGGAAGAAATCAGCGCGGCCGGCCTCACTCTTGGTGCCTTTACTTCGCAATTGTCCTCCACCGTTTCACAAGGCTACGTCATATCGCAAAGTCCGCCCGCGGGTACCATACTGACTCCCGGGTCGCCGGTAAACGTGGTTTACTCCGGGGGTTCGCATCTCTACCCGGTTCCCAATGTAGTGGGACAAGGGCAGGATCTCGCGACTGAAAATATTCTGAACGCGTTCTTTTACCTGGCCGTAAGCAGGCAGTCTTCGACCACCGTTCCGGACGGCGTGGTGATCTCGCAAACTCCCGCCGGTGGCAGCCAGGCTTTATTGGGTGCAATCATTAGTCTGGTGGTTTCCTCGGGTGGTCCTGTGATGGGCACCGTGCCCAACACCTTATACGATCCGAACGCAATCCCCTACGGGACGGTGGGAACCATAGGCCAGGCCTTCCAGGCCATCTACGCAGCGGGTTTTGCTGTCGGCTCGGTGACCACCCAGATCCCACCTACCTCAGTATTCGTGCCGGCGAACTACGTCATCTCGCAGAATCCGGCACCGGGCACCCAGGCTCCCTGGGGCACTTCGATCAACCTGGTTATATCAAGCGGCGAAGCTTACAGTGCAGTGGTTCCCAACCTGGTTGGAATGACGCAGTCGGCCGCTATCACCACGCTCCAAAACGCGTCGGTGCCTCCACTCCTCAAGGGCGACGCCTTCTGGAGTTACGCGCTCACGACCCAATCCTCGACGACCGTGCCCGCGGGCAATGTCATGTCGCAGAATCCACCGCCAGGAACGGCAATTGTCCAAGCACCCTATCAACAGCAGGTTGGTTTTTCCGCGTTCGTGCTAGGCCCGGTGAATTTTGTTGTTTCGGCTGGGCCGAGTCCCGTGCCGAGCTATTCCTACTTGAGCCAGTTTGGTTCGAATGGCGGAGCTTCGTCACAGGATGGGCAATTCAGCAGCATGTGCGGCCTCGCCATCGATCCGGTCAGCCGAAACATCATCGTTGGAGGCGAGGATGGGCGTATCCAGATTTTCGACTATAACGGGAACTTCAAGAGTTATTTCGGCGGGCACGGCCTAAACCTGACAAGTTTTACGAATAGTCAGTTTGCGGAGCAAATCATCGACTTCGAGGGCCCCGTCGGCAACGGGTTGTTCTGGACCGGTGGGCAAACGGCCCTCGCCGTTGACCCTGTCAATCACAACATCGTGGCGGTCGATGTCCAGGGCCAGCGCGTACTGATTTTCAATTCCGCGGGAGTATTTCAGAGTCAATTTGGCACAGCCGGTTATGGCGCTGGGCAGTTTGCTTTCAATCGCACTGCCCTGGGCATTGCGGTTGACCCAGTGACCGAAAATATTTTGGTGTCGGACAGTGGCAACAACCGCGTCCAGATTTTCAATTCCGCGGGAGTATTCCAGAGTCAATTCGGCACAGTTGGTAGCGGGTATGCGCAGTTTGGTAATCCCTCCGGCATCGCCATCGATCCCACGAGTCGCAATATCGTAGTGGCGGACTGGGGGAACAGCCGCGTCCAAATTTTCAATTCCGCCGGAGGCTACTTGAGTCAATTTGGCGGACCGGGCGCAAGTAACGGGACGTTTTACGAACCCACCGCCATCGCTATTGATCCGGCCACCCACAATATTCTGGTGGCTTCCGCGGGCACTGGGAATACTTCCAATCCCTATCTGCAAATATTCTCTTCCGCTGGAGTCTATCTGAGCCAGTTCGGAGGCTACGGCACCGGCAACGGCCAGTTCACCGGCGGATCCTCCGGCCTCGCCTTCGACCCGGTCAGCCACAACATCGTCGTAATCGGCAGTAACAACAGTGTGCAGATCTTTGGGGTTGCAGCGAGCAGCTCGGGATCAACCACAACAACGTTGGCGGCTTCGAGCAATCCGGCGGCCTTCGGCCAACCTGTAACCTTCACCGCAACGATCGCGGGCAACAGTCCTACCGGAACGGTGCAGTTCTTGGATGGCGCCAGCAGTCTCGGCACGCCTATCGCTCTCACTGCGAGACTTGCGGCGCTCACGACTTCCACCTTGGCGGTTGGCCCGCATTCGATCACCGCTGTTTACAGTGGAGATACGTCCAGCCCCGGCAGCACATCCGTGGCTCTCAGTGAAGTGATTTCGCCCAGTCCAACCACAACAACCGTGACCTCATCAATCAATCCCGCAATTGCAGGTCACCTGGTTACTCTCTCTGCGACAGTCACGGGCACCAGCCCGACCGGCACGGTTGAATTCCTCAGCGGCGCCATGAGTCTCGGCGCTCCCGTTGCTCTCGCCAGCGGTATGGCTGTTTTCTCTACTACAACTTTGCCAGTTGGCACCGATTCCATCACAGCGGTTTATAGCGGTGACGGTTCCAACGCCACCAGCACATCAGGAGTTCTGAGCGAAACCGTTTCGCTGGCTCCCACCATCACCGCAGTCCTATCTTCAGCCGGCCACGCAACCTTTGGTCAGCCGGTAACCTTCACTGCGGTTGTGACTGGTGATGGCCCCACGGGCAACGTGCAGTTCTTCGACGGCCCCAATTCGCTCGCCGTGCCGGTTACGATGACCGGAAATATCGCCACGTTCACCACTTCCACCCTGGCCGTCGGCACGCATTCTGTCACCGCGGCCTATAAAGGAGACGCTTTCAATTCCCAGAGCACTTCACCGGTGTTCTCTGAATTTGTTTCGAAGAATCAGCCGACGACCACCTCGCTCGCCGCTTCCGTCGACGCGATCCTCATCGGACAATCGGTCACGTTCACCGCGACCATTACTGGCAGCAGTCCCACCGGCTCCATTCAATTCATGGACGGCATCACGAATCTCGGCAGCCCGGTTGCACTAACATCCGGCGCCGCCTCGCTAACCACTTCCGCGCTGACGGTCGGCACGCACCCCATGACTGCCGTTTACAGCGGAGATACAACCAATGCTCCGAGCACGTCCGCAGTTATCAGTGAAGTTGTTTCACTGAATGCAACAGCAACGACTGTAACTTCTTCGATCAATCCAGCCGTCACCGGCCAGATCATCACGTTCACGGCAATCGTGACCGGAAAGAATCCCACAGGTTCAGTTCTCTTCCTGGACGGCGCAACTCCGCTGTTTGACCCACTCGCTCCGGGCAGCGGGGTAATGATCCCAACTCCTCCCAGCCTGGCCCCCAATTCGCGCTCCACGCTGCTGTCCAACGGTCAGGCAAACACCACACTCTCCACCTTGTCCGTGGGGACCCATTCCATTACCGCGGTCTATCTTGGCGATGGAAACAATGGGAGCAGCACTTCTGCAGTTTTGAGCCAAGTCATTCAGTCGGCCGCGGCCCCGCCCGTGGTCACGCCCCCGGCGTCCATTTCCATCCCCGCGACGCAAGCCACCGGCGCAACCAGCGGCGCTTGGCCGGTTTTGGCCGCGTTCCTTGCAGGGGCCACGGCAACCTCCACCGTTTCTCCCGCGCCGACACGGCTCGCGCCGGAAGTGGGCGGTGTCGCTGTTACCAGCGCCACGCTCTTCCCGATCGGCACCACCACGGTCACTTTCCAGTTCAAGGACACCAACGGCAACATTGGCAGCGCCACCTCCTCAGTCACCGTCGCCCTCGGTATGCCGCGCGTTACCGGCAACATCGTCGGAATCGGAAGCGATCCGTCGGGCGCAACTTACTTCAATGTTGTGTTGACCAATACCGGAACCGGAAACGCACGCAACTTGGTAATCAAAACGCTGACTTTCCGCGCACTCTCCGGCACAGGAACGATCACCTATAACACAGCTCTGTCCCCCTCCTTGCCTCTTGCCATAGGCAACTTGGACGTGGGCGCCACCAGCACCACCCGCATTTATTTGAACGTGCCAACCACGGTGACGCGAATCGCCTTCGTCGAGAGCGGCCCGGTGCAGGATGTTACCGGAACCAATTTCACCTATTCGACCGCTCAAATGGTGATTCCGTGATCCAACGCTGAGGGAACCATGCAATCAAAGGAGAAATACATGCGACGTCTTTTCCTTGGAGTTATTCTTGCGACTGCTTTTGCGTTCGCAGCCCAAGCGGCCCGCGGCAACTCCCTCACCTTCACTGTGCTGCCGCCGGATATTTCCGGCTCCCCCGGTGAAACCATCGGCTGGGGGTATTCCATCACCGATAACAGCACAACCAATTATCTGGACATCCGTACTGTCGACAGCACCGTTTTCACCATCGGTGTTGCGGATAACACGCCCTTCGCTTTCTCCTTCGTGACCATCGCTCCGGGAGCCACGGAGACCCAGGCGTACGATCCAGCGAATCTTCTCGGGCTGTTTGAAGTGGCGATCTATCCGAGTGCAACGCTGGGTGCAATGGACTCGGGAGTTTTCGGACTGTACGGCGCGTTCTGTGATCCCTCGGACCCGACCTGTGCGGAGAATGGCGACTCAGCCGCCACGCTTCTGACCACCGGGGCCACAGGAGCTTATTCCGCAACGGTGGTCCCCCCGTCCGGCACGCCGATTCCCGAGCCTTCTTCAATTCTCTTGTTGATCTCTGCTCTGTGCGCAATCGGGTTTTGGAATTTGCGCCGGCAGGAAAACCCAGTGTGGTGAACTGTCGGATAGATGATGTCTTTTAAATTGCCTTGAGAGGCCCTGCTTCACTTGTGTTACAAAGCGGTCGAAATCTGGGTATTACTTCCTGAAGCATTTAAAACAGTCCGTGCAAGATCAAGAAGTTCAGCAACTTTAGATTCGGTCGCGACGGACTGATCATGCCGCCAATGGCAGATTGAAAAACATATGCACGCGTGGTGCGATTCGGTCCCCCGGCGCCATCGATACTGCCACGCCCTACAAAATTCCAAGTCCCTGAAACCACATAGTGTTCCCCGCTCGTGTAAGTGTGATCCGGTCGATATGCTTGGCGAACATAGCCCGCGTTTTGGCAAAATCAGAATTGACGATCGCGCTTGACTACTTCACATATTGTGAAGTACCATTAGCCAGTGCACATTGTGACGCGCAAGCATTTGAGCGAGGCCATACAGGAGTATCCAGGTGCTGCAAATGAGATCAAGGCATGGGTCGCTATAGTCGAAGGCGTCCGATGGCACAATTTTGCGGAAGTTCGGCTCATGTTTCGGGATGCCGACTACATCAACGGATACGTGGTGTTTAACATCCGACGAAACCGCTACAGGCTCATCACTGTCATTCACTATGCGAAGACAACAGATGAGAAACGGACGGAAGGACACGTCTACATTCGGTCTTTCCTGACACACAAGGAGTACAACGATCCCCGGAAATGGGATCGGAGATTTGGTGCAAAATGAATACAGTCCTCGCAGACCCGGCGAAAATGATTGCGAAGGGTGCTCCCCACGTCATACACAATGACAAGGAACTGGAAGTGTATACAAACGCCCTCTTCCAATTGACAGCTCTGGAGGACCCCTCTTCCGCGGAAGTGGAAGCAATCGAACTTCTGACCCTACTCGTGGAACGCTACGAGCAAGCGCACTACGCAATTCCCGACGCGGATGCAGTATCCGTCGTGCGGTTTCTCATCGAACAGCAAGGCCTTACGCAACGTGAATTAGCGCCGGAATTCGGATCGGAAAGTGCCGTTTCCATGTTTCTCGCCGGACAACGGAAGCTCACGCTCGAGCAGGTTCGCAAACTAAGTTCACGATTCAAACTTCCTGCTGATGTCTTCATTCGAAGACAGTAGCTAAGGCCACAGCCGAAGATCCCTCCCAGTTCCTCCGACCTGGCAGTTACGCGGCAGCCAACCGTCAAAAATGGATCGCTATCACTCGCCATGTACTCCACGCGCCGCCGCCAATCGAAGCCTGCTTGGCTGCGGCCCGAGTTTGATTGTTCAAGAAGCCGGGCACTCACGCAATCAGGGCTTGGAGGGGTTTACGCGGCCAAGTCGACAAAGAAGTTAGCTTGTGGCAGAACCGTGCATGCCGGCCCCCCGGCACCAGATTTTGCTGCTTCTTCGCGCAGGCCCTGTGTCCCTCCATTTCTACGCTTAGACTTAATCTTTCGAGAGTCATACTTGGCCGAGGCAGTAACAAGCCTGAACGTCGGCATAGAGGACCACCATTACTCCTGTGGACCGCAGGTCACCGCTTAATCAAACCAATGTTCTCCCACGCGATTCGTGCGAGGATGACGCCGAAGCATTCACCGCAGCTTGAGTAATTCGTCGCCACTATGCCACCCACTTCATTGTCAGCTTCTTGCGTTTTCTCGCGCAGTCCAGCAGATACAAATCAATCAGTTTCTGGTAAGGCAGTCCAGTCTCCTCCGCCAGTCGCTTGAAGTAGTCCACGACTTCCGGACTCAAGTTAATGCCCACCGCCTTTTTCTTTCTTGTGTACGGGTTCTTCAGCTCTTTCAATTTGGAGAAATCATATTCCTTCCTCATAGAAGCGCACCTCCTTTCTAGTCGCCTTACGGGCAGAAATAATCCTGACCACGGAATCGTTTTCCTTGTAACAGTGAACTACGAGAAGCGTTCTTGCCGCTGAACTCACACCAAGTAGAATGAACCGATCCTCGTGCTCGGAGTGCGCCGGATCATAAAATAGGCGCATGCGGATCGCTAAAAACGCTCTGGGCCTCTTCAAACCAAATTCCGCGCTCGATCCGACTGCTTTTGTTCTTCCGTTCGTCCCAACCGAACCGCAGCATCTCTAGATAATATCTAGATACGTGGGATATGGCAAGGCGGTTGCGTTTCGAGAGGCGCCGCATAGGTTCTGCACCGTGTAACCGGCCTTAGCAAACGCGGACTGCCGCAAGACCGCGAAGAGCCCATACGGTTCCTTGAGTTTCATACTGGGCCTTGGTCGACAATGAGGCTGTGAAGGCCGACCGTGCGCCAGAAATGGGCAGAGAAGAGACTCGACCGCGGCAAGATTCTGCCGGAACCCTCGTCCTCCGATCGGAGCCAGTGAAGAAGGTCGAAACAATCACGATCTTGCCGACCTAAGTCCCCGGGGCCTGCTCGAGGAAGCTTGCGGCGTTGCCGAGATGCAAAGTGTAGAATACGGTCGTGGCTACACCTGTCAGTTTGCCTATTCTCGAGCAAGGTGGCGTGAATCAGCGTTCACCCGCCCAGGCCAAAATTGCTCTCTTCCGCTCGCTGTTTCATGGACGAGAGGATGTTTATCCGCAACGCTTCGAAAGCCGTACGACGGGCAGAGCTGGCTATTCGCCGGCTTGCGGCAATGAGTGGGTCCGGGGAATTTGCGAGAAACCGAGAATCAAGTGCTCCGAATGTCCGCACCAACGTTTTCTTCGCATAACCGACGAAATAATTCGTTGGCATCTCGGCGGTCACGA
>Ga0210405_10000892_pt1 | contig 36895 bp, 29 predicted proteins | sample IncBWH11MmetaG_FD_155492 | JGI IMG/M metagenome (GOLD analysis project Ga0210405, IMG submission 155492) | Forest soil microbial communities from Barre Woods Harvard Forest LTER site, Petersham, Massachusetts, United States - Inc-BW-H-11-M | ecosystem: Environmental > Terrestrial > Soil >... | reverse complement strand
CTAGCCGGCTGCGTTTCTTGCTCATTCTGAGCGTGGCGGGCGAACCAAACGGAATTGAGCTAAGCATGTAGGCTTCGTGTCGTAGCGCTTTTCGGACGGGGGTTCGACTCCCCCCGCCTCCACCATTCTAACTGCCGTGCAGTCAATCGATTGCACAAGATACGCAGTTTCCATGTACTACTTGTGTCCAGCGCAAGTGAATGGAGACCGTCGCCGTTGTGTGCAGAGCTAGGGTGGCATAGACTACAACCAAGTTTGCGAGGTCGCTCTTGCTTCCCGCTGGCAAGTTTTCCAGATTGGCCCTCGCAGTCGCGGTCGCCCTGACCGCGCTTCTGGTCTTGGTCGTCGGAGGTTTCCGCTCTCCCGCAACAAGCCTCTTGTATTCGGATCTCTTGCAAACCGCAATCGTGCTATGGGCTGCCTATTGCGCGTGCCGTGTCGCCCTGCGTTCCTTGGGCTACTTGCGGCGGCTGTGGATGCTATTCGCTGTCGCGCTTTTTATGGCCGCGGCCGCACAGGCGCTGGAAACGTACTATCAAAACATTTCGCACCTGCCCGCAGCCGTACCCTGGCCGTCAGACATTCTGTTCATTCTGTGGGTGGTGCCGTGCGTGATGATGCTTTTGCCCAGGCCGGCGGGAGAATCCGGCGGGATCGACTGGCAGCAGATTTTGGATTTTGTTCAGGCGGTCGTGGTGGGGCTCGCTGCATATCTGTATTTTTTTTACGTTCCATCCCGTTGGGTAGCCGAAGGGCTGAACATGGTCCCGAAGGTTCTGCAGTTGCAGACGATTCGAGACGCCGTGCTTGCCGCGGGGTTTTCGATCTGGGCTGCAAAGGCCTCAGCGCCAGCAATGCGCGGCTTCTTTGGCAGGATATCTTTTTTTTTCGTAATAGCCAGCACGTCCGATTTAACTTATTTCCTCAGGTCGCATCCCGGTTCGGGCAAAGCAACTTGGAACGACATCGGATGGTGCGCGCCCTATTTGTTTGCGGCGGTGGCCGCGGTCACATGGAAGCGCGAAGGTGAGCTGGTTCCGGCAGCGGCGCCCCGGAAACAGCGCCTGGCGGCTCTTTCGCATCTTTTGCCGGTTGGTATACCTCTTCTAGTGCTCATTATGAGCTGGCGCATCAGTACGGAGGAAATCACGATCGCGTGGTTTGCCGTTGCCGCTTCGTTTGTCGTTTTTGCAACGCGCCTTATCCTAACCAATGAAAGACAACGGCGTATTGCGGACGAACTTCTTGCAGCCGAACAGGCGCTAGTGCGATCGGAACACATGTTTTCTTCCGCCTTCCGACTGGGTCCCGACCCCGTGGGTATAAGCCTGGTCCCGGAGGGCCGCTTCGTGGAAGTCAATGACAGTTTTACTCGCTTTACCGGACATACTCGCGAACAAACACTTGGGAGAACTCCGGAGGAAATGAATCTATGGGTTGACGTTTCGCATCGAGCGAAGGTCATAGCCAAGCTACGTGAGGAGGGGGAAGTCCGGGAGGAAGAATTTCGTTGCCGAACGAAGTCCGGGGAGATCCGCATCGGTCAATTTTCGGGAACATTGATCCAGCTAGATGGGCGGCCCCATGCACTGGTCGTAATTCGCGACGTTACTGCCCGGAAGCACGCGGAAGAGGCGCTGCGCGCCAGCGAAACGCGATTCCGCAGCCTAGTGGAAAGTTTGCATGTGGGCATCGCCCTGATGGGACCCGGAGCGGAAATTCTGTACGCGAATCAAGCAGCCCAGCAAATGTTCGATTTGCCGATTGAGGACGTGCTGGGGAAGAATTCTTCGGAACTGGGCTTGGTTGCTGTTTACGAAGACGGAACGGAAATGCCGTTCGCGATGCGTCCGAGTCCGCGGGCTTTGGCGATCGGGAAAGCAGTCCGCAATGAGGTCATGGGCTGGCGGCGCCCAGACTCGAATGAAGTTCTGTGGATTCTTGGGGGGTCCGTTCCGCTGTTCAGCGAGAACGGGCAGCTGGACAAGTTGGTCGTATCGTTTAGCGACATTACCAAGCAGAAGCAGGCAGAAGAGGCGCTGCACCAGTTGTCGACGCGCCTGCTGCAACTGCAGGACGAAGAGCGGCGGCGCCTGGGGCGGGAACTGCACGACAGCTTGGCGCAGAGCGTGCTGGCGGTGAACTTGAATCTCGCGCAGGTCGCACGCGCTTCGGTCCCTCTCGACGAAAGGTCGCGACGTGCGCTATCCGAGGCGCGGCGCGTACTCCAAGAAATGTCACAGGAAATTCGCACTCTCTCGTACTTGTTGCACCCGCCGGTGCTGGATGAGCTCGGCCTGACATCAGCGATCCGGGAATATGCCGCAGGGTTCAGCGAGAGGAGCGGGATTCAATTGGAAGTAGACCTTCAAGCGGGCTTTGGAAGGCTGCGTCAAGAGGCGGAGACGGCGTTTTTCCGGATCGTGCAAGAGAGCCTGTCGAACATCCAGCGGCATTCCGGCAGCGCGACGGCCAAGATTCGTTTACGCGGAGATGCAAGTCGCGTCGAACTGGAAGTGAGCGATCGAGGCCAAGGAATGGATCAGACGGCAGTCGAGCGAGGCCGGAGCGCGCGAACTCGCTTGGGCGTGGGGATACTCGGTATGCGCGAACGGATGACGCAACTCGGAGGAAAACTCGAAGTGGAGTCCAACTCGTCGGGAACCACAGTGCGGGCTGCTATTCCTTTGATGGCCGAGGTTTCCAATGCCCCTTCGCATTCTCGTGGCGGATGACCATCAAGTCGTACGAACCGGGCTCCGCACGCTTCTGGAGACCGAGCGCGGGTGGCAAGTGTGTGCCGAAGCCACTAATGGCCGGGAAGCTGTGGAGAAGGCGGGAGCATTGAAGCCGGATATCGCGGTACTCGACATTGGGATGCCCCTGCTAAACGGTGTGGAGGCCACCCGTCAAATCCGTAAGCTATCTCCGAAAACGGAAGTGCTGATTTTGAGCATGCACGACTCAGAAGTGCTCATCCAAGAGGTCCTGGAGGCTGGAGCGCGAGGATATATCTTAAAAGACGACGCGGATCGTGATTTGATTGCCGCGGTGGATGCCCTCCGCCAGCACAAGTCGTACTTGTCCTCGCGCGTATCCGGGGTTTTCTCCAAAACCGTCGGCTCACTTGGTGAGGATTCCGCAGCAGACCGTAGGCGCTTGACCCCGCGCGAGCGGGAAATCCTTCAGCTTCTCGCGGAAGGAAAGAGCAATAAGGAAATCGCCGGTTTCCTGGGCATCAGCGTGAAAACGGCCGAGACACATCGCGCCAACATCATGCTCAAGCTCAATTTTCATTCCATCACCGAGCTTGTCCGCTACGCGGTTCGCAACAAAATCATCCAGGGCTAACGACCACCTGCCCGAATCTACAGGCAATCCCCTAGGGAATCAGCCGAATTTCGTTTCATCTTGGAACAATGCAAACTACGCTCCAGATTTTGAACATCTAGTGTTCAGCAGGAGTGTGTGATGGACGCCAGTAATCGCCGCATTCGTGTCTTGGTCGCCGATGATTCGCCAACTGCTCTACTGGCGGTTTGCAGGTATCTGGAGTTCGAGGGAGAGTTCGAAATCGTCGGGACGGCCACCGATGGCTTGGATCTTTTGCACAAGAGCAGGGGGTTGCGTCCCGACCTGGTGCTCACCGATTTGAGCATGCCTCAAATCAGCGGGCTCGAGGCGACGACAGAGCGCGAAAGTTATTTCCTGAATTGCGCATTCTGATCTTCACGGAATTGAACGGTTATTCACTTCGGGACGAGTGCCTGCGATGCGGCGCCGATGGCTTTGTCGAAAAGAGCCAAATGCCCGAAAAGCTCATGGAGGAGGTACGCAAGCTCTTCCCGAAAAATCAGTAGCTGGATGGAAATACCAACGAACTTTACCAACGAAGAGGTCATTCGAAGGGCTTCCGGCGCCAGGCAGCACGGGTCGTCACTAAAACCGAAGCTAGAGCGGTGCTTTGCTTCGGGCCATCGAACGATTCGCAAGGAAAAGCAGAACGAAATCATGACATGGCCTTTTTATCGAATTCTACTTATTGAGGATGATCCGTCGACGACCCAAAGCATCTGGGACATGTTGAAGGACAGTCAGGATTGCACTTTCCAAATGGTGTGCGCCAAATCCTTGCAGACGGGTTTGCCGAAACTGGCATCGGAGATTGATGTCCTTCTTCTGGATATTCACGCTCCCGACTACAGCGGCCTCGCTCATGTGTCAGAGATTGATTCTCAATTCAATTCCTTGCCGATCATCGTCTTGATTTCGCAGGAGAGGGAAATGGTGGGGAAACAAGCTCTGGACGCAGGCGCTGCCGAATACCTGGTGAAAGAAACTCTCAGCCGGGAGTTGCTCCTAAGGGCTCTACAGTATGCCACTGAACGCAAGCGGGCCTCAGGGACTCTCTTGCGAAGAGTCCGGCCAGTACTCGATGAGGTACCACGCGCTAATTGAACGTGGCTGCGATTGACGACACGCCGGGGCGGCAAGCCGGGCCTGTTGCAAAGATTTGAGCCTCATGCATCGCACGGGCGATGCGACCGAAGACGAGAACCCGCTAGGGGAATCAACTCGGCAAGGCCAAAAGGAGAGACGTAATGTCATCGAAGAAGATTCTGCTGGTGGACGATTCCTGCACGGCACGGCTGGTGAACAGAATGATATTCAGCCAGAAATCGAATTATGTGTTGATCAGTGCGATTGACGGCAAGGAAGCCGTAGAGAGGGCGCGCGAGGAAAAGCCTGACCTTATTCTCATGGATATCGTGATGCCTCGCATGACCGGACTGGAAGCCTGCCGCGCGCTGAAAAAGGATAAGGAGACGGAGAAAATCCCGGTCATCCTGCTGACCACGCGTGGCGAAGAACAGTACGTACAAGAAGGCTACGCGAGCGGGTGCAGCGACTATTTGACAAAACCCGTGAATGACGGCGAGCTTCTCGACCTATTGAAAGCGTATCTAGGCGAGTAATTCAAAGCGGCCAAACCCAATGCAGAGCTCACTCAGGAGTAGCGAGGGAAAAAGATGATCGGCACAGGAAATGGAAACCGTCCACCGGTGAAGGCGAGTTGCCGGAACGTAGCGGCGCAAGGGCACTCAACGATCCCCAGGGGAACAGAGGAGCTGCGCTTGCGCGTGGAACAACTCTCACTGCGCGAACAGATCGAGCGAAATCATTTTCTCCTCATGCGGCTCAACGCGGCGAACGCGCGGCTTACCCAAAGTCTGGAACAAGACGACGCCTTCGAGGCTATCGCCGAAATCATCGCAAATCTGATTGGCTCTGAAGAAGTAGCAATATTTGACTATCACCGCGCCGAACAAAACTTTTCCCTGGCCTGGTCGTCGGGAGTTGAAGCAGACGCGCTGCAGCCCTTCCTGTGCGGCGCGGGGATGTTCGGCCGCGCGGTGCAGCAGGGCACAAGCCAATTTCAAGAGCGCCAGCCGGAGACAGCTCTTCTGCCCCACGAGAAGAACTTGACCGCTTGCATAATTCTGAAGTCCAGCGGCGAGATTGTCGGGGTCATCGCCATCTTTGGTCTTCTCCCGCAGAAGAACAACCTGGAATGGGCCGACTTTGAATTGTTGAAATTCCTGGAAATCTACGGGGCCGTGGCCATTAAGTTTCACAGGCTACAGGGGAGACAGGTGTCGCCATGAGGCCGCCTGCGCCCATGAAACATGCCTCACGCGCTCCGGCGGAGTCGTTGCCGGCTGGGAGTCATGGTTCATCGTCCTCACATTCTCTTTTTCTTCACGCCGGCCAAGTTTTCGTGTCCGCGGAAGCGAAATCCATCGTTCTCATTCTCGGTTCTTGTGTTGGAGTATGCATCTGGGACGCCGTTAAGGGCATCGGCGGCGCCACCCATTACTTGCTGCCCAACTGGGGTGGAACGGGAGCGGCATCGCCCCGTTACGGCAACGTGGCGGTTTCGATGTTGGTGCAAAAGCTCGTGGAGGCCGGAGCAAATCGCGGACAACTCCGAGCCAAAGTTTTCGGCGGAGGGTGCTTGTTCGATTCCATGCGTGAATCGAATTCGGGCAAAGAGCATCATCTCGGCAGCCGCAACGTTGAGATGGCTCTGGAGATGCTTGCGAAAGCGCAAATCCCGGTGGTGTCCACGGTCGTTGGCGTGGACCGGGGGCAACGCATCGTGTTCCGCACGGATACAGGCGACGCAGAAATAAAGGTTTTGTAGAGGGATCATGGAAATTAATCGCGAAATGTTGTTACAGTCGTTCCGGGAAGAAACCGAGGAATGTCTGGTGCAAATGGAGCAATCGCTCCTGGCGCTAGAGACGCATTCCGAAGATCGCGAACCAATCTCCTCTCTGTTTCGCGCCGCGCACACCATTAAGGGCAACGCTTCCTTGCTGGAGTTCAATGCCCTCGCACGATTCCTCCACAATGTTGAGGATCTGCTGGACCTCTGCCGCAGCAAGACCGTAGCGCTATCCCAGGAAGTAATCAATGTCTTGCTTCAGGCCGTGGACACCCTCCGCCAAATGGCCAAGCGGGCGGTCGAGGGTGAAGAGAGCCTTCTTCCGGAGCACGAGGCATTGAGCGTACGCCTCGCCGACGTGACTGCTGAATTCAAGACCGCCGAGACACCCGGTGCACAGAAGAGTTCCTCATCATCCGTTGAGGACTCTTCTGCCGGCGCCACCGTGTCCAAAGCAGCGGTTCAAAACCTCCGCGTCGACGTTGGCAGGCTCGATCGCATGTTGAACCTCACCGTGGAGTTCGCGATTGCCCAGGGTCGCCAGCGACGAATGCTCGAAGAACAATTCGGCCAAGCCGCCAGCGGCCGCGAAGTTCTGGAGTCCCATCATGGGTTGGAAGCGTTATTCCTGGAGTTGCAAGAGCTGGTGATGAAGATTCGCATGGTCCCGGTGGGGCCGACTTTTCACCGCTTCGCTCGGAGCGTGCGCGACGCCGCTCGGAAGAGCGGAAAGCTTGCGCGCATGCTCGTCGTTGGTGAAGACGTCGAAGTCGACACCACCATCCTCGAGCACATCCATGACCCGCTGATGCACATGATACGGAATTCCGTGGATCACGGTTTGGAAACGCCGGAAGTCCGCCGCGCTCTGGGAAAGGACCCCAGCGGGAAAATCGTCCTGCAAGCTTTCCATGATTCCGGGAACATCGTCGTGCAGATCTCCGACGACGGGGCGGGCCTCGATCATGAGAGCATTCTCACCCACGCGCGGGCGCAAGGAATAATTCCAGAGGGAGCGCGCCTGACCGAAGCCGAGATTCACAACCTCATCTTTCAGCCGGGATTTTCGACGGCCGACAAAGTGTCTGAACTCTCCGGCCGCGGCGTCGGCCTGGATGTCGTGCGTCGAAACGTGAACGCCCTTAGCGGCGCCATTCAAGTCGCAAGCCGCAAAGGCCAGGGGACGACGTTTACCATCCGCCTGCCGCTCACACTTGCCATCATTGATGGCTTCGCCGTGAAAGTGGGCACGGAAACTTACGTAATCCCTCTCAGTTCCGTGCAGGAATGTCTCGAGCTGCCTGTGGAGAAGCACAGTTCCGACGAAGGCGGCGTCATCAATTTGCGAGGCGAGGCTTTGCCTTACGTGCGGCTTCGCGATCTGTTCGAATGTGGCGGCGTCACTCCGGCTCGCGAAAAAATTATCGTCGTTGAGTATCACGGCGGCCGCGCCGGTCTCGCTGCCGACGAATTGCTGGGTGAGCAGCAGGCGGTGATCAAGCCGCTGGGGCGGCTGTTTCAGGGAATTCGCGGTGTTTCTGGTTCAACGATTCTGAGCAACGGGCGCGTGGCGCTGATTCTGGACGTACCTGCCCTTTGTGCGGAAGCGATCCACCGGAGCGCCGAACTGGTTTCGCAGTAGGGCCATTTGGAAGTGCGAGGCGGCGCGGGGCCGCACTCGGAATATCGTTCGAAGGAGAGTCGTATGTTGAAGAATATATCGATTGGAAAGCGGTTGGCGATCGGCTTCGGCCTGATCGTAGTACTTCTCATTTCCATGGGACTTAGCGGCTATTGGGGAATCGAGGCTATCACGCGTGAAACGTTGAAGGTCTTGGAGGGTGACGCCAAGGTGGTGACCCTTGCCGCACGCGCCAAGGCGACCACGCTGGAGTTGCGTCGGTTCGAAAAGGATACGTTCCTCAACATTGAGGAGCCTCAGATCAGAACTCAGTACGCTGCCAAGTGGGATGCGCAGCGGCAGAAGCTCCGCGAAGTCTTCGGCGAACTTGAAAAATTCCAACTTTCGGCGGACGACAAAGCCAGTCTTCGCTCCATGCGGGAGGATCTGGACGTCTATGAGAGCGGCTACACCAAAGTCCTCGGCATGATTCAAGAGGGCAAGCTCCACACGCCGCAGGAGTGTAACGCCAAGATCAATGAGTACAAAGATTCGATTCACCGGTTGGAGGATCTGGCGACCGACCTGACGAACCACCATGCCGAAGTGCTGGTACCAGCGGTGACCGAAATCGCCAAGACCACGACCAGTACGCTCGTGATTTTCTCAGTCATGTCGATCTTCGTCAGCATAATCGTCACTCTCAGCATCTCGCGTGGCATCACCAAGCCCATCCAGGAGGTGCTCGACGTCGTCGAGAACATCAGCGCCGGAGATTTGACCAAGACCATCAACGCGAATCGCGGAGATGAGGTCGGCCGCCTGCTCGGGGCCATGGCCAAGATGACTGGCAAGCTCAACGAAATGATTGGCGAAGTGCGCATGGGCGCCGGATCGGTGAGCACCGCCGCCACCCAGGTAGCTTCCTCCGCCAGTATCGTCTCTCAGGGCACTAGTGAACAGGCAGCCGCTGTCGAACAGGTGACCAGCAGCATGGAGCAGATGAGCGCTTCCATTACGCAGAACGCCGAAAACAGCCGCAAGATGGAGCAGATGGCGCGCAAGGGCGCTCAGGACGCCGGTCAGAGCGGCCAAGCCGTCCAGGAATCTGTTTCCGCAATGAAATCGATCGCGGAAAAAATCGCCGTCATCGAGGAAATTGCCTATCAGACCAACATGCTGGCCCTGAACGCCGCGATCGAGGCGGCCCGTGCCGGCGAACATGGCCGCGGATTCGCCGTAGTCGCAGGTGAAGTGCGCAATCTCGCGGAGCGTTGCCGAACTGCTGCACAGGAGATCGGCGGCTTAGCCACTGCCAACGTGCAGGTCGCGGAACGTTCGGGTGGTTTGTTGACCGAACTGGTCCCGGCTATTCAAAAAACCGCCGACTTGGTACAGGAAGTGGCCGCGACGTCCAGAGAGCAAGCCGCTGGCGTGAGCCAGATCAACGGAGCCATCAGCCAGGTTGGGCTGGTCACGCAGCGCAACGCCGCCGGCGCGGAGCAACTCTCCAGCACCGCTGAAGAACTCGCGTCTCAGGCCGAAGCCTTGCAAGACATGATCAGCTTCTTCCGCGTCAGCTCTCTTGGCGATCACCGCGGCGTCAAGAAACACAAGGCCGACAAGCTCCATCTCCAGGACGCCAACGACCACGATAACCATGGCTCCTCCACGTACGCGGGAAAGCCGAACGGCGACCACGCCGAGTCATTTGCCCGAATCTAAGCCGCGGAGGAACCTCATGGAAATCAAAGAAAAAGAAGAAGTGGTCCAACAGCAATACTTGACCTTTTTCCTCGCGGAGGAGGAATACGCGATCAACATTCAGCGCGTAAAGGAAATCATCGAGTACACCACGGTCACCAAGGTGCCCAAAGTGCCAGAGTGGATTCGTGGCGTCATCAACCTGCGCGGCAATGTCGTTCCCGTTGTGGATCTCACCGTGCGTTTCGGACTCGGGGAGCGCCCGGTAACCAAGACGACCTGCATTGTCATCGTCGAAGTCGAGCAGGACTCCGAGCGCACCGTGATGGGCGTGATCGCGGATGCCGTCAACCAGGTCATCGATCTTGCTCCTGAAGATATCGAAGAACCTCCCGCATTCGGCACTCGCGTGCGCTTGGAATATCTCTTCGGGATGGGCAAACTCGGCAAGAAATTTGCCCTCATCTTGAACGTCAACAACGTCTTGAGCAATACCGAGCTGTTGACCGTTTCCACTCTTCAGGCTGCGACTTTGGACGCTCGAAACGATGTTGAAGGTAACTCCGTCGAGCAACTGGAAGAGTAATGGCCTCCGGAGAAAGCCCAGTCCATTCGCCGCTAATGTTGCCCAAACCGATTCCGGATCTCGTGGCGGAAGAGTTTCATCTTTTTCAGGCCCTCGTCCTCCGCGAATCCGGAATCCACCTGGGCGCCAAGAACCGCGCCATGCTGGTAAGCCGCTTGTGGAAGAGATTGCGTGCCCTGGAATTGAACTCCTTCTCTTCCTACTACCGGCGGGTGAAGGCCGATCCTCAGGAAATGGTGCTCATGCTCGACTGCATTTGCACGAACGAAACGCATTTCTTCCGCGAGTCGGCTGCCTTTGATTGTCTGCGAAGCCGCGTTTTCCCCGAATGGGTGGCGGCCGCGGACGCCGGAAAACGCAGCAGGACGCTGCGGATCTGGAGTGCGGCGTGTTCCACCGGCGAAGAAGCCTATTCGCTGGCAATGTCGCTGCTTACCTATTTCCCGCCGGCCGCCGATTGGAAGATCGAAGTTCTCGGAACGGACCTCTCCACCAAAGTGCTGGCCCGCGCTTCAGCTGGCATCTGGCCCGCCGAGAAAATCTCCGGCGTGCCACTTGAGTATCAACGAAGGTTCCTTTTGAAGGGCTTTGGGCCGGACAAAGGCAAAATCAAGGCGGTGGACGAACTCCGGCAGGTCGTCCGGTTTCAGCGGCTCAATCTCACCCAACAACCCTATGCGGTCACCGGCCCGTTTGACCTGATTTTCTGCCGCAACGTACTCATCTATTTTCAGTGGGAAACAAAAATAAAGGTCGTCGACGCCCTTGGAAAATACTTGAGCCCCAACGGATACCTGTTCCTCGGACATGCGGAAAGCCTTCATGGTGTCGCGGACAAACTACAGTTGGTCGCGCCAAAGGTTTTCCCGTCGCCCAAAACCGCCATGGCCCGCGGCGGCGCCCTCTGCATTCTCCAACGCCGCGAGAATGCCGTTCGTGACTGGGTATTTTGACTTGAAGCCCCGGCACACGCACGACACGGGTTTCACGAAATAGGAGAAACGTGAGCTCTACTAAGCACCAAGATTTCGCAGAGACTCTCCCGGCCCCCGCGCCGGGTAACTCCGGCCTTCTAAATGTTCTCGTGGTGGATGACTCGGCAATCGTGCGCCAGGTCCTAGTGTCCGTACTTTCCGAGAAGCGCGGATTCCGTGTCCATGTGGCGGCTGATCCCCTCATCGCCATGGACAAAATGAAGAAATTTCCCCCGGACGTCATTCTTCTAGATCTGGAAATGCCTCGAATGGATGGCCTGACTTTTCTAGAGAAGCTTATGTCCCAGAATCCAGTGCCTGTCGTGGTTTGCTCCGGATTGACCGGCCCAAGGACCGAAGCGGCCATCCGCGCCTTGGAAATGGGTGCGGTTGATATCATCACCAAACCAAAGGTCGGTGTCCGCGGCTTCCTGGAAGAGTCCGCCGTTCTGCTCGAAGATGCCGTGCGGGCAGCAGCGAAGGCCCGCGTAAGCAAATTTCGCAGGCTCCGCAAAGATTCCTCGAGCTATCACTCTGCCGATGTCGTGATTCCTCCCGCCGTCCTGCCTGTGTCCCCGCAGCACCGCGAAAAGATTGTCGCCATCGGGGCTTCCACGGGAGGCACAGAAGCCCTCCTTCAGATTTTCGAGGAGATGCCCGCGGATTGCCCTGGGATTGTCGCGGTCCAGCACATGCCCGAGGGTTTTACGGCGGCCTTCGCGAAACGGCTCAATGGCATTTGTCGTATCGAAATAATGGAAGCGGCCGATGGCAACAAAGTGCTTCCCGGCCGGGCCTATATTGCTCCTGGAAACCGGCATACGCTTGTCCGCCGCCTCGGTCAGGGCTATTTCCTCGAGGTGCGCGATGGCTCCTTTGTGTCGCGACATCGCCCCAGCGTCAATGTTCTGTTTCGGTCCGTGGCCCAAGCTGCCGGTGCTAGCGCGGTGGGCATTTTGATGACGGGTATGGGCGACGATGGCGCGGACGGTCTCCTCGAAATGAAACAGGCCAATGCGTTCACAATCGCACAGGACGAAGCCAGTTGCGTGGTATTCGGCATGCCACGAGAAGCCATTCTTCGCGGTGCCGTGGACGAGGTTCTCTCCTTGTCTCGCATTCCGTCCGCGATTTTGCGAAATACCCTTGCCCCGAAATCCTAACCATTACGCCCATCCTCTTATTTCGTCCCGATATGTTCGGTTGGCATCAATTTTGCGGTTTTCTGCGCCTCTGGCGTTTAGTAGAATCACCTCCACTATTTCCTGAGATGTTTACGCCCTTTCATGATCTCGCGGCCGACACTCCCATTCGAGGATTTTTGCATCTGCCTTCCCGGCCAAGCGGCAAGGCCATTGTCCTCACCCACGGTGCCGGGGCCAACTGCCAGTCGAAGCTCCTGATCGAAATGTCCGAGGCGCTCGTGGCCTCCGGTTTCTCCGTGCTTCGTTTCGATTTGCCATTCCGTTCGGAGCGTCCGCACGGGCCACCCTCGCCCGGCAGTGCAGCGCGGGACCGCGAAGGTCTGCGCCGGGCAGTCGTGCTGATGAAGGAAAGAGAGCGCGGGACCGTATTTCTCGGCGGCCATTCCTATGGCGGGCGGCAATCGTCCATACTCGTTTCAGAAGATCCCGGGCTCGTCGACGGTTTGCTGCTTCTCTCTTACCCCCTGCATCCGCCTCGAAAGCCTGCCCAGCTTCGCACCGCGCACCTCCCGAAGCTGCGTAAGGCGGCTTTTTTTGTCCATGGCACACGCGATCCTTTCGGAACGATCCCGGAAATGAAAGTCGCCTTGAAACTGATCCCTGCCCCGCACGCCCTCCTCGAGGTCGACGGCGCAGGCCACGACCTTCTTGCCAAAAAGATTCCTGGCGAATTGCCAAGCCGTGTTGTTAGCGAATTTTGCAGCTTCCTCGGCAAGCCCGCTGCGTGAATATTCCTTCAAGCTTTCCAGCCTCAAGTTGCAAATCGTATTGCGGCCCGGGCCTTCGCCTTTGCGGCTTCCTCTTCCCGGTTTTTTGGTGCTGCGGTCGTCTCAAGGGAATGAATGAGTTGTGCCGAGATTCGTGCGATCTCATCGATGGCGGCAACGAACGAGGCTTCATTGGCCTTCGACGGCTTGTTGAACCCGGTGATTTTTCGCACGAACTGAAGAGAGGCCGCGCGCACCTCTTCGGGGGTGACGGGCGGATCAAAATTGAAAAGCGGTTTGATATTCCTGCACATGGGATTAGGCCTCTGAGTGATTTTAACGAGGGAGGACTAGGTAGTGCCAGCGGTTCTTGTTTTGGCGCCCCCGAGTCGCTGACGCGCGTATCCGCACCAGGGGCTTGAGGGATCGAGCGTGATGTAGGCTTTCCAATGCCGCTGCGCTTCGTTGTGCGCGCCGAGCTTTTCGCAAACAAACGCGAGGTTGTAGTGCGCGTCGGGATAGTTTGGGTCGAGACGGACGGCGTTGCGAAGATGCAGTCGCGCCGCTTCGAGCCTGCCGACTTCTTCGAGAACACTGCCTAAATTGAAATGGGCCAAAGCATTCTCGGGATCGACCTGCAAAGCGCGCATGAAATATTCGGCTGCTCTTTTCAGGTTCCCTTCTTCGTAGCAAAGCGTTCCGCAATTGAGCAAAGCATCCACCTTCTGCGGATCAATACTCAAAGCATGGTCGTACGCTTCGATCGCTTGCGCCCTGGTATTTTCCTCCGCGTCGTATTCGAGCGCGGTGGCCAGCCAGTCATCTGCGTTGGGCCCGGCCATGACGCGCACTTTTTCGCCAAGCTCGCGCGTCTCGAAATTCAAGACGAACTGACCCGATAGCGGTTCCAGCCGCGCTTCGCCACGCTCCACAACGATATCTTTTCCATCGGAAAGAATCCGCAGCTCCGCCAGCGGCGCGTGGACTTGAGCAAGTTTCTCGTGAAGCGCGGCCAGAGCACGGCGCAGCCGGTTAGCGGGCACTCCTTTTTCGACCAATTGCTTGACTGTTCGCAGGCCAATCAGGTCGCGAAAATCGTAGAAGCGGTTTCCTTGTCCTTTTCGGGGAGAGACGAGTCGTAGGCGATCCCAATAATCCAGCTGCTTCGCGGTCAGACCCAGAATGCGCTGGACATCCTCTGTGCTGAATGTGTCCGTCGCGCTCATCTTGAAATTAACCGGTGGCCTTCTTTCCTGTCCTCTTGGGCACGGCGGAGATCGGTTGCACGGCGCGAGCTGGGGGTTTCTTGCCCACAGGAGCCTCCGCTGTGGCTGCGGGCGCGGAGGCAGCAGCTGGCGCCTGCTTTTCCGCGAGGCTCTTTTTGAGGGCCTCCATCAAATCAATCACGGGAGCCATGTGCGGCTGCGCCACTTCGGTGACTTCCTGGCCCTTGAGCTTCGCGGCGATCATGACGCGCACATTTTCTTGGTATTCGTCGCGATATTTTTCCGGCGCAAACGGAGCCGCAAGGCTTTCGATGAGCTGTTGCGCGAGCTTCTTTTCCTGGTCCTTCAATTCCACCTTGTCTGTCGGAACGGATTCCGCCGCGCGAATCTCGTTGGAATAGAACATGGTGTGCAGCGTCATTCCCCTGCTACCGGGTCGAAGGATCACGATGTGCTCTCGTTGATGCATGGTGAGCTTGGCGATGGCGCCGTAGCCGGACTCTTGCATGGCGTTCAACAGCAGCTTGTACGCCTTGACGCCGGCGTCCTCCGGCGCAACGTAGTAAGAGGAGTCGAAATAGAGCGGGTCCATGTCGTCCAGTTTCACGAATTCCAGGATTTCCATGACCTTGGCCGAGGGAGGCTCGATCTTGTCGAGTTCCTCTTCACTGAAGAGGACGTATTGATCCTTTTCATACTCGTGGCCCTTGACGATTTCGGAGCGCTCCACATTGCGGTTGCAGACCGGGCAAAACAACGGCTGCTTGAGCCGCGAATGGCACACATTATGGAGCTGGTTGAAGCTGATGCGCTCGCCGCGGGCGGCGGCGGACATTCGCATGGGAATGGAAATCAACCCAAAGGTAAGGTGGCCTTTCCAGACGGTCGTGGCCATGTGGACGCTCCTTCGACAACAAGCTGGGATGGTGCCTAAGCTTTTTAAGATTAGCTGCGCATTTGGCAAGAAGCAAGATGCATCCATGCCCGGTGATGCTCATTTTACAAAGTGGGGCAGGACGACTCTGCGACCCAGGAGGCGGCATGGGATAGAATCCGTCCATGGCCAAGCTCGAAGAATACCGGCGCAAACGCCGCTTCGACCGAACCCCCGAGCCCTCTGGCGGCGAGCCTGAACCGGCCGCCGGCAAGGTCCAGGACAAGCCCTCTCCGGCCGCCAAACCCGCTGCCGCGGGCAGGCGCACACGGCTGCCGAAGCCGAAACTGCCACAGTTGGAAGTGCGTCCCGGAGCCGAGCATGGCGACACCTTCGTGGTTCAGAAGCACCGGGCCACGCGGCTGCACTACGATTTCCGGCTGGCGATCGATGGCACATTGAAGTCCTGGGCCGTGCCCAAGGGACCTTCCCAGAGCCATGCCGACAAACGCCTGGCCGTGCACGTTGAAGATCATCCGCTGGACTACGGCAACTTCGAAGGGAAAATTCCTGAAGGCAACTATGGTGCGGGAACGGTAATGGTATGGGACCGCGGAACTTTTCATCTGGAGGGGAATCTCGGCGCGCTGAAGCAATTGGAAAAGGGGGAAATCAAGTTCAGCTTGAACGGGGAAAAGTTAAAAGGCAGCTTTGTTTTGGTGAAACTGAAACAGAGTGAAAAAGGCAACGAATGGCTGATGATCAAGCACAAGGACGCCGCCGAAGATTCCTCCTGGAACATCGACGAACACGACGGTTCCGCCCTTACGGGACGCACCATAGAAGAGATTAAGGAAGAGCTGCCGCCCAAACGCAAGCCAACCCTAATTCAGCCGTCTGAGTTGCAAGGCGCACACAAGGGGGCCATGCCAGCACGCGTGGAACCCATGCTGGCAACGCTTGCAGACCGCCCCTTTTCCGATCCCAATTGGCTTTTTGAGATCAAGTGGGACGGCGTGCGCGCGCTCGCTCGAATTGAGAATGGTGCCCTGACGCTGCGCTCTCGCAACAGCATCGACATCACCAAACGCTATCCCGAACTGGCCTCTCTTCCCGACGCGCTAGCCGCCCGCGAAGCAATTGTCGACGGAGAGATCGTCGCTCTGGATGCCCAAGGTCACAGCAGCTTCGAACGCTTGCAGGATCGCATGCACGTGCGCGCGCCGAGTGAAAACTTGTTCGCGCAGATTCCCGTCGTGTACTTCGCTTTCGATCTTCTCTACTGCGACGGATACGACCTTCGCGGGAGCCCGCTGCTCGAGCGCAAGCAACTCCTGCAACGCCTACTCTACACCTCCGAGCGGTTTCGTTACGCCGACCATCAGTTGGAGCACGGCAAAGAGATGTTCGCGCTGGCTGGACAAAATGGTTTGGAAGGGATCGTCGCAAAGCGCGCCGACAGCCCGTACGTTTCCGACCGCAGCTCGTACTGGGTGAAGCTGAAGATTACCAAGACGGTAGACGCCGTGGTCGGTGGCTGGACCGAAGCTCGCACTCCCGCTCTTCCCTTTGGCTCGCTGCTCTTGGGCTTGTATGAAGGCAAAAAGCTTCGATTCATCGGCCACGTTGGCACCGGATTTGACGCGAAAAAACTGAAAGACCTAAGCAGCAGATTGAAAGAACTTGCGGCCCCTGCCAGCCCGTTCGACGCCGTGCCTGAAACCAACGAGAAGCCATCGTGGGTCTCGCCTGCCCTGATCGCGCGCGTCAAGTTCAGTGGCTGGACGCAGGAGCACGCGCTGCGCCACCCTGTTTTCCTCGCGCCCCGCGAGGACGCGCGCCCCGAGGATTGCCAGTGGGAAAACGAAGTTGCTCCCGCCGCTACGGCACCCCCGGCCGCCCCAGCCGTGGTGCGCGCGCCCGAAATTGTCGGGAACATTCTCAACACGACAGCACAAATCGAAAACGAATTATTCAAAGGGCGTTTAGAAAACATCACGATCGAACTGGACGGCAGACGGCTGCGCTTCAGCAACCTGAACAAAGTCTATTTTCCCGAGTCCGGCATTACGAAACGGAATCTGCTGGCCTATTACTACCGCATGGCGGATTTCATTTTGCCCTTTCTGCGCGATCGCGCTTTGGTTTTGCGACGCTATCCCGACGGAATCAAAGGCCAGGCTTTTTTTCAAAAAGATTTGCGCGAAGGCGTCCCGGAATGGTTCAAGACCGTGCCGATCGATTCCGAAAAAAAAGGGGAACCAATTAACTATGCGACCGCCAACGACCGCGCTTCCCTTCTCTTTTTGACGGGCCTGGGATGCATTGATCACAACCCGTGGTCTAATCGTTATGACGATTTCGACCATCCGGACTACTTTTTTTTCGACCTTGACCCCTCTGATGGCACGGAATTTTCTGTGGTCGTTACCATCGCTCAAGCCCTTCATAAAAAGTTGGAAGAATTGCGCCTAGCGCACTTCCTGAAAACTTCAGGCGCAACGGGGATGCACATCTTCATTCCAGTGGAGCCGGTCTACACCTACGAGCAATTGCGCACCTTCGGCGAAATCATCGCGCGAACGGTGACTGCCGAGCACCCGAATCTGGTCACCAGCGAACGCATCGTTGCCAAGCGGCCGGCGGGCCGCGTGTTGATCGACGTGCAGCAAAACGCCCACGGCCGGCCGCTGGCTGCCGCGTATTCCGTGCGCGCTTTCCCGCAAGCACCGGTTTCCGCTCCCCTGTTGCCCCGCGAATTGCGTCCCGGCTTGCGCCCCGAAACGTTGAACATAAAGACCGTCTTTGCGCGCCTTAAGGACAAGGGCGATCTCTGGGCCGATTTCTGGAAGCGCCGCCAGCGCCTGGAACAAGCCATCGAACTTCTCAGCCAACGCATGCCGCCGAGAGCGAAGCCCTCGGGAACAAAGTAGAAGACCACTTGATCGCCTCCCGCGCTTTGCTTTTCCCCAACGCCGCGGCTGTGATTAAATGCCAGGGCACGGAGGTACGTCATTCCTAGCGCAGGCCAGCTTCGGGTTGGGACTTCTGGATACTCCTATAAGCAGTGGAAAGGCAGCTTTTATCCGGAGAAGCTTCCGGACAAGGAGATGCTCTCCTTCTACGCCAAGCAGTTCCCAACAGTCGAAATCAATCACAGCTTCTATCGCATGCCGACCGAGAACGTGCTCCTGCAGTGGGCGAAAACGGTTCCTGAAGGTTTTCGCTTCGCCTTGAAGGCCAACCAGCAAATCACTCACATTCAAAGGCTCCGCAACTGCGAGAGCACTCTGAAGCGTTTTCTGGAAGTCGCCAGTGTTCTAAACGACGGCGACCACCTCGGCCCAATCCTCGTGCAACTCCCGCCCACGTTTAAGTTCGATCGTCCCTTGCTGGAAGATTTTCTTGCCCTTCGCCCGGAAGCTTTCTCTTTCGCCTTTGAGGTACGTCATCCCTCTTGGTACACCGATGAGACGTACGCTGTTCTTCGCCAGCACAAGACGGCGCTTTGCCTTTCCGAGACCGACAAACAAACGCCTCCAGAGGTGCTCACGACCGGCTTTACCTACGCTCGCCTGCGCCTCGAAGATTACACTCCGAAGCAAATCGCAGCCTGGAAGAAACGTTTCGACAACTGGCTCGCCCAGGGCGTCGATGTGTACGTCTATTTCAAGCACGAAGACGCCGGCAAAGCCCCCGCCTACGCCCGCCAGCTCATCGGAAAAACCTGACTGTTCACCTCCGACCAGGAAGGTACCCCCCCCCGTTTTTGTAAGTGTTGCGTCTAAAGGATTTAGCTTGGCCGTAAGTCTTTTGTTTGCAACACTTGCGGGATGTTCATAAGTGTTGCAGATAAAGGACTTAAAGCAATAATTCGGAGTGGTTGGTACATCGTGATCAGCGGGCAAAGGAATGGAGTACCCCCTCCCCCCACCTTTTTTGTAAAAGATTGTGGCGTATAGGTTTAGGGGGTGGGGGTCGGCAAAAAGGTTGTGTGGTAAGGACTTATCGGAATAGTGGGCAGTGGTCCGTGGAGAGTGGTCAGTGGGGAAAAGTCGGGAAGGCCCACCCCCGGTACTGTTTTTGAAACGATATGATTCCAAAGGGGTTAAGGGGTGGGGGTCGGTAAACGATGTGATTTCATGGAAGTTAGAGGGACGGCGGGTGCGTGCGGAAGGCGGAGGATCCCCGGACCAAAATGGGAAGAGTACCCCCACACCCCGGCTGTTTTTAGAAAGAGTGCGCAAACACTTGAGTGCAAAAGAGTTGTGAAACACTCTACGGGATACGGAACTTGGAAGAGTGTACGGAGAATGGGAGGAGGTTCGGCCCTTCACCCCGCGAGCTCTGTGTAAGTGACAATTACAGCTAACGATCACAAGCGATACTATCATTAGAGTACAGTACTTGTCAAGATAGAATTGAAAGAAAATTGGAAGTGATTGGCGGAGCAGGGGTTAGGGGGCAGAACGTCCGAAGGTCCTAACGTCTGAACGTTGAAAAATGTCAGAGGGCAGGGCCGCTCACTTGCTGGTAAAGGTATTTTTGGAAGCCTGAGAACACCACGCCAATTTCTTCCGGCCTGCCGAGGTCGGCGACGGCATCCGCTAGGGAGTCATTATATTTGAGGCGGAGCAGCGGGGTTAGCTTCTCCTGATCGAGTTCGTGGACTCCTTGGCTGACGTAGTGGGCCAGGACGAAATCCAGGAAAGTTTGCTGTTTGCCGTTGAACGCGCTGCTGATCCTAGCCCTAGCTCGGGCGGCCCTTTCTTCGCGGGTAAGGGTTGGCAGGGCGTAAGCGATGTAGGCCAAGACGTCGAAGAGGTCGCTTTTCTCAGCATTGATGATGCTTTGCATCTCCGCCAACTGGGCGGCGCCGAAACCCTTTTCGGCTAATCCATGCAAAAGCCTTGCGCGCGTGTCTGGAGCGCTCCAGAGGGCGCGCAGCTCGGCTTCGTTCTTGAAAAAGTCGGGCAGCCTCCCAAACAACATCTCCATGAATTGTTGGGCAGACATGGGTGTGCCGTCGGGGTGCCAGAAGCTGGTGACCATCATGTGCTGGATGGTGCGGGCTTTGCCGTCGGCGAGTTTGACTTTGATTCTGGGACGCGGCGGGACGGGTTCGGGTCCAGGCTCCGGCGGAACGCGGGGCGGGCGAGGCATGCGCGGCTCTTTGGGCTCGGCGGGTTCCGGCGCGATGGGTTCGCCGTCCCACTCGGGATCATTGAAGTGCTGGTGCGCGCGCACGAAGTCATAGATGGTGAAGTAGTCCTTGCCTTCGTAAAGTCGGGTTCCGCGGCCGATGATCTGCTTGAACTCGATCATGGAGTTGATGGGACGCATGAGAACGATGTTGCGGATATTACGGGCATCGACGCCGGTGGAGAGCTTTTGCGAAGTGGTAAGGATGGTCGGAATAGTTTTTTCATTGTCCTGAAACTCGCGGAGGAATTGCTCGCCGATGAGGCCGTCGTTGGCGGTAACGCGGGCGCAATAGTTGGGATCGCGGCTGGTTTTCATCTGGTTGATTAGGTCGCGGACGGCGAGGGCATGGTCTTGCGTGGAGCAGAAGACCAGAGTTTTCTCGTTCTGGTCGACCTGGTCCATGAAGATTTTGACGCGATGAGCCTCGCGTTCCTTGATTTCGATAATCTTGTTGAAATCGGTTTCGGTATAGCGCCTGCCAACTTCAATGTCACCTTCGATGAGTTTGTCATCCGGCGTGTAGACGTACTCATCGAGCGTTGTGGAGATTTGCTTGACTTTGAAGGGCGTGAGAAAACCGTCGTTGATGCCTTCCTTTAGCGAGTAAATGAAGACGGGCTCGCCGAAATACGCATAGGTGTCGATGTTGTCCTGGCGCTTGGGCGTGGCAGTGAGGCCCAGCTGCACGGCGGGAGAGAAATAGGTGAGGATGTCGCGCCAGGTGCTTTCGTCGTTCGCTCCGCCGCGGTGGCATTCGTCAATGACAATGAAGTCGAAAAAGTCGGGGGGATATTCGCCGAAATAGGGGGAGGGCTTGCCATCTTTGGGCGGGCCGCTCATGAAAGTTTGAAAGATGGTGAAAAAGAGGCTGGCGTTTTTGGGGACGCGGCCTTTCTTGCGAATCTCGTCGGGCTCGATGCGCTGGAGGGCGTCTTCTGGAAACGGTGAGAATGCGTTGTAGGCCTGGTCGGCTAGGATGTTGCGGTCAGCGAGGAAGAGGATGCGTGGGCGTCGGGTCGGCTCCCGGGTCAAGTTCCAGCGGCTGTAGAAAAGCTTCCAAGCAATTTGAAAAGCGATGAAGGTTTTGCCGGTACCCGTAGCAAGGGTGAGAAGGATGCGGTTTTGTCCGGCGGCGATGGCTTCGAGAACGCGGTCGATAGCGATGTCCTGATAGTAGCGGCCCTGATAGAAACCGCCTTTGTCTTCGAAGGGGATGTTCGCGAAGCGGTCGCGCCATAGGTCAGCTTTCGCGAAGGTGATCTTCCAGAGCTCTTCGGGTGTTGGGTAACGGTCGAGAACGCCTTCCTTGCCGGTCTGCATGTCCACGCCGTAGAGACCGCGGCCATTGCTGGAGTAGGCGAGGCGGATGGCGAGCTTGTCGGCATAGTTCTTGGCCTGCCCGAGGCCTTCGGTAAGCGATTCGTCCCAAGCCTTAGCTTCGAGGACGGCAAGTTTGGTATTGCGATAAACGAGGACGTAATCGGCAGTTAGAGGCTTGGCGCGGCGCCCGAGGCCTTCGAGCCGCCCGGGCGCAATGGGATATTCGCGATGAATGCGGCTGCCTTCGACGACGCCCCAGCCAGCGAGCTTGAGGGCTGGGTCGATGTGCTCGGCTCTGGTCTCGGCTTCATTCATGGCGATGCCTACAATCCGCCCGCAAAAGCGGCGGCCAGCAGCGTTTCTTTTAACTCCTCTACGGCGGCGAGCTTTTGCTTATAGACGGATTCGAAATGTCGAATCTCTTCAGTCAGTGTGTCTAGGTGACCTGCGATCGCCTTTTGCTCACCGAGGGGAGGAATTGGAATCGTGGCCGAAAGGATATCGCCCTTACTAATGTTTATCTGTAGTCCGCCTGCGCCTTTTTGGCGATAAAACTCACGAATTGTTCTGCAGGTCAGAAAGTATCTGAGGTATGGAACGAAGAGGTCGTCTGAGAATCTATGTAGTTTGCCAACTCTCTGATTCATTAAAAAGTTGCAACCATTTTGATTCTTAACGAGTGTAGGGACCCCCAAGATCTTAGGCTCACTAGCCATGTCGGTCATTGCGATGATCAGATCGCCTTCCTTTAGCAAGAACGTGGAAAACTCCTTCGCGAACGAGTCTGGGAGAAACCTCTTGTTGTGCTCTGAATCGAAAACGCCGCCGATTCGAATATTGCTCATCCGGATGTTTAGGGTGTTCGATTCTTTGACATAGCTTGTCGATTTGAAGGCGAAGCCATTTTGAAGATCGCAGACATCACGTAGTAGCCTCTCTTTCCAGGCAGCGCGGCGACGAAGAAAAATAGACTCAAGGTGGCTTTCAAAAAAGGCGCGGGCGTTCTGAAGGTTTTTTTCGGTGTTGGCTTTGGCAGTGGCGATGCCGTCAAACGCTTCGTCAAGCGTGTCGACGATCCGCAGCTGTTCATTGGGTGGCGGCACGGGAACTTGGAGAGACTTCACAAATGGAAGTTTGATCCCTTTTACCGTCGCACCGGTTCCTTCTTGCTCAATCAGATGGGCGATACTCTTGAGCCACCAGAACAAAAAACGCTCTGAAAGGAATTTGGCGTTGTTAGGAACGATGCCGCGGAGGTCCTGGTTGATCGCGGTGTCCTGACCGAGAATGCAAATTTTTCCTAGACCAACACGAGTCGCGATCACCACATTGCCTTTTGGAATAATGTTAGTGGCGCTGGTTTTGACCGCCTGTTTCGTGATCTTGCATTCGGTTTCGGTGATTATTTCTTGTCGCATGTCGCGGACGGTCGCCCACGGGATGTCACCGGAGTAATACTCAGGCCTGTCCTTGGGTGGTGTCCCGCCGCCAATGACTCTGCATACATCGCCGAGGTTTCGAGTCTCCCACGCCGCCTTCATAGCAAGCCCCGAATGGATTGCAGGACTTTGGCGCTTTGAGCGTCGAGTCGAGCGATTTCGTCGAGGATTTCCTTTGGGCTGCGATGTTTGACTTCGCCGTTGACATTGGGATTTTTGACAGAGAGATCGAACGTTTCCTGATCAATAGTTTTTGCGTCCACCGTCCAGGATTTAGGCGAATCGGGGAAGGTCTTCTGCAACTTTACAAACTCAGCCAGGTCGTCGTCGCTGAGCGGGTTGGTTTTGCCGAGATTGCGTCCGGGGCCGAGCTGGTAGTACCAGATTTTGCGCGTGGGTGCGCCTTTTTCGAAGAAGAGGACGACGGTTTTGACGCCGGCGCCTTGGAACACGCCGCCGGGATTATCAAGAATGGTGTGAAGGTTGCAGCTTTCGAGCAGCAGTTTTCGCAAGCTGACGGAAGCGTTGTCCGTGTTCGACAGAAAGGTGTTTTTGATGACGATGCCGCCGCGGCCTCCCGCCTTGAGAATCTTGATAAAGTGCTGGAGGAAGAGGAAAGCGGTTTCGCTGGTTTTGATGTTGAAGTTCTGCTGGATTTCCTTGCGCTCGCTGCCACCGAAGGGCGGATTGGCGAGGACAACTTCGAAGCGGTCTTTCTCCTGGATGTCGTTGATATTTTCGGTGAGCGTATTGGTGTGGAGGATGTTGGGGGCTTCGATGCCGTGGAGGATCATGTTCATGATGGCGATGACGTAGGCGAGGGATTTCTTTTCTTTGCCGAAGAAGGTGCGTTCCTGAAGGATGGTGCGATCCTTGGTCGTAAGGTCCTTGCCCGCTTTGCGCTTGAGGTATTCGAAGGATTCACAAAGGAAGCCGGCGGAGCCGCAAGCGCCGTCATAGATGCGGTCGCCGATGCGGGGCTTAACGACCTGAATGATGGCGCGAATGAGCGGGCGAGGCGTGTAGTATTCGCCGCCGTTGCGCCCAGCGTTGCCCATGTTGCGGATCTTGGCTTCGTAGAGATGGGAGAGCTCGTGCTTTTCGGTTTGCGAGCGGAAGCGTAGCTCGTCAATGTGGTCGATAATTTCGCGGAGGTTGTAGCCGCTCTGAATCTTGTTTTTGATTTCGCCGAAGATTTCGCCGATTTTGTATTCGATGGTGTTGGGGCCGGAGGCGCGCTGCTTGAAGCCGTGAAGATAGGGAAAGAGCTTGGCGTTGACGAAGTCGCGGAGGTCGTCGCCGGTCTTGGCCCGGTTGTGGTCGATCTGGCCGTCCTTGGCTTTGGGCGCGGCCCATTCTTCCCAGCGGTAGGGCTTATCGAGGAGGAAGGTGTACTTTTTGCGGTCGAGAGCGGCTTCATCGGCTTTGTCCTGCTCAAGCGCGTCGAGATATTTGAGGAAAAGGAGCCAGGAGGTTTGCTCGGTGTAGTCCAGCTCCGTGGTGCAGCCGGCCTCTTTGCGGAGGACGTCGTCGATGTTCTTGAAGGCTTGTTCAAACATGGTCGGGGGGATTATAGCTGGGTTCGAGCGGCTGGATGGCTTCGAGTTTTTTCTGCGTAAGCGTTTTGTTCACTGCGGGGAGCTGCTGCTGCGCGGCCGCCTAGAACTCCAGGTGCAGCCGCAGCGTGGGCACTACTACCGGTCCGCGGTCGCGGTTGTAGCCGGGATTATTGATGTGCTGCACTCCGGGCGCCACGTAGATTCCGCGCCAAACATGCGCCGTGTAGTAGGACTCGACGATGTTCTCCCGCCCGTAATTCAGCTTGCCATCACCGAGGAGGAAACCAAGCCCGCCGTCCGCCAGATAGATTTGGTGATCTTTCTTGATCCCGTTCGAGACAAAGGCCACACCGGCACGGTCTTGCTTGCGATGCCACCTCGCGCCATTCACCGTCACGCCTTCCGCGATCGTCAAATCGACTTCGGTATAGGCAAAAGACTCGGTTTTTCCGTCGTCCCATCCCCAACGGGCAAACGCGGTGATGTCGCGCGCGAGATTCTGTTCCAGGTTGGCGCCAAAACCATACTTGCGGGTGATGTGCCAGGGATGGTTGGTGATATTTGGCGCCGTAACCAGCCCTGCCTGAAACTGGGCGATCGCATTTCGGTAGATGCCCATGTTGGCGTAGTTGGTGTAGGCCAGCAGCCGGATCACGCCGCCTTTCTTCGGCACTATGCCGTGACGCAATTCATATTCCCAATTCTCCGCATGAGCTTGCCAAGGCTTCCACACCAGGTCGATTCCGTTCGCGACCTTCGGCATGAGCCCTTCGGCGAAGCGAAAACCCCAGTTGCGGTCCTCGTAATCCACAACGAAGCCTACGGTGTAGCCGCGCGTATCGGCGGCGTAGTCCCAGGCGCCGCCGTTGTCGATCGTCCAGTTCATGAATTGAAAATGCGTGTCGGACCCAACGGAATTCTGATCGAAGAAATCGGGCATGCTGAACTTGCCGAAGCGAATTTCCAGGCGGCGGCGCGGCAGTTCGTCAAACAGCGAAAGAAAATTGCGCTGGTTCTCGATCTTATCCTTGCTCAACGCGAATACTTTGTGGATCATGCCGCGCCCGAGGTACGGCGCTTTGCTCAGCGCAGGATTGCGCACGATGTCCAGGTCGGTATTTCCGGCCAGGCCAAGCCCGGTGCTGAGTGCCGCGCCGCCGGCTTCTTCGATGTCCACCAGTATCTCGGTGGAATTGTTGAGCCGCACACCGGTGTAGAGCGTCATCACGCGCGACGTGGCTTTCTCATAGCGCGGGCTGAGGCTGTTCTGTCCGCTGTAGGCAGCGTGAAAGTCAGGGTGAGTTTGGAAGATAAAGTTCGTTTGGCCGGAGAGCCAGAAGCGCGTGTCCTTGAAATGCGGGAACATCGCTTCGGGATCGTTATTGGCGGGCGGACTGGCCGGATCGTCCGCCGGCGTCGGAGGCGTTTGCGCCTGAACCTGCGGCGGCTCTTGCGCGCGCAGTCCCGCCGCCGCGATCGAGAACGCTCCGAGCATCGCGCAAATCACGGCAATAAATTGGAATGTCCGCCGTAGCATTTTTAGCTGTCCGAATACTCTTTCGCCTGCGCTTGCAGCTCGCCTTTCCATCCTTGCAGGGTAGGTCATCGTCGATGAACGGGCGATGAATGTAGCCGTCTTTTCGCGGCGCGCCGCCAGTCTGTCTCTAGTTAAGCATACTAAATATATTTTGTAAACTATGCTTAAGTATAGAATCCGTCCATTGCGCTCTGCTTTTCGCTGGTGCGCCACAAGGCCCTTCCGCGACGGCGCCCGCGTCCAAGCGCGCGAAGGGTGTACCCACCGGCCCCTTTCTCCGCTATGCTTTGGGGGCCTTGCGTGCCGTCAGGAACCTTGATACCATACCCCGATAGGGTAGGCAACCGGAATGTCACACACCTCGCGCGAAAAACTCGATCTCGTCAACCGCACCAAGAAGGTCATCGGGCAGCTCGAAAGCGTTTTGCGCGCTCTGAATGAAGACGATCCTTGCGCGGACGTCCTTCAGCGCCTCTCCGCCGCGCGCGGCGCCATCAACAGCCTCATGGGCGAGCTGATGGAAGACCACATCCGCAACCATATGCCGCGCAATTCAAAATCCTCGGAAGAAGCCGCCGACGATGTCATCCAGATTGTTCGCAGCTACCTAAAGTAAAATGCAAGAAAAGTCGCCTTTCGAACGAATTTTCTGTATCTTTTCTGCACCAAAAAGTTGCGGCTGGAATCGAAGCTCTGTAGGAGCGACAGCGTTGAGTAGAATTTTAGCGGTCCTCGTCTTTGCAATATTCCTGAATGCGCCCCCGGTTCGCGCGCAAGCTGGCCCCGTCGAAGGCGGCCATGAGTTGCAGTTCTGGACCGGCGGCGGCCACGGGCTCAACGGCAGCCAGTCCGGCGACGGCGTTTGGAACGCGGGCTTCCGTTACGGCCTGATCCTCACTGCGCCGCACGGTCCCGGTTTTCTCCGCGGCCGCTTGGAATACGCCGTCGAAGCCGTCCCCGTCTTCCTGGTGGTTCAGAAAACGAACACGGCCTACGGCGTTGGCATCGACCCGTTCGCCTTCCAATGGGCTTTAGACACACGCAAGAGTGTGGTTCCGTATTTCGAACTTGGCGGCGGCACTCTCTTTACCAACACCAAGGTTCCCGAAGGGACGTCCCGCGTCAATTTCACGAGCGGCGGCGCTCTTGGCCTGCACTTCCTTCGAAGCAAGCGCAACATCAGCGCCGAAGTCCGCTACATGCATATTTCGAACGCCGGGCTTGCCACGCCGAATCCCGGCATCAACACCATTCAGTTTCGTATCGGCTTCGGCTGGTTCAGTCAAAAAGAATAGCCGTCTTGGCAACGCGTCCGATTCAAGACCGGCGGTGAGTGAGCGAGATGAAAATGATCTGGATCTTCGCAGCAGTAATCGTTCTGCTTGTGGGAGTCGCCGTGGTCCGCGCCATGCGCACCGGTGAGAAGGCGCCGTCCTCAGGAACTCCCGCGCCGGACTTCACGCTGAACTCCCAGGATGGAAAGGCGCTCCGCTTGCAGGATCTCCGCGGCAAGTGGGTGGTACTCTATTTCTATCCCAAGGATTTCACCAGCGGTTGCACCAGGGAAGCCCACAACTTCCAGCGCGATCTGCCGCAATACGAACAGAAAAATGCCATCATTCTCGGTGTCAGTGTTCAGGACGAAGTTACGCACCAAAAATTTTGCGCCAAAGAGGGCCTGAGCTTCAAGCTGCTTGCGGACACAAACTACCGCGTCTCTTCCGCCTACGACTCGCTGGTCAATCTGGCCGTCGCCAAACTTTCCGCGCGCCACACCTTTCTCATCGACCCTGCCGGCGTGGTTCGCAAAACCTACCTCAACGTGAACGCCGAAAAACACAGCGCCGAAGTCCTCGCCGATTTGACCAGTTTGCAGGAAGCGCAAAACGCAAGATGATCGAAGGACCGGCCTCGCAGCGCTAGTGGAATCGATTGGGATCGTACACGAAATCAACCAGCCCATCCCGGTAGTCGATCTTCAATTGCATTTGATACAGCATCGCAAAACCCAGGGTCCCGGAAACCTCCGTCCCCGCCCCGTTGCTGATCCCCGATGTATCGAACGCCACCACGTCCCGTGCCGGCTGTCGATAGTGCGAGAACGTCAGTGTTAGCTCGTCGGCCGTGAAAACATTGTTCACCGCCCCACTCAATCCTTTCACTTTGTAATTGCTATCCGAGCGTACTTTGGTCACTTCCCGCGCCGCATCGGGTGAAATGGTGTCTGAAAAAGCGCCCGTATCGATCAGGAACAGCTTCGTGGGCAAATCGTTGATCCGCGTCGGGATCAGCAACTCGTGTCCGAAGCGATAGACCGGTGTAAAATCCTTCAGCTCCGGCGGAATAAATCCGTCGCGAAATCGCGCGATCTTGGGGTACTTTTCCGTCAGCGCTTTTTCCGCCGCGGACGGCGGCGGCATCGGGGGCAATGCCGTCAGCTCGAGCCTGCTGTCGGGGAAATTGATGTTCACCAGAAAATGGCTGAATACGTCCCCACCGATCAGCCCGTCCTCTTCCGCCACGGAGTTGCGATCCATCACTTCCACGTGGCATCCGTGAAATTCCAGGTCGCCGATCTTTATGGATTTCGCCACTCCGATAAAACTGGACACCGCTCCTTTATCCCCGATCCCGTGCACGTCAGTCTTTACGATCGACTCAATCCCCGCTTTTTCTCCGATCTTGCGGCTCACCAGGATTCCCGTGGCGCCGGTGTCGATCAGAAGCCTTGACTTCACATCATTCAACTGCACTTTCAAGCCGTAGCCTCTGATGCGCGACGCGCCATACAACATTCTCTCCATGGGGATACGCGTCTCTGCGACCGTGCTGATCAGCCGGCATCCCTTGGATGATTCCTTCTCATCCTCGTTTAGCTCGACGAGACTGGAGGCCAGGTGTTCGCGCTCATCGTCGTCCTCGCCGCCGGTATCCGCGAGGTAGCCGTTCAGTTCCTGGATTCGTTCTTTCCTCGTCAGCGTGAACAGCCAGGATTTGCGGATGTCGGGGTCGCTCGAATCTCGTTCATGCGCCTTGTCCAGCATCAGTTTCGCGTGTTGATAATAGGAAGACGCCCAGTAGATCTTTCCGAGGCCCAGGTAGGCGCGCGCCTCGCTCGTGCCCGCTTTTACCAGCGGAGTCAAAATTCCCTGCGCTTCCCCAATTCGCCCCTGGCGAAAAAGAAGCTCGGCTTGTGCGGTGCGCACGGCAGCCGAATCGGGGGCCAATTCTATAGCTCTCGCTACCGCCGAAACCGCTTCCGGCAGGCGCTTCTCTCGCAGCAGCACGCGAAACAGGCCTACATAGCTCGCCGCGCATTTGGCATCGCTCGCCACGATCGCACGGTAAGCGGATTCCGCTTCCGCAAGTTTGCCGTTGCGCCACAACTCCGTTGCCGCGACCAGCGGCGACTCCGGTTCGGCGCTTTTCTTGGCAGGTTCAACGGCAACAGCCGCTGCGCCCGACGGCGTGGGCTGCACAGCCGCAGCCCCGGGCGGCGGTGTTTGTGCCCAAAGCGCGCCCCCACTCATGGCTATCGCGGAAAGTAGCGCGCCAGGCCAACCTGTGCGGAAAACCATCATCGGACCCCCTGGATGAATCGGCTCTCGCTTCAAGATGGGCTTCTCGCTGAAGTTTTCCACGCTTCAGCACTCGTGTCAACTGACCGAGTTAACATTTAAGAATTGTTTGCTTAAAAGCCTCACGAGCGCGCCTTGTTCATTTACGGGCGCAGCACGCAGCGCCGCAGGTAGACGACACGATGCCAAATAGAGCGCTTTTCCTGGGTTTTGGTCCGTCCAATAAGGCGCCTGTGGGAATGTCAAATCAATTTCCGCAAGCCGCGTCGGTACCGAGATCGGGAACCTCGGGCAGCGCCGTCAGGTTGCTCTTGGCGAGCAACGTGTTTAGCGCGGCCACTTCTTTCTTCTTCAACTCCTGCCAGGCAGCAAGAGCTTCGTTCGAACCTTTGCAAATCCTCCGGTACGCCGCGAACGATTCTTCCGACGGAGCGAAATCCGCCCCATCCACCAGCGCCATCAGCGCCGTCAACGTATCGTTCACCGCCATGAAACTGGCGGACTTCGGTGCCTCCAGGATCGGTGTCGCCTCACCTTCAAGCGCTGCGATTTTGGCGTCCATTGGGCCGGCCACAACGGCAATGGGGTCTTCCTTGGGACGCTTCATCAACTCCGTCAGCCGCGCGCGCAACTCCTTCGTCTGCTGGTAGCCGTCAAAATTCCTCTCCAGCAGCGCCGAAACTTTCAGTTGCAGCTCCAGCGAACTCTGCAATTCGTTGCGAGCCACAGTCACGCGCGGATCCATTTTGACCTCAAGAGGCTGGCGAAAGACTTGGCCTCCCGCTTTCAGTCGAGCCTCGTATTTTCCCGGCAGCACCAGCGGCCCCTGCGGGGGCAGCGGCGTCGACCCCACGATCGCCGCGATCGGATAGTTGTACGGAGACTGCGGGTGCATGGCGCGCGGGTCAGGGTAGCGTAAATTCCAAACGAAACGGTGCATTCCCGCTTCCTTCGAGACTGGATGCGGGTGCGCGATCCAATACTCCGCGACGAACGGAACTTCTTCCGTTTCCTTTGGCAGCGGCGCGCTGGAAAAACTCCGCACCAGTTTTTCGTCCGCGTCGTAAATTTCCAATTGAACGTCTCCGGCAGGTTTGGCCGGCAAAACGTAATTCAGAATCGCGCCGTCGGGCGGATTCTTTCCCGCGGGTACTTCCGGCGGCAGCGGCGTGTCTTGATTCTCGTCGCGCCGCACCCGGATGGCGGTTCGCGGCGCAAAAAGATGTGCGCCCGAAGACCCGGTGTGCGCATCCACCTGGCGAAGCGGCGTGACATCGTCAAGGATCCAAAACGACCGCCCATAGGTCGCCGCCACCAGGTCGTCCTGCTCGATGGCCAAATCACGAATGGCCACGACGGGCATGCTGAGCCGCAGTGATTGCCAGTGATCTCCGCTATCAAACGAAACATAAACGCCCTTTTCAGTTCCGGCGTAAAGCAACCCCTTGCGTACCGGATCTTCACGCACGGTGCGGACAAAATCCCCGTCGCGAATGCCGTTCACGGTCTCCTGCCAGCTCTTTCCAAAGTCGCGCGTACGGAAAATGTGCGGGCGCCAATCATCCAGGCTGTTTCGATTCACCGCCGCGTACGCCGTTCCAGCACCAAAGTGCGACGCTTCGATAATGCAAACCGTGCTCCATTCCGATACGCCCGGGGGCGTAACGTTTTGCCACGCCACTCCTCCGTCCTTCGTCAGTTGAATGTTTCCATCATCCGTTCCAACCCAGATGACGCCTTCCTTCACCTCCGAGGGCGCGACGGTCAGGATCGTCCCTTCCCTCTGTTTCGTGTCCTTCTTATCCGGCCGCACGCGCGTCAAGTCCCCACTTAGCGCTTCCCAGCTTGTGCCCCCGTTCCCGGTTTTCAGCAAGAATTGCGTCCCCAGATAAAGCAGGTGTGGGTCCTGCGGCGAAAAAACCATGGGAATCGTCCAGTTGAACCGGTACTTGCTTCCAAATGAAACCGGAGCTGGGGAAATGTCCCGCACTTGCCCCGTCGTTTTCGACATCCGCACCACGCTACCGGCAGGCCCCGCGTTGTACACCACGTCCGCGTCCAGTGGATCGGGAATCGTGTAGCCGCTTTCCCCTGGCCCTACCGGGAACCAATCGCGCTCGGTGATCTGTCCGTTGTTTCCGCGGCTGGCGATCGCCGCCGTGCCGCTGTCCTGCTGCGGCCCATACACCCAGTAAGGAAACCGGTGGTCCGTCGCCACTCTGTAAAATTGCCCCGTAGGCTGGTTATACCAGGGGCTCCAGGACTCGCCTCCGTTCAAACTGATCGTCGCGCCTTGATCGACGCCCAGTATGATGCGTTGCGAATTCATCGGATCGATCCACACGGTATGGTAATCGTCGCCGCCCGGCGCACCCTTGATCGCCGTAAAGGTATGCCCGCCGTCATTCGAGCGGTACAGATTTTGCGTCGGCACGTAGACCACGTCGGCGTTCTTCGGGTCCACGAAAATCTCGCTCATATACCAATACCCGTCGATCCGCTTGTCCTCGGTAGCCTTTTTCCAGGTAGCTCCCGCATCGTCGGATCGGAACAGCCCGCCCTTTTTCTCTTTGCCGTCCACGATCAAGTACACACGTTGCCCATGATTTCCCGGCGCAACCGCCACTCCCGCTCTTCCCCAGTCGCCCTCCGGTAGTCCGTGCCCCTTGATTTCCGTCCAAGTGACGCCCTCATCGACTGACTTAAAGAGCCCGCTGCCCGGCCCGTATGTTGGTCCCCTCCTGCCAGCCTTTCGAATGCCGTTCCACAGCGTGGCGTACACCACGCGCGGATTTCCCGGTTCAAAACACAGATCCGCTGCCCCGGTCACATTGTCTCGGTACAAAACTTTCTTCCAGCTCCGTCCCCCATCCGCCGAGCGGAAAACTCCGCGCTCTTCGTTCGGCCCTGAAGTGTGGCCCATCGCCCCCACCAGCACCACATCCGAATTGCGCGGATCCACCAGGACTCTCTCGATGTGCCTCGAGTCTTCCAGCCCGGCGTGCTGCCAGTTCTCTCCGCCGTCGACGGACTTGTACACGCCATCTCCGTAGCTGGTGTCTCCGGAAATCGTATTCGTACCCGTTCCCACATAGATGATATTTGGATTCGAAGGCGCCAGCGTCAGCGCGCCAATGGACGCAACCGGCTCCTTGTCGAAAATCGGCTTCCACACCGTCCCGCCATCCGTCGTCTTCCACACCCCGCCGCCATCCGCCGCAAAATAATAGACTGCCGGATTGCCCGGCACCCCGGCCACGGCATTCACTTTCCCCGCCCGAAACGGCCCAATCATCCGCCATTGCATCTCGGAATACAGCGATTCGGGAATCTGCTGCGCGCGGTCGATCCCCGCTGCAACAAACCCGGCGGACCAGAGAATCGCGGAACCAAGTACCATTCGAAATGCTCGTGAACTCTTCATTTGGACACCTTTCAGACCATTCGTGCGAGACACTTCAAGGTTCGTCGTCGCCATCCGCATCCGTGGAAGGAGCGGCATCGGGTGATTTGTTTGGATCGACCGCGGTGAGTCCGGCTTTCTTGAGTTCGGTGTTTAGCGCCGGAACATCCTGCTCCCGGATTTTCTGCCAGCGCGCGACGAGTCTTCCCAGCGCATCTTCGAGCTCGTTGTACACCGCCGTGGCTTGCGTTGTAGGCGCAGCATCGCCGCTGTCCGCCACCGCCAAGATGCCCCCGAAATGCTGATTCAAGCTGGAAAAATTCTCCGGCTGTTTGGCGCCCGGCGGCAAACCGAAGAAATTACTCTGCGCAGCGCCTTCCAGTTCGGCAGCTTGTTTGTCGAGAGATACAATCGCATCCGCAAGATTGCCCTTCCCTGCTTTCGGAGCGCGCTCCTTCAATTGCGCACGCATCGACCGCACCTGCGAGAGCGCTTCAAAACTCCTGTTCATGCCTTCGACTGATCCGCTCTCCATTTCAAATTGCTTGCGAAGGTCCCCCAGCGGCGTCTTGATGCGCGGGTCCATCTTCACGGTCAGCCGCTGTGTATAAGACTTTCCGTCGACCGTCAGTTTCACAACGTACTCTCCCGGGAGGGCGAACGCCCCCAGCGGATACCTCGGGGTGTCGTGAACAATCGCCGAAATCGGATATTCGTGCGCGAGAGAATCCGGCGGCGCGTAGTGCAAGTCCCACACAAACCGGTGCATCCCCGGCGCGCCCGAAAACTCTTGCTCTTGCCGCACCCAGTACATCGGGATCGGATTCTCGGCCGCGATTTTCGCGATGTCCAGCCGTGTGTCGGTAGTCGCATACTTCCGCACCAGTTGATTGTGTGCGTCAACAATTTCGAGCGTCCCCGGGCCGTTCGCACCGGAAGCGAGGTAGTAGTCGATAATCGCTCCGTCGGGTGGATTTTTTCCGGCGGGAAATTCGGGAGGCAGCGGCGTGTCGGGATTGCGGTTCCAGCGGAAGCGAATCGCCTCCTGCGGCGCGAAGAGATGCACGCTTTCTTTCGCGACGTCCGCGTTCATTTGGCGCAGCGGAGTGACGTCGTCGAGAATCCAGAACGAGCGGCCGTGCGTGCCTACAATGAGATCGTCACCATGAATCGCCAGATCGCGCATCGACGTGTGCGGCAAATTCAACTGCAGCGGCTGCCAATCGTCTCCGTCGTTGAAGGAAACGTAGACAGAGCCTTCCGTTCCCGCGTAGAGCAGCCCTTTTCGAATGGGATCCTCGCGTACCACGTTGCTGGCGCCACCATCCGGAATACCATGTGTGATTTCCGCCCACGTTTTCCCGTAATCAAGGGTACGGTAAATGTGCGCGCGTAAATCATCCAGCCGGAACGAATTGATCGCCGCGTACGCCGTGCCGGCATCGAAGTGCGAAGCCTCGATAATCGAGACTTTGCTCCACGGTTTCAACTGCGGGGGCGTTACGTTTTGCCAGGATTTGCCGCCGTCGCGCGTGATGTGAATCAGCCCGTCGTCGGTGCCCGCCCAAATGGTGTTCGCTTCCTTGAACGAAGGAGCGACGGAGTAAATGACGCCGCGGTGCTTCCCTTTTTCCGGGTCACTCGCCGCGAAGATGCCGAGATTCGCGGGAATTTCGTACGATTCGCGCGTCAGATCGGGGCTGATGATCTCCCAACGGTTTCCCGCATCCGTCGTCTTGAAAAGTTTGTTGGCCGCGAAATAAAGCGTGCGCGACTCGAGCGGCGAAAAAACCACCGGCAGCGTGCGTGCATAGCGGTATTCGCCGCGGCGAATTGCTTCCGGCGTAACCTTTGCGTATTCGCCGATGTCCTGCTTCGTGCGCGTGAGCCAGTCGCCATACAAAACGTTCGGATCGAGCGGGTCGACGGCGATGTACCCGTACTCGAAAATGCCGATGAGATGCCAATCGCGAAATGTAATTTCGCCGTAATCGCTGCGGCTCAGCGTCGCGACCGAGCCGCTTTCCTGCTGCGCGCCGTACACCCAATAGGGAAAACGATTGTCGGCGGTGACGTGATAAAACTGCGCCGTCGGCTGGTTGTACCAACTACTCCACGTCGCGCCGCCGTTTACGCTGATGACCGCGCCCTGGTCGGAGCTAAGCGCGATGATCTGCGGATTTTCCGTGCTGATCCAAATGCGCTGGTAATCGTCGCCGCCCGGCGCGCCTTTGAATCCCACAAATGTTTTTCCGCCGTCCGTCGATTTCCACGTGGTAGTGTTCGCGACGTAAATCACGTCCGGATTGTCCGGCGCGACCGCGATGCCCATCGCGCCCGGGCCGCGACCGCCGATGCGGCGGTCGCTATTTACCTGTTTCCACGTTTCTCCCGCGTCGTCGGAACGGTACACACCACCATTTTTCTTTGCCTCTACCGTGGCATACAGACGGTTGGGTTCGCTGTGTGAGACGGCAATGCCGATACGCCCCAGACCATCATCGGCGGTGGGAAGGCCTTTGGCGAGCGGCTGCCAGTGGCTTCCGCCATCGGTGGATTTGAAAATGCCGCTGCCCGCGCTGATGAAGGATTCGCCGCTGCGAATCTCCCAGGGCGCAACGCGCGCGGCCCACAGTACCGCGTAGATTGTTTGTGGGTTCGCCGGGTCGAAAGCGAGATCGGCGGCGCCGGTGTTTTCATCCTTGTACAAAACTCTTTGGAAAGTTTGTCCGCCGTCGGTCGAGCGGAAGACTCCTCGTTCGGGGTTCGGTCCATAAGGATGCCCTTCGGCAGTGACGAAAACGCGGTTAGGATCCTTCGGATCGACGAGAATTGCGGTGATTTGTTGCGCGTCGCGCAGGTTTTGCAAATGCGTCCAGGATTTTCCCGCATCGGTGGACTTGTAAATGCCATCACCGGTCGCAAGGTCCGGCCTCTGCAATCCTTCCCCGCTGCCCACATAAATGACATTCGGATCGGAAGGAGCAACCGCCAGCGCGCCCACGGAGCCGGTGGGCTGGTCGTCGAAAATTGGATTCCAGGTGTTTCCGAAATCGGTGGTCTTCCAGACGCCGCCGTTGACCGCTGCCATGTAGAAAACGTTCGGCTGGTGCGGCACGCCGGAGATGGCCACGGTGCGCCCGCCGCGGAACGGCCCGATGCACCGCCACCGCATGTCAGAAAAGAATTTTTGATCCCCCTGCTGCGCGTTCGCCCTGCCAGGAAAAGAAAGACAAAATGAAGCGCAAAGAATAGTTGTGAAGATTCCAGCGACGAACCATTTCCCTGCCGCACCAATGCGCATCCGAGTCCTCCGTGAGAAAAGAGAGGATACTCTGCCCGCGAAACCAGAGCAACGTATTGGGACCGTCCACCGGATCCAGAAGCCTGCCTCCTATAAATACCCGAGTGAAAAACACGGTGTTTACCCCATTTACCGTACCTCGACGACTGCCTAGCCTCCTTCAGGCTGCCACGGCGTCATGAAAATGTAGCCACGAATAAAGTCAGAAGGGGGTCTTTCTGTGTCCAGTCACACTGCCAGCAATGTTACTCGTGCCAAAAGGCTCAGCTTGCAGTCGGGAATCATTCTCGCCCTGGCTGGGTTCTGCTTCGCGACTCTGGTTTTCGCGGCAACTCCATCTTCCAGCACTCTGACCCCCGTAAATGGCTCTTCCGCCACCTGGGCCGGCAGCGGGATTGCCGGGGCAACTACGGATGAAACCACC
>Ga0210405_10000890_pt1 | contig 37004 bp, 31 predicted proteins | sample IncBWH11MmetaG_FD_155492 | JGI IMG/M metagenome (GOLD analysis project Ga0210405, IMG submission 155492) | Forest soil microbial communities from Barre Woods Harvard Forest LTER site, Petersham, Massachusetts, United States - Inc-BW-H-11-M | ecosystem: Environmental > Terrestrial > Soil >... | reverse complement strand
GACGATAAGTTCGTTCTTACCGGCGGCCCTCCTAGCATTTTTGATGCCGAACAAGGCAAGATTACCGGGGTTTCGTTGACTTTCTTTAGACGCGATGATAGGGTGCTCGTAGAAGGTGAAGGAAGTACTCCTGTGGTAACGACGACGCGAGTGGCACGATAATTGCCTACCTTCTTGGCACGATAAATGCGTATCCTGGCCACCCAAGAAATCAGTAAGTCCTATCGTGGCCGTAGCGTTGTAAATGGGGTAAGCCTGCAAGTCCATCAGGGCGAAGTGGTTGGATTGCTAGGACCGAACGGCGCAGGCAAGACCACCACGTTTTACGCCATCGTTGGCCTGATCCCCCCTGACTCTGGTCGCGTGCTGTACGACGGCCAGGACATCACCGACGTTCCCATGTATCTCCGGGCGCGTCAGTATGGCATCAGTTATCTCCCGCAAGAAGCATCGGTTTTTCGCAAGCTAACGGTGGAAGAGAACATCCTCGCGGTATTGGAAGCTCAGCCGATTTCCTGGCACGAGCGCCGCGAAAAGATGGAAAAGTTCATCGACGAACTGGGACTGGAGCATATTCGCCAAAATCGCGGATATGCGCTGTCGGGTGGGGAGCGCCGCCGCGTGGAAATTGCTCGGTGCCTGTGCATCAGCCCCACGTTCATTTTGCTGGATGAGCCTTTCTCGGGGATTGACCCGATCGCCGTCCTCGACTTGCAGAAGATCATTAGTAATCTGCGAGCCAGCGGCATCGGAGTGCTGATCACCGATCACAACGTGCGCGAAACGCTTTCGGTAACGGATCGAGCGTACATCATTGATGACGGCCGTATTTTCCGGCAGGGACAGCCGGAGCAGTTGGCCGGCGATCCGGAAGTTAGAAGGGTGTACCTGGGCGAGAGTTTTTCGCTGGTGTGAAATTGTTTTTGTCATTCCGAACTGGCGCTCTTTGCCGGCAGGAATCTGCTGTTTTGCAGGCGTGAGCAGATTCCTCGCTTTGCTCGGAATGACAATGTAGGAATTGATGACAACGCAAGAATTAGGCTAAAACGTCGAACACATGGTCCTGCTTCAGCACAAACTTAGCGTAAAGCTCTCGCAGCGCCAGATCCTCACACCGGGCCTGGTGCAGATGGTCTCTGTCCTCGCGCTCAATAAACTTGAGCTGAAGGACATGATCAATAGCGAGATGGTCGAGAATCCTGTGCTGGAGGAGTTGGAAGATTCGGTTCCTATTCTCGATGAAGTTGGCAAGAAGGAAGAGGATCGCGAGCGCGCTGCTGCCGCTACTACCGAAGAGAGTCCGATCACTGCAGAAAAGAAAGATCCCTTCGAAGAAATCGACTTCGGTTCGTTCTTTCAGGATTATCTCGATCCCGGATACCGTACGCACAGCGAGATGGAGGATATCGAGCGGCCCTCGTTCGAGAATTTTCTTTCCAAGCCGAGCAATCTGACAGATCACCTTTCCTGGCAACTGGGGGCTCTCAGTCTGACTCCGGCAGTGCGTGAGGCCTCAGACCTGATCGTGGGCAACCTCAATGAGGACGGATACCTCATCGCCAGCGATGAGGAATTACTCGGAATTGCGCCTCCGGCGCCGCCAGAGGCTGATGCCGAAGCTGCAAGAAATATCGCGAACGAAGTACAGGCACTCGGCATAGCTGACACCACGGCGGCTGTTGATGGTGAGGAACCTGCGACAGGGTCGGAAACTTCTGATTTTCCGGATGATCCGCAAGTTGCGAGCTTACCGGTTGAAGAAGTATCGACCACTGCAGAATCGCAATTGATCGCGTCGGGAAACGCTGCGGCTGCGGTTGCTCCGGCGCACGAGCCGGCCGCGAGAGTTACATACAAGCCAAAGTTCAGTGCTGCCGATCTGCAAGAAGCCCTACAAGTCGTTCAACAGCTGGATCCCCCCGGAGTCGCCTGCCGCGATCTGCGCCAGTGTCTCCTGAACCAGCTTCGTTTCCATCAGGTGCAGTTGGAACAGCGGAAGAACGGAAACGGAACGGCTCAGGTTTTGCAGGATGCCATGGCAGTTGTCGATCAGCATCTTCGTGGACTGCAGAACAAGCAGCATAAGGAGATCGCCAAGGCCATCGGCCGACCCATCGAGGCAGTGCAGACGGCACTCGACTATATCCGCACGCTCGATCCTCGCCCCGGCCTGCGCTATAACATAGTTCAAGCGCGCCTGATCGAGCCTGATGTTGCTTTCATAAAGCACGGAGACGAGTGGCTGGTCATCATGAATGACGAGGACCTGCCGCAACTCCGGCTCAATCCCGCCTACAAGAAGCTCGTTACGCGTGACGGAACGAACGACAAAAACACGCGCGATTACGTCAAAGAGCGCTACAAGAGCGCGATTCAGCTCATCAAGAACATCGAGCAGCGCAAACAAACCATCACCAAGGTCTGTTATTCGATTGTCGCCCGCCAGCAGGAGTTCCTCGAAAAAGGCATCGATCAACTCAAACCGATGATGATCAAGGAGGTGGCTGAAGAAATCGGCGTGCATCCTTCGACGGTAAGCCGTGCCGTGGCCAACAAATACGCCCATACACCGCAGGGCGTGTTCGAGTTGCGGTATTTCTTCAGCGAGAGCGTGCAGGGCCCGGAGGGCGGCGGCACCTCGCTGCTGATCCTCAAGCGCCGAGTGAAAAAGCTCATCGAGGAAGAAGACCCCAGCCGTCCGTTGACCGACGAACAGATCACCCGCATCCTGCAGTCCCAAGGTATTCAGGTGACCCGCCGCACGGTGGCCAAATACCGCGAAGACATGCGCATCCCGAGCACACACCAGCGCCGGGTAAAAAAATAAGGTCATCCTGAAGCCGCTGATTTTGCGGCGGAAGGATCTGGGCGAGCTGTGCGAATGCGTCGCGCAATTTGCGACGCAATAAATCGCACGCTTAGCTCGCTTCCTTATCAATGCAGTGCCCAATTTATCTCGACACGAATTTTTTAGGAGGGGCGCTCATGAACGTGGAGTACACGGGAAGACAGTACGTAGTCACCAACGCCATCCGCAAAGAAGTTGAAACTGGTCTCACGAAAATCCGCAAAATTCTGGGCGACAAATTCGAAACCAAAGTGATCCTTGCTGTCGAAAAGCATCGCCATAAAGCCGAAATCACCATCAACCCGCGCAATGGACCCCTGGTCGGCCTGGCTCAGGCAAAGGACATGACGATCGCGGTCAACGAAGCTCTGGACCATCTGGAAAAGCAAGCGATCAAGCACAAGACAAAGTGGCAGGCCAAGAAGCGCTCCGCCCGTAAAAGTGAAGAAACCAAGAAGTGGAACGGGCACTCGGTCGAGGAAGAACTGCAGACTACGGTCGGACTGTCTGAAAAGACGGCCGTTCCGGTCATGGTGCACAAGTATCCTGCGGTTGCAAAGACAACCGAGGTTCACCTCGTCCGCTCCGACGAAGCCGTTGCCATGCGACCCATGACGCTCGAAGAAGCAATCAAAGAGGCTCATTTCAAAGATCGAGACTTATTTATCTTCCGCGATCCCAAGGGCAAAGTGATGGTCCTGCACCGCGCCAAAGACGGGAAGATGCAGTTGATTGAAGTCCCGTAGCCAGATCGATTTCGGACCTTGAGGGTGCCCCACCCTTGTCGCAGCTTTTGGCGACAGGGTGGGGATTTTGACTTTCACGGCGACTTACTCTTCAAAACACCCCCTCTGCCTAACCGGATTCCCACACTTTCCTCCGCGCAGTGCGTCTAGAAAGGCTTGGGTCTCGAGCAAAGTAAGTTTCGCAGCCGTGCCCGCCATCCCCAGGCAATCAACGCTATTGATACGTTTTAATAGAGCCCTTTCCGGTGTTAGAATCCGCCCTCGAGGGAGATTCTTCCATGCGCATCCATTCCCGCCTTCCATTGTTTATGGCAATGTTTGCATCGTTGTGTTTGACGTTGAGTTTGCCGCACGCCCACGCTCAAGCCGCATTGCCGAAGCTCTCGGTCCACTGGGAGGAACTCACCGCCTCCGATTTCCGGGAAGGCATTCACCGTTCCGCAGGAGTTTGCCTGCTTCCATTTGGAATTCTTGAGAAGCATGGCCCGCATCTCCCGCTTGGCACTGATCTGCTCGACGTGCGCTATGCCGCGCTTCATGCCGCGGAGCAGGAGTATACCGTCGTGTTCCCGGAATACTATTTTGGTCAGATCGCAGAAGCCAAGCACGAACCGGGAACCATGGCTTACAGTCGAGGCATGCAAATGGCCTTGCTCCAGGAAACCACCGACGAGATGGCCCGCAACGGCTGCAAGAAAATCCTGATCGTCAACGGCCACGGCGGGAACGACAGCCTGCTTCCTTATTTTGCACAAACTCAGCTCGACAAGCCGCATGACTACGTAGTGTATGTTTTCGACGAGCGCACTCCGCAACACGGAGGTCCGCCGAAGAAAACCAAGATCGACATGCACGCCGGCGAAAGTGAGACCTCGAAGATGATGATCTCCCATCCCGAACTCGTGCATCCCGACCGCGCCACCAGCGAATCGGGCGCCGACCAAGCCCGGCAGAAAATTCCCGAAGACATTTACACCGGCATCTGGTGGTATACGCGTTTTCCGTTCCACTATTCCGGGGAGGGCGCAGCCGCCACCAAAGAACTGGGCGAATATCAGATGAAATGGTGGATCGATTCGGTGGTGAAAGCGATTCAACAGGTAAAGGCTGACGACATCAGCCTGAAGCTGCAGAAGGAGTTTTACGAGAAGAGCACGCACCCGCTAGACACACAGCCGTAGAGAGGCAACATGCGGGGTGTTTCGCGGAGAGCAGTCTCACGACGCCCCGTATTTGCCGATCAGCATGCCGGTAATGAACACCAGCGCTCCGCCTAGGCCTACTTGCAGCGCGGCGGAGACCCAGGGAGTATCCATGTAGCGCTTGCGAACCCAAGTGATCGTCGCTAGTTCTGCCAACACTACAATCCCAGCAGCCCAAAGTGCCATCGTGAAGTCGCGCAAGAGAAACGGCAGCGTGTGCCCGATGCCCCCTACGGTAGTCATCGCGCCGCAGATCAGACCACGCACCCAGGGATGTCCGCGGCCGGTCAGACTCCCGTCGTCCGACAGCGCTTCCGCAAATCCCATACTGATGCCCGCTCCAACCGACGCGGCCAACCCGACGAGGAATGCGTCCCAGCTCTTGTGTGTCGCGAGGGCTGCGGCGAACACCGGAGCCAGCGTCGAAACCGAACCGTCCATCAATCCCGCAAGACCTGGCTGGACGATCTGCAGCACGAACAGCCGCCGCTGCGCTACCTCCTCGTCGGCTTTCACATTCGCCGGCAGCTTCTGCTTGTCCAGTTCCTGCGCGCGATTTTCATGTTCCCGCTCTTCCGTAGCGAGATCATCCAGCAACTGTCGGATACTGGCGTCTTGAGTTCGGGCTGCCGCCTTCTCGTAAAAACGGCGCGTCTCGACCTCCATGGTCGAGGCCTCTTTGCGCACCGCTTCAATGCGTAGCGGACGCACCAGCCACAGTGCCGGACGCTCAACAAATCCGCGCACATCCTGGCGCCGGATCAGAGGAATATGGTCGCCGAACTTCTTTTGATAGAGCTCCAGCAGCCTGCGTCGATGCCCGGACTCCTCTTCGCGCATGCCCTCAAACATCGACGCCGTCGCGGGATAATCCTGCCGCAATCCCTCGGCAAAATCGGCGTAGACGCGCTCGTCTTCCTCCTCCAGCGCGATCGCTAGAGCCAGAACTTCCCGTTCAGTGAGTTCTTCGAACTTTTTCATGAGGGGATAGATTACCTGCCAGAGCGGGGCTGACACAATCTGGATTTGTTCTTTTCAGCCCTGCCCCGATTCAGCGGTATCTCAGTCGGCAATTGCACCGGCAGCCGCGATCGCGGGTTCGATGCTAGTATCCAGTTCATGAAGGCGCGCAAGTCTCCTGGCCGGAGCTTGAAGAACTCAGGAAAGAGCAGCAAGCCCTCCGTGCGCGAACGACACTCGCCCGAACTGGTCATCATTACGGGCATGAGCGGGTCAGGGAAGGCCTCAGTCCTTAAAGCTTTCGAAGATCTCGGCTATTACTGCGTTGACAACCTGCCAGTCGAACTGATTCCCCGTTTTGCCGAGTTGGCTGTCCGGTCGCGCGACACGCGCCGCACCGCCCTCGTGGTTGATGTTCGCGAAGGCGGAAAGCTGGGGAAGTTGCCGGAGATTTTGAAATCTGTCCGCCGCATGATCCCGACGAAGGTCGTTTTCCTGGAAGCCTCCGACGCGGTGTTACTGCGCCGTTTTAGCGAGACCCGACGTCCGCATCCCCTGGGGACGGATGCTCCGGTGAAGTCGGCATTGAAAGCCGAGCGGCGTCATTTAAACGTCATCCGCCGCCTCGCTGACTTTGTCATCGACACCTCAAAGTTCAACGTTCATGAATTGCGGGCACACATCAACGAGGGCTTCCTGGAGCAATCGTCCGAGAAGAGCATCCTGGTCTCCTCGGTCAGCTTTGGCTTTCGCAACGGCGTGCCTGAGGATGCCGACTTAGTGTTCGACGTTCGGTTCCTCCCCAATCCTCACTTTGTCCCTGAGTTTCGCCCTTTGACCGGACGTCATCCGCGAGTCGCCAAGTATATTCGCTCATTTCCTCAGACGCAGGAATTCATTACGCGCATTTCGGATCTGCTGGTGTACCTGCTGCCGCACTACATTCGTGAAGGCAAGAGTTATCTGACGATCGCTTTTGGCTGCACCGGCGGGCAGCACCGCTCGGTCATGATGGCGGAAGAAGTGGGTAAGCACCTGCGCCGTGCAGCATACCGCGTCAAAATCGTGCATCGGGACAGCCCTAAGTAGCGGCGATATCCTCTCCATCCCGGGCTTATCAAGAAGAGTTGGCTGGAGCGTGCCTTTTGCATCCGAGGCGGACATTTGCAGGGGCACCGGGAACGCCATTCTCGGCATGCCCGGCTAAAGTAAAATAAGACCTTGTACCAATCCTCGACTTCACCCGTAGGACGCTATTACGATCTCACCCACGCAGGAGCCCTATGCGGCAACTGATGCGGCTCGTCCGCTACGCGCTGCCCCACTGGTGGGAGATCCTGGCATCTGTCCTGTTGATGGCTGCCGTTGGCGCGCTTGATGCCTTTAAGTACCTGCTGGTTCGTCCGATTTTTGACCGCGTACTTAATCCCTCGAGCGGCTCCAACGAGATTCAGCTTTTCAGTATTCCGCACACGCACTATTCCCTGTACCTGCAGCAGTTGGTTCCATCTCATTTCAACGATGCGTGGAAAATTGTGGCCTTTGCCCTGGTCGCATCAACCGTTCTCAAGGGCATTTGCGATTACGCTGGAACCTACCTGGTGAATCATGCTGGTTTCGGGATGATTACCGATCTCCGCGATGATCTCTATAACGCGATCCTCAGGCGCTCCGCAGCATTCTTTTCCCAGCACACGACTGGGACGCTGCTATCGACGATCATCAATGACATTGAGCGCGTGCAGTACGCCATGTCCACCGTGTTGTCCGAAGCGCTACAGCAGTTCTTTACATTCGTCTTTGTGGCAGGCGTCGTGATTGTCTTGGGCGGAAGTCTCTCATGGATCCTCCTGCTGTTTGTGCCCATCATTATCTACTCCTCCCGAAAAATTGGTTCCCGCGTGCGCAAAACCACGCGCCACGGCCAGGACAAGTTGGCGGAGATTCAGAACATTCTGCACGAGACCATCACCGGCAACCGCATCGTGAAGGCATTCAACACGGAGAACTGGGAGATCTCCCGCTTCCGCAACGCGGCCAGGCGGTTGTTCCGTGCCAACCTGCGTTCCGTTGCGGCGGCCGCCATCAGTTCGCCGCTGATGGACATTTTCGGCATGGTGGGGGTCGCCCTTCTGCTGCTTTTTGGCCGCGAGCAAATCAAAGACGGCCGCATGACACCCGGCATCTTCGTAGCTTTCATCACCGCTGTCTTCAGCCTTTACAACCCGGTCCGTAAGTTTGCTCTGTTCAACAACAATTTTCAGCAAGCTCTGGGTGCGTCGTCAGAAATCTTCAAGTTCATGGACATTGAAGACGACGTCAGGGAGAAGCCCCGAGCCAAGGTCCTCCCAAGATTCTGTTCAAGTGTTCGTTTCGAGAACGTCCACTTCGCATATCCACACGAGGAGAACGGCGAGGGCTACCGCGATGCTCTACGCAACATCAACCTGGAAGTGAAACGCGGAGAGATTCTCGCCATTGTCGGTTCCAGCGGCGCCGGCAAGAGCACTCTCGTTCACCTTATCCCCCGTTTCTTTGATGTAACTGCCGGAGGCCTACTCATCGATGGTATTGATGTGCGTGACGTGACTCTAGCCTCGTTGCGGGAACAAGTCGGAATCGTCACCCAGGAGACTGTTCTCTTTAACGACACCGTGCGCAACAACATTGCCTACGGGCAACCCCATGTTCCGTTGAAGGAGGTTGAAGCTGCGGCACGCGCCGCTTTGGCTCACGACTTCATTTCTGCGCTTCCGGGGGGGTACGATACGGTTATCGGAGAGCGCGGCGTGCGGCTCTCCGGAGGGGAGCGCCAGCGTCTGGCCATAGCTCGGGCGCTTCTGAAGAATGCTCCGGTGCTCATTCTCGACGAAGCTACGTCCGCGCTTGACAGTGAATCGGAATCGCTGGTGCAATCGGCCCTGCATAATCTGATGAGCGGGCGCACGGTGTTTGTGATCGCTCATCGGCTGTCGACGGTTCGCCGCGCCGACCGTATCGTTGTGATCGACAACGGCACGATCTCAGAAATCGGCGCGCATGAGGATTTGATGAAGAAGCTCGGTACTTATCGCCGGCTTTATGATCTGCAGTTCACCGATGCGGAGGTCCCCAAAGCTGCCGCAGAATCGTAATACCCAAGCCCCTATGCCCATACGTTCGATGACAGGTTTCGCGCAAGTCAAAGGTGAAGTGCAGCAGAGCAGCGCGCCAACGTCTGCTCCTGATAGTACGCAGTCCAATGGGAGAGTTGGCTTCACGCTCTCACTGAAATCCGTGAACCATCGTTTCCTTGATCTGCACTTTCGATTGCCCTCGGGCACGGATTCGCTGGAGATGCAGCTTCGGCGCTTGCTCAAGGAAAATGTGGCGCGCGGACATCTCGAAGTCTCCCTAAGTCTGGACCGCTCGAGCAGCGAGACGTTTTCGCTGAATCGCGAACTGGTGAGTGGATACATCGCGGCTTTCCGCGCTGCCGCGGCGGAATTCTCTCTCGCCACGGAACCCGATCTGAATGCCGTCCTGCGTATTCCAGGTGCCATGGATTCAGCCGCGGACGCTGCCGATGGCGAAATCGAGGCGGCAGTCATGACCAAGGTCGGAGAAGCAGTCAACCGCTTGAACCAGATGCGCGAAGAAGAGGGCCGAGGCATCGTTCGTGAGTTGCGTCAGCGCATGAGTCATCTTCAGGAGGCAGCCGGCAGCGTGCAACAGCAGCGCCGCGCCGTACTACACAACTACACAGAGAGACTCCAATCCCGGCTTCAGGAACTGCTTGGGTCCACCGTGGATCGCGAGCGTGTGCTGCAGGAAGCCGCCCTGCTGGTGGATCGCAGCGATATCCAGGAAGAAATTGTGCGGCTGGAAAACCACGTGCAACACTTTCTGGGGTTGCTGGATGAAGGCGGAGAAATCGGCAAGAAACTGGATTTCCTGCTGCAGGAGATGAATCGCGAAGCCAACACCCTGCTTTCGAAGACTTCCGGACTTGCCGGGGAAGCGCTCAATATTACGGAAGCAGGGCTGGCCATGAAAGCCGAGATCGAAAAATCCCGTGAGCAGGTACAAAACCTGGAATGAAACCAACGCACAAGCCCATCGTCTATATCATCTCTGCGCCATCGGGCTCCGGCAAGTCCACACTGGTCAACGAGATTCTCAAAGCAATTCCCGGGCTCGATTTTTCTATTTCGTATACGACCCGCGCCCCGCGCGGCAGCGAAAGCAACGGCAAGCAATATCACTTTGTTCCGCGCCAGGAATTCGACCGCATGGTGAAAGCCGATGAATTCCTCGAGCATGCGGAGTTCGACGGAAACTGCTACGGCACCGCACGACGATTCCTCGGGGAGGCAAAACGAAAAGGTACCGACTTGCTGCTCGATATCGACGTGCAGGGCGCCGCACAGATCCACAAGAAGCTGCCCGATGCTGTCAGCATCTTCGTGCTGCCTCCAGATAAGAAGACACTGGAGTGGCGTCTGCGCAAACGCGGCGAGAACGACGAGGAAACCATTCGACGCCGTCTTGAGACGGCCGGCCGCGAGATTGAGGAATACGATCGCTATAATTATGTTTTGATCAACGATCAGCTCGAAAAATCGATCGAGAGGCTCGAAGCCATCGTGCTGTCTGAGCGCTTGCGCCGCCAGGGGCGCGCTCTCTTCGAGGAGGAGCGCGCGATCGTCGAGCGAGCTGACCGTCTTCGCCTAGCCAATCTCAGGGAGAGGGTCCAGCCCATTCTTGCATCCTTTCGTGTGCCCGCGTCGTCAGCACGTTCGTAGGTTTCGGGGTATCATTAGGTGGACGCTCGGGAAGGCCGTTGACCGCGATCGGCCTGTATTCGAATTGGTTTTCAAGGGGGAGTCCCATGAAGTTGATCGAAGGCTTTGACAGCAACTATCGATACATCCTGGTGGCTGCGCGGCGCGCAAGGCAGTTGCAATCCGGGGCGCCCCCAGTGGTCGACACCAATTCTCGGAAGCCTTGCCGCATCGCGCAGGATGAAATCCGCGCCGGCAAGGTGAAATGGGAAATGACTGAAACTCGCAGCGCCGCCGAGCAGGCCGCCGAGAGTCTCGATAAGGCACTGGGGCAGGACTAGGAATTGTTGATTTTGTGATTGTCGAGTGTTGAATGGTTTTGGATCAATCAACAATCAAAGATCATCAATCAACAATATGAAGATTGCCCTCGGCGTCACCGGCGGAATCGCAGCGTACAAAGCAGCTGAAGTTCTGCGTATGCTGCAGGACCGTGGCATCCGCGTGCAGGTCATCATGACCCGCGCCGCCCAGGAGTTCGTCAAGCCGCTTACCTTCGCTGCGCTCTCCGGAGAGAAAGTCATTACTGGCATGTTCTCGCCCGGCGAGGAACACGAACCTAACATTGATTCCGCCATCGAGCACATTGCGGTTGCGCAGTCGATCGATGCTCTCGTCGTTGCTCCTGCCACCGCCGATATTCTGGCTCACTTCGCGCAGGGCATCGCGACGGACTTCCTGACGACCCTGTATCTCGCGACCACTGCACCCGTCGTTGTCGCACCTGCGATGAACGTCAACATGTGGAACCATCCAGCCACCCAGGCGAATCTGGAGATCCTGCGCACACGCGGCCTGAAGATCGTGGAGCCCGGGGCCGGCTATCTTGCTTGCGGAATGGTCGGTCAGGGACGCCTTGCGGAGAATGATGCAATCGTCGCCGCGGTCCTGGAGGTCTTGGGTGCGTCCCAGGATCTGTCAGGCGACACCGTGCTGATTACGGCAGGCCCCACCCGCGAGAAGATTGATCCGGTGCGCTATCTCACGAATCGCTCCAGCGGTCGCATGGGGTACGCTCTCGCCGAGGCTGCCGTGCGTCGAGGTGCTCGCGTTTTATTGGTTACCGGCCCCACCTCGCTCACGCCTCCCGGCGCTGCCGAAGTGACTCGAGTTGATTCGACGGAGGAAATGCGCGATGCCGTCCTCCACCTGCTTCCCCAATCCAGCATCGTGATCAAAACCGCGGCCGTCGCGGACTATCGTCCGAAGTCCACTGCCGGCCAGAAGATCAAGCGCAAAGGTCCGATGACCCTGGAACTCGAGGCCACTCCCGACATTCTGAAAGAGCTCTCGTCGAAGAAGACGTCACAGATCATCGTTGGGTTCGCCGCCGAGACGGAAAACGTTCTGGAAAACGCCCGCCAGAAACTGCTCGCAAAAAATCTGGATGCGATCGTGGTCAATGATATCTCGCGTGAAGGCATCGGCTTCGACTCCGACCGCAACGCCGTAACAATCATCACCCGCGACGATGTGGTCGAAGTCCCCGAAACCACGAAGTGGGAAGTAGCCCAGCGAGTTCTCGACCAGATTGCGAAGTTGCGCCAGCAACGCCAATCCCAAGTGAAAGCCTAGCTCCTGCTGAGATCGCCAAAACTCACGTGGCGACAGCCGCCTCGGCTGTCCCGCAAAGCGAAGCGAGCGGGGTCGTCCGGAGAACTCACTGAACACTACGATCCTGGGAATTCTCCACATCGCCACTCCAACGTATAATCGTTGAACCCGCACAGTGCCGACGATTCCAAGCCCCGATCTCCGCCGAGCCCTAGCCGAGCGCATCCGTTACTACAACGAACTCGGCATCTACGATTTTTATCGCCGTGATCGAAGCGAGGCCTTGTCTGAATCCGTTACAACTGACGTTGAGCCAGAAGCGACATCAAGTTCCCAGCCGGAACTGCGAGAGGAAATGTCCCCGAGAAAATCCGCAGTGCTTGCAAAACCCGCCGATCACAACATTTTCGAAGTCTTGACTCCGAAGCCTGAGCAAGGCGTCACTGATCCCGTGGCCGCCCTGAAGTTGATCCGCGAAGATCTGGGCGATTGCACCCGCTGCAAGCTTCACCAGCAAGGGCGCAAGCAGATCGTCTTCGGAGTCGGCAATCCTCATGCGGACTTGATGTTCGTGGGCGAAGGCCCCGGCGCGGATGAAGATGCGCAAGGAGAGCCTTTCGTTGGCCGCGCCGGACAACTGCTCAACAACATGATTAAAGCCATGGGACTGCGCCGCGAAGAGGTCTACATCGCCAACGTCGTTAAATGCCGCCCGCCCGGCAATCGCACGCCGGAACGCGATGAGTGCGACACCTGCTCTCCCTTTCTCATGCGCCAGATTGCAGTGATTAAGCCAAAGGTGATCGTCGCTCTGGGTGCTGTGTCTGCGAAGAACCTTCTTGCGATCAACGCACCGATGTCAGAACTGCGCGGCCGCTTCTACGACTTCATGCCGGCTGGCGCGCGCAGCAGTGACCCGTCGTGGCAGGGAGCGAAACTGGCGGTCACGTACCATCCTGCATTCCTCTTGCGCGATCCGCGCCAAAAAGGCGAAGCCTGGAAAGATTTGCAGATGGTGATGAAGTACCTGGGCCTCAAGCCGCCGAAGTCCGACATGTAGGGACGGACGCCTCGTCCGTCCCGCGGGCGAAGCCCGCGTGCGGGTTGCACGCATCATCCATTCACACGTGGCCGTAGTTTATCCTTCCAACCAATGCCCGACTTCTGCGACGTTGCCGTCCCCGTGCCCCTCGATATGGCGTTTACCTATCGTGTCCCGGGCGGAGCGGTCCCGGTAATTGGAGGACGTGTCCTCGTCCCCTTTCGCCAGCAGCGGATGATGGGCATCGTCGTCGATCTCCACGACCGGAAGCCACAGATCGCCACCAAGAATATTCTTAAAGTGGTCGACACCACCCCCGTCCTTGACAATCTCCTGTTGCGCCTCGGCCGCTGGATCGCGGACTACTACCTGGCTCCAGTCGGCGAAGTTTTCCGCTCCATGCTTCCGCTCACCGCCGAGTTCAAACGCGTGGTCGCATACCGAATCACCGAGCAGGGGCACATGGCGCTTCATTTGGCGGGCATGTCTGGATCTTCCGCACGCTCGCAGCGAACTCCCGAGGAGCAGGCCGTCGAATTCCGCGTGCTCGACTATCTCGCCGGGTCCGACAGCGAGTTTGTCCGTGAGCAGGTTCTGCGTCAAGCCACTCGTGCGGCGCGCGAAATCCTCGATGGAATGGTGCGCAAGAAATGGATTACTCGGGAGGACCTCTCGGCGCAGCAAGATGCTGCTCGCACCGTAAGGATCGCTCTCCTCAAACCCGTCGAAGGCAAGCTAAATGCGAATCAGCAAACCATCGTCGATACCCTCGCCGCTGCAGGTGGGAGGATTCCCGTCAAAGCGCTTCAATCGCTCGAAGTTCCACGAACGACCTTCAGCACATTAGTTCGGCGGGGGCTGGTGGACATCATCGAAGAGCCAGCCGACTTTACCGTCTCGCGGAGCAAACCTAGGCCGACCCCTTTCGAGTTCGATTTCAACAGCGCGCAAAAAGCTGCGCTTGCGCGTCTGCGACAGAAAGTCGAGAGCAGGAAGTTTTCCGGCATGTTGCTGCACGGGGTGACGGGCTCGGGAAAAACCGCGGTATATCTCGCCGGTATGCGTTCCGTCCTTGAAACTGGACGCTCGGCCATTCTCCTGGTTCCGGAGATCGGCCTTACGCCTGCCGTGGCCGCCGACCTGCATCACATTTTCGGCGACGAAGTAGCGATCCTGCATTCGGCTCTCTCCGACCGCGAACGCGCCGAGCAGTGGCATCGAATTAAGCGCGGCGAGGCTCGTATGGTCGTGGGCACTCGTTCGGCAGTGTTCGCTCCGGTTGCCGATCTTGCTCTGATCATCGTCGACGAGGAGCACGACGCCTCTTACAAGCAGGAGGAAACCCCTCGCTACCACGCCCGCGATGTCGCGGTCATGCGCGCCAAAATGTCGGACGCGACGGTCGTCCTCGGTTCGGCCACGCCCTCGCTGGAGTCCTACTTCAACGCGAAAAAGAGTAAATATGCGCTGGTCGAGCTGCCAGATCGCGTTGAGCAGCGCCCATTGCCCGAAGTCGAAATCGTTGACATGCGCATTGAATTCCAGGAGACGGGACACGAACAGGTCATCTCACGCAAACTGGCCGCCGAGATCCAGCAGCGCCTTGACCGGAAAGAGCAGGTCATGGTCCTGCTGAACCGGCGAGGGTACTCTCCCGTCGTGCTCTGCCGCACTTGCGGCAAGAAGCTCGAATGCAAGAACTGCGCCATTGCACTGACCCATCACAAGCGCGAGCACAAAATGGTCTGTCACTATTGCGGATACACGGCCCCGGTTCCGAAATCCTGCGTGCACTGCGGCAGTGAGTACGTCTACTTTCTGGGCACTGGATCAGAGAAGCTGGAAGAATTGTTGCACGGAATGTTTCCTCAGGCCCGCATTGCCCGCCTCGACCGCGACACAGTCCGCGGGCACGAAGATTTTGAACGTACGCTGAACGCCCTCGACGAAGGCGAGCTCGACCTGATCGTAGGCACCCAGATGATCGCCAAGGGCCACGACATCCACGGCGTCACCTTGGTTGGCGTGGTTGGAGCCGACGTCGCCCTGGGCCTTCCCGACTTCCGTGCCGCCGAACGTACCTTTCAGCTCCTCACACAGGTCGCCGGCCGTGCCGGGCGTGGATCGTCTCCCGGTAAGGTGATTCTCCAGACCTATTTTCAGGATCACTATGCGGTCCAATATGCCGCCCGCCACGACTTCATCGGCTTCTACGAAAAGGAACTCCGTTTTCGCAGTTGGATGCACTATCCTCCGTACTCCGCGCTGGCCAATGTGCTGGTTCGCAGCGGCAATCTCGACGACGCCTTGCAGTGGTCAGGAACGCTGGGCAAATGGTTCGATCAGACTCGTCATGAGGGCGTCAGGGTCTTAGGCCCCGCAGCCGCACCCATCATGCGCCTGAAACAAGATTACCGTTATCACTTCGTTCTCAAGTCGTCCAGCCGTGAGAAGTTGAACACCACCCTGCGCGCGATGCTGGCCTTCGCGGCCGAAAAGAAGATCCCCCGCACCCAAGTCATCGTGGATGTCGACGCTCTCTGGTTGATGTAGGAGCGGCCGAAGCCGCTCCTGTTGACCATTTTGCTAGCGAGGAATAAACGCCATTCCGTGCGGACTCGTCATCCCGCTAACGACAGGGGTAATCACGCCCGTGTCGAGATCCAGGGCGCCAACGGAATTAGGTGTGGCCGAGTAGGCGGCGTTGGGCGAGAAAATGTTCTTCGAGATCGCGTACACGATTCCGGAACCATCGGCGCCGGCATCGCGGTCCGACACCAGGACGACTCCATGCGAAGCCGTGGCGAAGACCGTGTCGTCGATCTGCGTGCTGGCCCCGCCAACACTCAGCGCGAGATGATAAATGCTCTGATCGGCAAATCCCAGGTGGTGCACAATAACCAGTTCTCCGTCGGCTTGGCTGTCGAGCACCAGATCGCCGAGCGGGTTAACAATCATCGAATCCGGATCCTGCAGATTCAATGCGACGGGCGTATCAGTCGAGACGTCGGTCGCGGTCGCGCTGGCGTTTACCGTCTCCGTCACGCTGATCGTGGTTCCGCTGAAACTGGCCTTAACCACGGCCGGGGCTAGGTTTGGATTGCTGGCGGGGTTCGACGCGCTGAAGAACACATCGTCGCCACGGAACGCGATGTCGTCATAGCCTCCGCCGTGCGGCGTGGGCCCGAACGTGTAAATCGTTTGCCTGCCACTCTTCGGTTCAATAATAACCAGGTTAGGATTCGCATCCTCGTTTTGCATGGCCCAAAGCTTCTTTGTCTTCGGCTGGATTCGCAACCCGTCATTGTGTCCCACGACGGAGAACGTATTGACGATGTCGCCGTTCATCGCATACTCCACAATCGTGCTGCTCTTGCCATCGGATCCGGTCGTCGAGACCCCGTTTCCGTAGCCGATGAAGACGCGGTTGCCAAGAACGGCGATGGAATCCGGCTTGGTGTACGATCCGGCGACGCCGCTTGCAAACACCGAAACAGTGTAGGGGACGGATGCAGTTGCCTGTCCAAGCGCAGCCGAGCCGGTTAGCAGGAACGTACAAATCACAAACACAGACGCGTTATTGAGCCTTTTCATGGACTTCCTCCTGAGATTCCTTTCGGCGGTTTCACCGAGCCTAGCCCGAGGGCTTGGCCGGGAAGTTACGCGGACGTTAAAAGACGATGAAAATCCGCTGAAAGGCTTGCCAGGCAGCAAATTCCGGGCCCGCACGACGAACCCGGTCAAGGCACTGGTTGATGTGATGTCATTTCCGGAATAGTCTCTCCCCATGCTGATGAAACCCAGATTTTTCACGTCGCCAGCTGACTGGCGCGCATGGCTGGAAAAGCATCACGCCGATACACAAGAACTCTGGGTTGGATTCTATAAGCGTGACTCGGGCCGCCCGGGCATCACCTGGCCAGAGGGTGTCGATGGCGCACTTTGCTTCGGCTGGATCGACGGCGTCCGCAAGAGTATCGACGCCAGTAGCTATAAGATTCGTTTCACACCTCGGAAGCCGCGCAGCATCTGGAGCGCGATCAACATTCGCCGGGCGAACGAGCTTTCGAAGTTGGGGCTCATGCATTCTGCCGGCCTGGCTGCGTTTGAAAAGCGCGATGGCGAAAGATCAGCGATCTACGCCTATGAACAGAGAAAAGCGGCGAAACTGCCGCCAGCTTTTGAAAAGAAATTTCGCGGGAACGCGGAAGCCTGGAAATTCTTTCAATCCCAGCCCCCTTGGTACCAGCGAACCTCTACCTATTGGGTGATCAGCGCGAAAAAAGAAGAGACTCGTTCGAAGCGACTCGCTACACTGATCGAATGTTCGGTGCGCAAACGAAACATCCCATCGTTGAATCGCCCATCAGGAGCGAAGTGACGCCGCAATCTGAAAAGGGGAGATCGTAAATGTCAGTACCAGCATGAGCCCGGCCAGGAGTGACAACGCCCAGCGGCTTCCCGGAATCGCGGGATCATCGGGTGCCTGTCGCTGCCGAATGGTCAGGACATTCATCACCGTGATCAGACCTGCCCAAACCCACCAACTGTAGCCTTGATGGTCTGAGCGATGAGCCCATGCTCCCAGACCAACCAGTACCACCACTGTGGTCCACGAGATCAAGCGGTGAGCCCGGGGCGCCAAAGCGTATACGATGTGCCCTCCGTCCAGCTGGCCGCTAGGCAGCAGATTCAAAGCAGTCGCATACATGCCAACCCAAGCCGCCACAGCAATCGGGTGCAAATATACTTGGCTTAGGGGTAAAACCGTAACGGCGCGATTAGGGGCAAAGTACCGCAACACATCCTGGACAATGTGGAAGATGGCTGGATATCCCAGTTGCAGGTCTGAGAGTGCCATGCCCCGGCCGACTGGCTTCGATAGCATGATGGCGACAGCCAACGAGGCTACGGCCACGGTAAACCCGGCAATCGGGCCCGCTACGCCGATGTCAAATAGCGCTGTCCTCGAGCGAATCGGCGCCTTAATACGGATCACTGCGCCCAGAGTGCCGATCAAAGTCGGGGCCGGGATGAAGAACGGAAGAGTCGCACGCACTCCGTAATATCGGCACAGCAGGTAGTGCCCCATCTCGTGGCTCAGAAGAATGATCAACAGTGCCGCCGAGAACGGGATTCCGAGCAACAGCCGCGAAGGTTGCGCGAGCGCCCACCCCACGGGGAAAAAGGGTAATAGCTCGTTCCCCGCAGTGAAGGGCGGCAGATTGTGCAGAAAATTGAATTCCAGCCGGGCTCCGACCACAAGCGTCGTGAAGCAGGTCGCCAACAACAGCAAGCCATGCACCCAGTACCGCGGACGTGGCGGCGAACCCTCAGGGGCAGGCAACACCTGGTGATAATCGAACGTAGAGGAAGGAATGGAAAGGCCGGGTTCCGACATGCAAGTCTTCAGCCCTGCGAAAGGGCCTTAATAATTGATGCTACTACGGGAGAAAAGATTGTGCGGAGCGTCCGCGGTGGCAAGTAATTTTCACGCGGGCCTCGCGTTCGAACCTGAAGGACGGCATTAGTCGATCGACTGCAGTTCTTTCCCCGGCTTGAACCGTACTGCTCTTCCGGGCGGAATCGAAACTTCGGCTCCGGTGCGCGGATTACGGCCAATCCCCGTTTTGCGTGGCCGCACATTGAAGACCCCGAATCCCCGCAGTTCAATGCGATTGCCGGCAGCCAGCGCCTTCTTCATGCTCTCAAATACCGTTTCCACCGCCAATTCGGCTTTGGTCTTGGTGATGCCTGTTTTCGCCACGACTTCATTGATGATATCGAGTTTAATCACGCGGGGCTCCCGGTTACAGGGATCAGAATCGTGCTACAAGTTATTGATGCTAAGGAAGATAACCGAGATTGTCAACCGGAGCATCTTTCCCGTAAACTGACAGGCAACCCAGCCAAAACAATTGAGCCATTGTGTCATCGGGTCATTGAGTGATTTCGCTTCTTCCGCGAATGCAGTGGGCGCCCGGTGCTTTTCAATGACTCAATCGCGCAATGATTCAACGACTCAATTCTTTCTAAGGGAGTTTCATGCTGAAGAGCGACCGCTGGATTCGCAAGATGTCCCTGGAACACGACATGATCAACCCGTTCTCCGAGAAGCAGGTACGAGAGGGCGTGATTTCCTACGGACTGTCATCGTACGGCTATGATTTGCGGGTGGCCGACGAGTTCAAGATTTTCACCAACGTCAACTCCTCCATTGTCGACCCAAAGCACTTTGACGAGCGCTCGTTCGTCACAATTCAGACAGACGTCTGTATCGTTCCGCCGAATTCTTTTGCATTAGCGCGCTCGGTCGAATACTTCAAGATTCCGCGCAGCGTGCTCACCATTTGCGTAGGCAAAAGCACCTACGCCCGCTGCGGCATCATCGTGAACGTGACCCCGTTCGAGCCCGAGTGGGAAGGCTTCGTAACGCTGGAGATCTCGAACACCACGCCTCTCCCGGCGCGAATTTATGCCAACGAGGGCCTTTGCCAGATCATCTTCTTCGAGTCCGACGAGATTTGTGAAACCAGCTACGCTGACCGCAAAGGCAAGTACCAGGCGCAGAAGGGAATCGTTCTGCCAAAGTTGTAAAGAACTCATGTGGGGACAGCGGCCTTCGGCTGTCCGCTGGCTCAGATGTTTTGGGCCGCGGCTGGAATGTGTAGGTCCCAGACGCCTGGTCCGGGGTTGCGAGGGCGCACAGCCCGATGAGTGCAATGGCGATTTGGACGAAGCCGCTGGCGCGGCGGACGCTACCGCGTGTTCGAAGCCGGCTGTTTTCGCGGAAGCAAGATTTTTCTGCGCCGAGTGGTACCATGCTGGTGTGCCAAGGCTTTCCTTTTCAACGAAACTCGGCAGTCGGCATAGCTCGGGCGATGAAATTGCGAAACGGCCATTGAAAACCCATACTATATATTTATAGCCCTCCGCATCCGCCGCAAACGCCAGCGGCTTCCTCCAAATCCTCCTATCGCAAGTTCGCCGGCGGGCAACACTCTGCTCCACCGCAATGCTCCGCGCCGGCGCACTTGTCGATAGGACACTAAGATTTTTTCGCCATTTGACCTCCCCTGCACTAAGACCTCGACACTAGCATCGCGGTAGCGCTACACTATGTAGCGCTACAATGTTTAGCGCGAAAAAACCTCAAAAGCGGCTATCCGAACTGGAACATCTGGTGATGGACGTAATGTGGGCGCGGCCTCAAAGTACCGCTGAGGATGTGCGCGAAGCTTTGACCGAGCGCCATCCCATGAAAGACTCTACCTCCCGAACCATTCTCAAGCGGCTGGAGGAGAAGGGCTACGTCAAGCGTCATATGGAAGGCCGCACGAACGTATATCGAGTTTCGGAACCCCCGCGACAGGTAGCCGTGAGAACGGTTCAACAAATCATCGATCGGCTCTTAGGTGGCTCCGTAGAGCAACTGATTGTAGGAATGGTCGATCGCGACCTCTTGGATGAGCGGGAGTTGCGCCGTCTAGCCGAAAAACTGGCTCGACGGAAGAATCGCACCCGAAGGAGGCAGGATGCCGACTGATGTTGTGTCGCAACTCATAAGCGCTTCGATTCGTATTTGCGGCTTAGTTCTTGTCGCCTTCGTGAGCTTATCGGTATTTCGTATCCGCTCTTCTGCCGCCAGGCATGCGATGTGGACAGTCGTACTCATCGGCATGCTCCTTCAAATCCCTTTGGAGATGGTGGCTCCGCCCATTCTGCTAAAGGCACTCCCAATTTTGCCCGCTCCCACCCAACCGCGAGTGATGTCGGCGCGACCTTCCCTGTCCGCAGCACGCGCAACCTCATCCGCAAGTCACGCCCGACAGCCAGTGACGTTCAGCAGGACGTCATGGCACACAACTGTGACGCGTACATACCTTGCAATCTCACTTCTGTTGTTCCTTCGGTTGGCTTTCGGATGCTGGGGTCTGCACAAAATCGTCCGAGGTTCCGCGCCCGTCACAAGCTTGGGTCCCAGTGTCTTCGAATCGACGCGAGTGGTAGTGCCGGGTTCGGTCGGAGGCCTCCGGGCGAGAATTCTGTTGCCACAAGCGTGGAGAGATTGGGATGCCGCGAGACTTGGAGCCGTTCTCGCTCACGAGAGAGCCCACATCCGGAGATATGACTGGCTTACCCATCTCGCGTCACGCCTCGCCATTTGCATTTTTTGGTTTCATCCCCTCGCTTGGTGGATTGATCGTGAACTCGCACGGCTGGCAGAGGAAGCATGTGACGACGTTGCTGTCTCCGAAACGAAGGACTTGGAAGAGTACGCTGCAACCCTAGTGGATATCGCTGGCATGGCAGCCGCTAAGGGCGGTGTTGTGAGTTGGCCACTCATCACCATGGCCACGGATTCAAACGTAAAGCGAAGAGTGAATCGGATTCTCAGGAGGGCGTTTCAGGTCCCGAAGCCGTTTGGCCGTTCCGCGTGGGCGGCGCTTTTTGTAACCAGTGTGCCTGTTATCTACTTGTCCGCAGCGGTAAGTCTTGCCCCAGCAAGACAAGATTCGATCATGCTGAAGCATGCTCTAATTCCGAACCGACGTGCCAAAGAGCTGCTTCAGCCACTCTTGCAGGAACACAAAAGCCGGACGGGCCTTCTCTCGGATGTGGTTTCGAATCAGAATCCGAAGTCTTCGATATCGCCTGTTCAGTCTCAACGTGAAGAGCGGCCACTAACTATCTGCCTTCTCCTCGACACTAGCGGCAGCATGGACCAAAAGCTCGCCGAAGCTGTGAGTGCCGCACTTGCCTTTGTGAAAGCGTCAAAGCCACACGATGAGGTCTGCATTCTTGGCTTTGACGACGAGGTCTTCAACGGCCTGCCCCATGAAGAAGATTTCACCAGCAATATCAAGGAAATGGAAGATGCGATCTCGCGGATTGACGCGCGGGGTGGCAAGGCTATGAGAGATGCCGTGCTGACGGGAATCGACCACCTCGCACTGACGACGCACAATGAGAGAAGGGTCCTTGTATTGATCAGCGAGGGCTACGATACTTCGAGCAAGGTGAGTCGGGGAGCATTGCTGGACAAGGTCAAAAGTAGCGGTGTGCCGATCTACTGTATCGGTTTGCTGAGCGAGAAAGACTCTCAACGCCAAGACGCCGCTAGACTCGCCTTGGGTGAACTTGCAGATGCGTCCGGTGGGTTGGCTCTCTACCCCAAGAATGTGGCAGAGGTCGAAAGTGTTTCTCGTCAGATTGCGAACGAGGCAGATAAACGCTAATCCGGTTGAAAGGTAGGAGGCCGAGATGCTTCGTCAATTTCCTGGGTCACAAAGAATTAGATCCTTTACGCGGACTGCTCTGTGTTTTGTCGTCCTCTTTCTAATTCCGTATGCGGCACGTGCGGAGGTAGATACTCCTGATACTCCGGCCGGTCACACATTGCGTACATTTCTCGACGCATTCAATAGTGCGGAACATGACCGCATTGCGGCTTATGTGAAGGAGTACGATCCGGAAAACAGCGCCGACGGATTAACCTCTTTCAGCAACCAGACCGGTGGCTTTACGCTCGTCTCGATCGTGCACAGCGCGCCAGACAAGCTTTCATTTCTCGTTCACGGGCGCGGAGACAATATCGATGCGTTCGGAATCCTGCAACTTGCCAGCACCTCGCCTACGCGTGTAAAGCGGCTCAGCATTCGTGCAATTCCACCCGGGGCGAGACCGGACGACATTCAGCTCGATGAAGCAACTCGCCAAAAGACTATTGATGCGATCAGTGAGAAGCTCACCGAGTACTACGTCTATCCCGACGTGGCTGCGAAGATGGTCCAGGCAATCCGCGATCATCAGAAGCGCGGCGACTATAGTTCGATTACGGATGGCAATGAATTCGCTGATGCGCTCGCTCGCGACCTGCGGGCTATCAGCCATGATCAACATCTCCACGTCTCATACGATCCGTTCATTGTGCCCGGTGAGACCGGTTCGCCTGCCGGGCCGAGGCAGCCGGACCCTGCCGAAGAGGCCCGTTTTCGCAGCATGCTTGAGCGTCAGAACTGTACCTTCTCCAAGCTTGAAGTTCTCGATCACAATATTGGCTACATCAAGTTTGGCGCGTTCCCGCCTCCAAGTATCTGCGGACCTACGGTCGTAGCCGCAATGAACTTCCTCGCGCATACCGATGCTCTTATCTTTGACTTGCGGGAGAACCATGGGGGCGATCCCAATATGGTCGATTTCATGGTCTCGTATCTGTTCCGGCAGCCCACGCACATTAACGATCTCACCAATCGTCACGAAAACGAGACCCACCAATACTGGACGGTTCCCTGGGTTCCCGGGTCGAGGCTTGTTGATCAACCGGTCTACGTACTTACTTCGCATCAAACCTTCTCCGGGGGTGAAGAATTCACTTTCGACTTGCAGACGCAAAAGCGCGCCACCATTGTGGGCGAAACTACGGGCGGAGGGGCTCACCCCGTGGAAGGCCTCCCTGCTGGCGACCATTTCTCGATTGGCGTCCCCTTCGGTCGGCCCATCAACCCTGTCACGCACGGCGACTGGGAAGGAAAAGGTGTAGAGCCAGATGTGAAGGTCAGCGCTGCCGACGCGTTAACCACGGCCCAAAAACTAGCAGCCGATAAACTGGCAGCCAAGGACAGCCCGACAACAGGTCGTTGAGCTGTAGGGGTTTTCAGAATAGTCGGTTAGGTGTTGCTATCGGCGATTGCACTTAAGACCCCTGACGGCGTCGGATCTGAGTGGAAGAGCCGACTCTTCCAAGGGCCGCGATAAGCGTCCAAACAAAATCGGGGCTTTAGCCCGCGTGCGCGTCGTTGACCCGCAGATACGTCGTATACCCTTTATCCTCAATCTCGGTCCAAGGCAACATCTTCAACGTCCCGGACGCCGTCTCCACCTGCCAACTCTGCGCTCCGCTCTTCTTCGCCGCCAGCAATTGCGCCCGCGTTACGGACGGCTGCGAATCCGTAATCGCGAACAACACGAGCGGTCCCGTCACGAGTGCTACATGGTCCGCGTGCCGCGCATCGACAGCCTCAAGTCGCGTATTCCGAGGGAGCTCAACTTCAACACGCTCCCCGTCCCTCCACTTCCGCTGTACACGCGCAAACGTTCCGGCGGCCACCGCCTCACGCTTTCCATTCACCGAAACACTCGCTCCCTCTGCCCATGAAGGAATCCGCAAATTCACCGCGAATGGCGTCGCCTTGGACGTCTTGACCTCCAACTGCACGTGCGAGTCGTATGGATATTCACTCCTTTGGGTCAACGAAACTTGTGCGCTATCCTGCGTCCACCGCGCGGTCGAAGGTATATACAAATTCACAAAAACATCCCGCCCATCTCGGAAATACGTATTGATCCGGTAGTCTGCCGCAACCTGGGGCATGGTCCCCGAGCAGCATGGCCAGCGATGGTCGGAATAGACTTTCCTGCCTTGGAAGTTGCAATCGGAGTAGTAAAAGGTCCGCCCATCAGATTGGAGCGGAAGAGCGCCGAGGATCGTGTTGTACATCATCCGCTCCATGCTGTCGCCATACCGTGGATCGCGGGTCACGCGCAGCAGATATCGAGTCAGCTTGAAATGCGCATACGATCCGCACGGCGTTTCAAAGCTGCTGTGCGTCTTCGTCAGGCTGTCGAAGACATCGGCGCTGTCGGTTTTTCGAAGTTGCTCATCCGGACCCCAACCGCCGGTCGCGTAACTCTGCGCCAGCACCATATCGAATCCATTCTTCGCGGCGCGTCGATACTTCTCGTTTCCCAGCGTCAAATACGCCTGCATCGCCGAGCACAGACAGTTGACATGGCTGTAAGCATGACGACCGGCAAGATCGTTCTGTCCTTGAGCTAGCCGATCGTAATACGGCTCATTCAGATACTGAACAGCCACCTGGCGATACCTTTCTCCCGCGCCGCGCTGATAAGCGAGGAAGAGATTCTCCGGCATCGTGTACGGCTCATCCCATGTCCACGATTCATCCTTGCCTGGACGCCAGCTTGTCCCGTGCTCCACCGCGTGATCAGGCAAATGCGCCAGAGCCACCTCGGTCGTCTTCGCCAGAATCTCCCACGCCAAAGGATCACCCACATACTTATGCGAATCGATCAGCCCGCATACCAGCTTGTCGTAGCAATAGGCAGGAAACCGATTTTCGTCGTAGAACTTTCCGTCAATGACCTGAGCATAAAGCCGATTGAGTCGCAGGACTTTCTCGCGTGCGGCCGGTGAGCCCGTTATGGCATACGCCCGGGATAACGCTGACATCCACTGCCCGAACGTGGCCGAGGGTGCGAAGCCGGCATCAAAGGTGTGCCAATCATAATTCGGATCGTAGCGGTACCATCCTCCAAGATCCTCCCCCGGCGCCGGTTTCCCGATCATCGCGCGAAACGGCTTCATCAATGCGTCATCATCCAGTCCCATCAGCACCGCATGAGTCTGCCGCAACTGCTCTTCGTGGAGCGGGCTGTCGAGCGAAACGTCCGCGTAGCCGAACTCTTCCAGCACACTGGATGCATTCGGGGTTACAGATGTAGACGCCAGCGAATATCGAGGAGTCGGGAGAACGCTTGCAGCCGATGCCATGCCTACCGATTGAAGAAATCGTCGGCGAGAGATCGAAGACAGAGATTCCACGTATCCCTCCGGGGTTCTGCGAGATAGTCTACGCCGAGGGACTCAGGAAGTTGAGGAAATGGAAGACAAAACGGAGAGGGAACGTAACTGAAAGTTCTACTTCTGATTCTCCCCTTCTTTAAACATGTACTTAATTGCCGGCTTGTAGATCATCAAATTCGGCTCGCCATCTTCTCGATTGACCTTGATGCAGTTCCGGTCGTACCACTCAATGATCCCGTGTACTTCCTCACCATCGCGAAGCACGATCACCATGGGTGTTCGTGATTGCATCTGTTTTTGATAGTAGAAATTCTCGGCGTTCGTTTGCTCCGGAGGAGACAGCTTCTTGCCGCCTTGCGCTCCCATAGGACGCTCACTGCGCTCCATCCGCTCAGGCCGGTCATGCCGCTCCGGGCGCTCGCGCCGGTCCTGCACAGGCATCGGCGAAGCATTGTGATTGCCGTGATTTTCGACTCGGGGCAGGGTCGGCCGAATCAGCTTGCGATTCGCGAAGTTTTCCCTTTCCGCGGATTCGCCGGGCGGTACGGGACTCATAACAGTATCCTTCATCGTGGCGCTAACCTCGGGTACACGCTATCGCGCATGCTTCTGGGACCCTGATTGATCAACGAAGGCGTGAGCTTTTGACTACCGTACCATAGGAAGCGGCCTGTGACAATCCTCCGTTGGTGCCATATCGTCGCTGCACATGTTTCTTGAAATGCGTAGAATATCGATTCTTTTGCTTACGATGTATTCGACAAGTCCGCTCCTCGCCGCTCTGGGCCGCTCATTGTGATGATCGCTACCAGGCTGGCCACGATCAGCACCGTCCAGGCCAAGACCGGTGTAAAGCTCCCCCCGTAGCGGACTTCCGCAAGCTTCGCCTGCAGCACCGCATTTCGTGACGCGACAAAGTTCCCCAGTTGGTATGCAAATCCAGGCAACGTCCCCCGGACCGCCGGCGGTGAAAGTTCGTTCAAGTGTGCGGGGATCACTCCCCACGCTCCCTGTACCATGAACTGCATCAGAAACCCGCCCAGGGCTAGAACGGGCACAGTGTGCAAATATGCCCACAGCGGGAGGATCGGAATCGCAAGCAGAGCCGCAATTACAATCGCACGTCGACGCCCGATCCGCTCTGACAACGTGCCGAACAGGATTCCACCCAACAGTGCTCCCACGTTGTAGACGATCGCGATCAGGCTCACCGTCTTCGGCGACAGCAGCAGATTCTTTTGCAGGAATGTCGGATACAGGTCCTGTGTCCCGTGACTGAACGAATTGAATGCGAACATCAGAATCACGAGGAAGACAAAGATCCCAGCGTGTGACGCAATATCTTTTCCCAGCCGGCGCTCGGCTTTGCGCTCCACCTGGCCTTGCAGCCACGCGGGAGATTCATCCACCTTGCTGCGAATGTAGATCACCAGGAACGCCGGCAGGGCGCCGATCACAAACATTCCCCGCCAGCCGATGATCGGAAACAGCGTGCCGTAAATGATAGCCGCCATCAGGTACCCAACCACATATCCCTCTTGCAGCAGTCCGGAAAAAAAGCCGCGCCCTTCCGCGGGAAGCGTCTCGAAAGCCAGCGCCGCGCCCACTCCCCACTCCCCGCCCATCGCGATGCCAAACAGCGCCCGCGTGATCAGAAAAACTTTCAACGTCGGCGCGAATGCCGATGCCAGTTCAAACAAAGAATAGGCAATGATGTCGACCATCAACGTGGGCCGCCTCCCCAATCGATCGGCCATCATCCCAAATAGAAAGGCACCCACCGGCCGCATCGCGAGCGTCCAGAAGATTCCTTCCGAGACGTCCGAAACCTTGGCATGAAACTGCGTAGCCAGCGCGCTCACGCAGAACACAAGAATAAAAAAATCAAACGCGTCCAGCGACCACCCCAGGAAGCACGCAATAAACGTGTTCCGTTGCACCGCCGTCAACCGCCGAAAGCGTCCCGTGATCTCCATCCCGGTTTGCCTCTGTGCTCCTCCGTGTTCTCTGTGGGCAAGTCTTTTCTTCGCTCACGCCAAGTCCAGCGGATGCTAGCATAAGCTTTTCAATTAACCATCAATTTTCACCATGCCCGAACTCGACCTACCGCAGCGCCAGGCCACCGACACGTTGATGCTCACCGGTTTCTGGTACCGCGCTCTCCCTGCCGATCGCGTGCATCACAACCAACTCCACAAAGCCACGCTGTTGGAAATTCCACTGGTGATCGGCCGCGATCGCGAGGGACGTCCCTTTGCTCTTCGCGATACCTGCCCTCACCGTGGCATGCCCCTCAACACCGGCAAGTTCGATGGCGAGAATCTCGAATGTCCCTATCATGGCTGGCAGTTCGACGTTCACAACGGCCAATGCCAACTGATTCCCTCGCTCACATCAGACCAAACGATGAAGGTCGATCGCATTTACGCCGGAAGTTATCCGTGCGAAGAGCAGGATCATTTCATATGGGTCTACATTTCCGATCCCGGCCCGCAAGGCGCCGGGTTCGCGAAGCCAGCCGAGGCGCCAGAGCCCGCCCCGCAAATCGAAAAGTTCAGCGACAAGTACAAACTTGCTTACCTGCAAGCCGAAATGCCAGTCAGCCTCGACCACGGCATCATTGGGCTGATGGACCCCGCGCACGGCCCATTTGTCCACCAAGCCTGGTGGTGGCGCACCCGTCACAGCATTCACGAAAAGAAGAAAAACTTTGAGCCGATTCCCAACGGATTTCGGATGGCGGCCCACACCCCCAGCTCAAATTCCGCGCCCTACAAGCTGTTGCGCATGTATGCCGATGCAGTTTCGATCTCAACGACCATCGATTTCATATTGCCTAACATGCGCACCGAGACAATTCGTGCCGGCAAATATTGGTTCTCGAGCTTGACGACGGTGACTCCGATCACGCGCACTCAATGTCGCATCGACGTTGTCGCCGCCTGGAACTTGTTTCGCTGGGTGCCGTTCGTGCCTGGTCTGTTGAAATTCGTCTTTGCGAAATTTGTCGAGCAAGACCGTCGCACGATGGAAATGCAGGCCGAAGGCCTGAAGCACAATCCCCACCTCATGCTGATCGACGACGCCGACCGTCCTGCGAAGTGGTATTTCCAGCTGAAAGCCGCGCACCTCGAATCCAAACGCACCGGCAGGGAAATGAAGCATCCGATGGATGGCCCGGTAACATTGAAATGGAGAAGCTGAGAGAGTTGAGGGAGTGCCGGACCCGCCTACTCGCTCAGCCGCAACAGTTCCACCGTGCGCGTCGTTGTTTCCTCAAAGATCAATTTTCTCTCGAGATCAATCGTGTTCTTCCCTAGGTAATGAGGAATGTACCAAGTCACTCCAGCAACCGGCAGGAGGAAAAGCATTCGCATCGGCTGGGAAAGGGCTGACGATTCGAACTCTGCGGTCGAGCCTGCATAAATCAGAAACCCGAAACAGAGCGAAATCAAAATCACAATCGAATGCTGCTTGAATACGGGCAGGCTGCAAGTGAATGGCAGCTTGCGGAAACGAATAAGTACGACGTTCGTCAGCAAGCACGACCACGTCGCGACGACAAGCGTGTGGAGCACCGCTACCACAGGGCCTTTGAGATAGAGATATGCTGCGAACGTAATGACGAGAAGCCAGGGCAATATTGAAACAAAGATGACTCTTCTGGCCAGAGGCTCGCATTCCTGGTCCGGGTCGAGCATGAGTTGAAAGATCCAGTTTGCGCGTAGGTCTGAAGGAATTTCGAACACAATCCTCAGTCCCATGATCAGCAGAAACGAAACAACGAATGGAATCGAGAGAGCCTCTGAGGTCATGGCCGCTTGTGGCGCCGATTTCATGCCTTCAAAGGCACGCATCAAGGCCTGCGAGGCGAGGACCAGGGCCAATCCCGCGACACCAGTCAGTACCAGACGGTGCGCCTCACTGCGCAGCAATGTTTTTCCTATGAAGCGGAAACATCCTTTTTGGAACCCTGTCCGAAGCACTAACTGCTCCAGAACGCTCCAGCGCCATGGTAACGGAGCATGTACAACGCTGGTGCCTTCGGCAATCTCCGAGATCTGCACGAAGTGCCGGCGGTAGCCGATTGCGTAGACGCAAAACGCAAAGAGCGTCAGCAGCGTGATCCCCGGGACGCAGAGCTTGGCCAGTTCCGCCATTGCGGGATTGGCGCGCAGTCTTAGCAGTTGGCACAAACTTACAAACCAACAGGAGGGGAAAAGCAAGGTCCACGAAGGCGCTGGTCCTTTTACGCGCCGTAATAGTTCAGGAATGACGAAGCTGGTGCATAGCAGTGTGACCAGATAGACCACGACCAAGCCCCTCGCATAAGCCGACACGCGCCGAAGAAAACGAGGAGGCAGTATCGCCATCAGCAGTCCCAGGATGGCGAACACTGCGAGAAAGGAAAAAACGCTGGAAAGCAATACCCCAACCGCATGTACCGCGGCGAATTTCAAAAAAAACAAGAGGCTTCCCTGTGAGGCTGATACGACCATCGGAAACAGCACGCATGACGCCCCATTAACATCGAACGCCACCAGTCCCACCAGGAATACGACGGCCAGCAAATTGGCAGAGAAGATGGTTCGAGTCGCGACCGGAAGGTGCGCCAGATTCATGTGGTCGCGGCGATCGGGGAAGATCGCATCCCACCGCCAAACCGCGATTGCGCCGGTCACAGTCATCGAAAGCACGATAAAAAAATATTCGTCAGGAAAAGCCATCAGGAGAGTGTCGACATTCGTCTGCCCTCGTAGCCATTGCAGCAGCGACCCGTACTTGTCAAACAGGAAGATCGAAACGAACCCACCGGGCAGCGCCAATAAGGTGAGGACCAGGCCTACGCCAAGATCAAGTCCCTCTGCGTCGGTATCCCCGCCGCCTCGGAAGATTCGCGCCACAAAAAGCTGCACCAGCCTGCCGAACGGGCGGTCGCGCTGGTATTCCCATTCCTGGCGTGCAATCTCACCGATCATCTCAGGCAGCCTTCATGACCTCGACGATGTTACGCGCCACATTCATGGTGTCGACGTCATCGACCAGGTGCAGAAACGTTTTCTCGAGCGATTCTCCGAGAATCTTTCCCACATTCGCCACAGAATCGTGGGCGATGACCACTCCCTTGCGCAAGATCAGCACGTCGGTGCAGACTTTCTCCACGACCTCCAGCACGTGCGAACAGTAGAAGACAAATTTCCCGGAGCGTCCGAGCGCTTGCACAAGATTCTTGAAGATCAACGCTGAAGTCACGTCCAACCCCGACAGCGGCTCGTCAAAAATGAGGATATCCGGATCGTGCATGATGGCTGCTATCAAGAGAATGCGCTGCCGCATTCCTTTCGAATAGGTACCGATACTCGCGTGCCGCGCCACATGCAGAGAAAAAAGTTGCAGCAGGGAGTCGATCTTTAAATACATTCGGTCGCGACCCATCCCGCGCAATGTGCCCACCATCTCCAGGTATTCCCATCCGCTCAGATAGGGATAAAGGTGAGCCTCTTCCGGCACGTAGCCAAGATGCATCCGGTATGACGCGAGATCCTCCTGAATCGCGCGTCCGTTGAACCGGACCACGCCTCGTGAGGGCTCGAGCAATCCGGTAAGCATCTTGACCGTTGTACTTTTGCCAGACCCGTTGGGGCCCAGGCAGCCGAGCACCTGTCCAGGCTGCAAGCGGAATGACAGATCCTGAACCGCGGGCAAAGAGGAGTATCGCTTCGTGAGTTGCACGGCTTCGAGCATGGCCGACCTCGAGTGAGAAACGAGCGAAGTGATGCAAGAACCCAAGAAGCGCAGAGAACTCGAAGACTCAGACACCGCGGAGGCGCGGTAGGTTCCTTTTTTATTTTACGCGGATAACGTGATTCAGCTGGTATTCCGGCTACGCTTGGCTATGATTTGTGCGTGAATTGGCGGCGCTGCCTTTGCGTTTTTCTCGAAGCAGTTGTCTTCGTGGGAATGTCAGCGGCAGTCGATGCCAAATCCAAACAGGGAACTTCCACTTCGGAAACCACTCTTGCCCGACTGATCGAGCAACTCCATGACCGAGCGAAGAAACTGGAAAACAGTTCTGGCATGCACTCGAGCTTCGAGTCATTCACATCGGCCTATAAGATCTCTCCCCAGAGCATCAGCTATTCCGATTTCGTGATCGTCCGCCTCCTCTATGAAGCGACGCGGGATGCAGGTTTCTGGAATATGCACTGGACGATCACGAATATGCCGCCGAACTCTGACCAGGTCTGGCGCCAGTGGAAGGCGGTGCAGAGTGTGTCGCCGCAGGTTCCAACCGCGTCGGCCGAGTGCGACGAACTCTCGGCGCTTTACGCCTTTCTTTTGGAGCGGGCCGGAGTCCGCACGGTGGGTCTCTTCTGGCCTTACCCTAACCACACGGTTGCAGTGTGGGTTCTACACCCAACCGGTGGCGCGGAAGTGCGGGTAGTCGTGCCCACGTCTCAGGTCTTCCTCACCGTGAACGATTCTTTCGCGACCAAGAAGTTCAATCCATGGCATCAGAAAACGATCTACGAATACAGGCGGCACGACGCTCCCGATACCTTCGAGTTACCCAAACCGCTGTTTGATTTCTTCCTTCAGCAAATCGACAAATACGCTGGGGCTTCGGATTCGACACTGCAGCAGATTCGGTATCTTCGCGAAGGAGTATTTTTGAAAGACTGGAGCGCGGAGACTGCAGCCTCAAACTCTCTCGAGAGAAAGAAAAGTCTCGAATCAGGTCCAGCCGAAGACGCCGCAGCCTTTCAGAATTTTACGAACGATATGCGAGTGCAACACTAATTACGCCGGACGCCGATTTCTCGCGCATTCTATCGCTACGAGGAACCTTCTAGGGCATCTTCAATCCCAGCGCGCTAACGGTTTTGGGATCCAACGTCGCTTTCCCGTCTTTCTTGATCGCTACTCCGAAGTTGTCGGAGTAATCCCACATTGCCCAGCCGATGTTGTGTTTTTCAAGTGAAACGCGAGTGTCCCGGATCCATGCGTTCCTGTCTTGCGGTTGGGTGTGGCGAAAGACGCCGAACTCGTTACATACCACGGGCACACCATTCTGCTTCGCCCAATCCGCAACCGCATTGATCTCGGCCTCGATCCTCGACGCGTCCCAATGATCCTGGCCGTAGCGGATCACATCCAACCGGTGCGCCGCCTCAGGAATCGCGGCCGAGACTTCCGCGGCGTTTTTCGGATCGGATGGATAGTGCAGGTCCTTTAACCAGCGCCAATAGAATGCACCCCAAGTCGCGCCCTGATGAGTGAAGATGTGCGGCTCGTAAAAATGAAAAACGTAAATCACGTTCGCATCGCGCAGCGGCTCGAGAAAGAGCAAGTCGTTGTCGTCATCCCAACTTGCGCCCGGAGCAAGAATCGTATTTGCCGGCGCTGCTTGCCGGATGGCCGCGGCCAGCTTCGTTTCTACGCCGTACCACCGGTAAGGGTCGTGCATCTCCGGCTCGTTGAGGATTTCGAAGAACACGCGCTCAGGGTCATAGGATGAGTAACGTTTCGCGACCGTGCGCCAGAAGTCAGCAAAGCGCTCGACGAAGTCGTTCTGGTTCAGACGTTCTTTGAAGTCGGAGTCTGGATGCATGTCGAGCTCAACCGCCAAGCCCGCATCCATAATCATCTTCATGGCGGCATCGAGAGAACCAAAATACTGTTCGCTCTCACCACGGCGACTCGCGTCGATGATCGGCTGCGGATTCACGCTCAACCGCACGTGATCGAATCCCGCCGACTTGATCAGCGCGATGTCAGCGGAATTCGTCCAGCTCTCGAAGTGTTCTTTGGTGTAACCCTTAGGATCGTAAACCTGTGCGAACCACGCGCTCAGATTCACGCCGTGTTGCAGATGCGCCCTACGAGAAGAGGGAACTGACGAGGATTGCGCCTGCATCGCCGAAACGAAGGCCATCAAAAAAGCGAAAACAAAGATAGTCCCTTGACGCATCACGCCTCCTCCTCAGATGTAAGAGTCGAGATACTCATGTGGGGACGGCCGCCTTCGGCCGTCCGCCGGGCGCAAGCGGCTGCTTAGAGCGAAAGGGTCACATCAGCTCAGAATCGGCAGCGCCCGAATCCGCTTCTTGGTCGCCGCATACATCGCATTGCACAGCGCCGGCGCGATTGGTGGCACTGACGGTTCCCCGATTCCCGTTGGTGCCTCTGGGCTCGGGACCGCATACACCTCGACGGCCGGTGTTTCGTCCATGCGCAGGGGAGCGTAGTCGTCAAAGTTCCCCTGCACCACGCGCCCCTTCTCGATTGTGATCTTCGCCCGTAACGCATTCGACAGCCCGTAGACAATCCCGCCCTGGATCTGCTGCTCGAGAATGCTGGGATTCACGACCTGCCCGCAATCGACGGCCGCAACCACGCGATGCACGCGCGGCTGATCGTTTTCCATCGTGATCTCCACGACTTCCGCCATGTAGGACGCGAAGCAGCCGAAGCATGCCACTCCGCGATAACGTCCCGCCGGGAGCGGTTTGTCCCATCCCGCTTTTTCCGCAGCAAGCTGCAAGACGCCCCGCATGCGTGTGGTGCGCCAGATCGTCGTGAAGTAAGTTAGATCCTGGTCCTTCGCAAGAAGTTGAAGCCGATACTTCAGCGGATCTTTTCCCGCCGCAACCGCGAGTTCATCAATGAAGCTCTCCAGCGCGAATGCCGCCTGCAAAGCGTAAACCGATCGCATCCACCCAAGCGGGACAGGCGTTTCCGTCTGGACGTACTCAATAAGGTAATTGGGAATGCCATACACGGGCCCGGCCTCGTCGGGAAGGTCAGGGTCAACGCCATTTGGAACCGGCTGCCCTTTTTGCCCGCTGATAGACGGTGCAATGATGCGATGCGTAAGTCCGACAGGCAGGCCCGAACCATCCAAAGTCGCGCTGAGTTGGTGCAAACTCGCAGGTCGGTACGTCGAAGATCGCATGTCGTCTTCGCGCGTCCAAAGCACCTTCACCGGACCATTAATTGCTTTCGACACCAGGGCCGCCTCCACCGCATAATCATGCTCCAGACGCCGCCCAAAACCGCCGCCCATCAGTGTCACATTGACTTTGACTTGATCCGGATCGAGTCCAATCGCCGTCGCCACCGAGTCGCGGCAATCCTGCGGAACTTGCGTCGGAGCCCACAACTCACATCGGGTGCCCTCAAAGTGGGCCGTGCAATTTCCCGGCTCCATGGGCGCATGTGCCATGAAGGGCAGGGAATACTCAGTGGAGATATGGCGTCCCGAAACCTTGGCCGGTTCGCCCGCTGAGTACAAGTTCACGCCCTTTTTCGAGGCAACTTGCTTCAGCGCCGCCATCACGCCTGCGGTGTTAAGGTCCTTGTTCTGTCCTTCGTCCCACGTGACGTTGAGCACGCGGCGACCTTCCATCGCGCTCCAAACGCTGTCGGCCACAACTGCTACCGCTGAATCGCCGATCTTCCCCACGTAACTCACGCCGGAAATCTTCTTCGACTCCTTGTCGTCGAAGCCGGAAGCCTTTCCGCCTATCACCGGGCAGCGGGACAACACCGCATATTTCATTCCCGGAATGCGAAGGTCGATTCCAAATACAGCTTCACCTTTCACCTTCGCGGGAGAATCCACGCGGGCGAGCCGCTGACCCACAATTTTGTAGTCCTTACTCTGCTTGAGCGTTACGTCACTCGGGATCGGCAGGGTTGCCGCTTTGTCAACCAGTTCCCCAAAGGTCAGGCTCCGGTTTGAAGCCGCATGTTTAATGTGGCCGCTCTCGGCCACGCACGCCGACCGCGGAACACTCCAAGTCAACGCCGCGGCGGATATCAGCATTTCCCGCGCGATCGCGCCGGCTTTGCGCATCGGATCCCACGTCGTGCGGATGCTCGCGCTTCCTCCGGTGGTCTGATCGCCAAACAGTGTGCTGGCTCCTGCCTGCTCGATCTCGATCTGTTTCCAATCGGCTTCGAGTTCCTCGGCGAGGATCATCGGCAGCGCGGTGCGTATGCCTTGTCCCATCTCCGATCGCGCTACGACAATTGTGACCTTGTTATCCGGGGCAATCCGCAAATAGGCGTTGGGAGAAAAAGACTCTTTGCGGGACCTGTTTCCATGCGGCAGGTAAAAGCCGATCACCAGTCCAGCACCGGCGGCGATTCCGGCGCCCACGAATTCGCGCCGGGAAAGTGGGCTCATCGCGCACCTCCATTGCCGGCAGCACGGTGAATTGCTTTGCGGATCCGTTCATAGGTTCCGCAGCGGCACAGGTTCCCGTTCATCGCCTGCGTAATCTGGTCGTCAGTCGGGTTCGGCGTTTTCGCCAGCAGTGCGGCCGCTGACATGATCTGCCCGGTCTGGCAGTAGCCGCACTGGGGGACCTCTTCGGCAATCCAGGCCTGTTGCAGCAAGTGCAGACCGTTGGCGCCAAGGCCCTCAATCGTGGTTACGCGCTTTCCTGCGACTTGCGAGACCGGAGTCGAGCAAGAACGGATCGGGTTCCCGTCAACGTGCACAGTGCACGCGCCGCACAATCCGGCGCCGCATCCAAATTTGGTTCCGGGGAGTTCGAGTGTGTCGCGTAAGACCCAGAGTAGAGGTGTTTCAGGAGAGACTGATACTTTCTTTTCACTTCCGTTAACGCGGAGTGTGATATCGGCCATGTTGGTCCAGTGTCTGCGATTGGAAACAGAACATGGTATCAGGGAGCAGCGCTTAGGGGTTAGGGAAGCAGGGCCTAGGGATCAGAGATCAGGGTTAGGTGTTTAGTGCAAGGATCGGTACGAAAAGAGTTCCTGGACGGCGAGGCCAAGGGACGACGTCAAGACCGTGACGTCGCTAGCCTCTAGCCCCTAATCCCTAGCCCCTTATTTCAGCTGTGCCAACTTTTGCGTGGCAATCTCACCCGCTTCATTTCCGGGATTTTCTTTCTTGATCTGCTCGTAGATGCGCTTGGCATCGAGCGGCTGGTTGGAATTCTGGTAGAGCTCCGCCAACTGTAACTGTGCCGTCACTTTGCTGACCGATACGGTCGGCTTGTTGATCAGTTCCTGATAGAGCGCGACAGCCTCTTTGGTGCGGTTCGTTTGCCCGTACAGCGCCGCCAGAGCGTTCTTCGCGACGGACGCCAAGTCGCGATTGCCTACGGATGCCACCTCTTTGAAGTCGCGCTCGGCTGTAGCATTGTCAGACAGAGTCTGCGAGGTTACGCCCAAAAAATAATGAGCCA
>Ga0210405_10000889_pt1 | contig 37045 bp, 27 predicted proteins | sample IncBWH11MmetaG_FD_155492 | JGI IMG/M metagenome (GOLD analysis project Ga0210405, IMG submission 155492) | Forest soil microbial communities from Barre Woods Harvard Forest LTER site, Petersham, Massachusetts, United States - Inc-BW-H-11-M | ecosystem: Environmental > Terrestrial > Soil >... | reverse complement strand
ATGTCGTCATCCGCCGCTACGACGTCTACGGCACCAATCCAAAATTCACTTCGCTCGAAATGGTTGCGCCGGTGCATTACCGCGCGGTCCTGCGCGAGCTGCCAGTCGCCGGCGATCCTGACTTAAAAAATAAAAGCATCAGTTCCGCGTGGAGCGGCATGTCCGCCTCCGGCGAGGTTACGGCTCCGCTTGTCTATGCTCACAGCGGCAATCCCGAAGATTACGAACTTCTCCGCCGGCGAGGCATCGACGTAAGAGGCAAGGTCGTGCTCGTGCGCTATTCGAATCCCTACAGCTATCGCGGATTCAAGGCGCTCACCGCCGAACGCGAAGGCGCGGCGGCTCTTCTTATTTACAGCGATCCCGCCGAAGACGGATTCAAGAAAGGCAAAGTTGTTCCCAACGGACCTTGGGGGCCTGAGTATCACATTCAGCGCGGCGCGATCACTTACGATTTCATGGTTCCGGGAGATCCGCTCACTCCGGGATGGGCGTCGATTCCGGGCGCCAAGCGCATTCCAGTCGATCAAGCGGTGTCGATTCCGAAGATCATGGCGCTGCCGCTCTCCTGGCACGATGCCAAGCCGTTGCTCGCGAACATGGACGGCCCGCTCGCTCCCGAGGATTGGCAGGGTGGACTACCCATCAAATATCATCTGGGCGGCAACCGCGTGCGCGTACACGTGAAAATCGAGATGGATGATTCCACTCAACCCTACTACGTGGTCGAGGGCCGGATTCGCGGTGCGCAGTTGCCGGATGAATGGATCGTACTCGGCAATCACCGCGATGCCTGGGTCTTCGGCGGCGTCGACCCCAGCAGTGGAACTGCATCGATGATGGAACTGACCCGTGCCTTGGGAAAACTAGCGAAATCAGGCATGCGCCCGCGCCGCACCATCGTCGTGTGCAGTTGGGATGGCGAAGAAGTCGGCCTCACTGGTTCCACCGAATGGGGCGAGCAGTTTGCCGACCAGCTCCGCAACAAAGCCGTCGCGTACATCAATGTCGATGAAGCTACATCCGGCCCGGATTTTCACGGTCAGGCGGTCGCCTCGCTCGCGCCTATGCTCGTTGAAGCCACGCGCACGCTGAAGGATCCTTCAGGAAAAACTCTGTATGAAGCGTGGAGAGAAACCAGCACGCGCGACCGGCGCGAAGCGAAACAACAAGAAGAAGTCACGGATTCGAATCTGGCTGATACCCGCATTGGCAGCGGCTCAGACCATACCGTCTTCCTCAATTTTGTGGGGATGCCGGTTCTTGGCTTGGGCTTCGAAGGTCCCTATGGCGTTTACCACTCAGCGTATGACGATTTCTTCTGGATGAATCACTTCGGCGATCCCGGCTACCGGTATCACACGCTGATGTCGCAGCTATGGGGCGTGCTCGCGTTGCGCCTCGCCAACGCCGACTTGCTTCCGTTCGATTTTGCCAGCTATGCCGACAATATTCGACAGTTCGTGAATGAATTGACGAAAAACGAAGACATGAGCCATTTGGATCTCCAACCTGCCCTCGATGCCATCAACGATTTTGAAGCCGCTGGCAAGCATCTGGACGAATCAACATCGCGCGCACTCTCCTCCGGCTTGATCGATCCGAAGCGCGCCACGACTATCAATCACGGCACCATGCAAGTCGAACGCAACTGGCTCAATCCCGATGGAATCCCTGGCCGTCCATGGTTCAAACACATTCTTTACGGCGCGCGCTTTACTTATGCGCACCTGGAGTTGCCGGGGTTAACTGAAGCCATAGAGAAGCAGGATTGGGCGACCGCGAAACAGCAAGCGGAAATCCTGCGTCAGGCGCTGGTGAACAACACGAAGCTCGTCAACGAACTGAACACCAAGTTGAACGGCGAGACCGCCGAAGCTGGAAAGTAAAGTTCCGCACAGCGCCACGAAGGCGCGCGTCACGCACCTGCCCCGGTCTCTATCTATGTGCCATGTGGTGGCCCCAGTGGTGCATCAGGGCGCAACTGATGTGACCTAATACGAACCAGAATACCGCCATCAGAACTGCCTTGAGAGTTGGATTCATGCCAGCAGGATTAATGCAGGGGCAGTTTCTGTCAAGCGAATATGTCGCGACCAGGCGATGTTCAACCTTCGATCGTGGCGTCGTCGAACTCGAAAACTTTCTGCTCGATCGGAGAACTCCAAACCGGAGCGAACGACTGACGGTGCAACGGCGTTGGACCATATTGCTGTAATGCGGCAAGATGCTGGGGCGTGCTGTAGCCCTTGTGCGAGGCAAGGCCGTATTCGGGGAAGACCGCGTCCCACTCGCACATCATGCGGTCGCGCTCAACCTTGGCGAGAATCGAAGCCGCCGCAATCGAAGCGGAAAGAGCGTCGCCGTGGATGATCGCCCGCTGCGACACATTGCAATCGAGCTTCACGGCATCGACCAACAGATGATCGGCTGCAGGCTGCAGTCGCATCACAGCTTCGCGCATGGCGACCCGCGATGCCTGATAGATATTGATCTGGTCGATGCGCGCCGCATCCACCGCGGCAACTGCCCACGCGATGGCATGCTCTCGAATGCGCGGGGCCAGCAATTCGCGGCGCTCGCGAAGCAGCAGTTTGGAATCGCGCAGGCCGCGAATGCGATACTCGCGGTCAAGAATCACGGCCGCGGCTACCACCGGGCCGAACAGCGACCCACGGCCGACTTCGTCGACGCCAGCCACCATCACCGCGCCCGACTCCCAGGCTTTTTTTTCGTAACGCAGAGTGCAGCGCAGCTTCTTCAGCAGCCGGAGCTTCGCCGCCGACGCGGAGAGAGAAAACTCGGAGGCAATCTTCGCAGTGGTCAGCATGCAGGACTCAACCGAGACATGACGTGTATGCCACCATATTTACTTGCCGCAAGACATTCTTGCAACCCCATGAAATCCACAGTCTGTGACTTCTCCGGTTCTCTTCCCCATGAAGTAACACCGCTTGGTAACCATTACTCTGATTACGGACGTACATTGTCCGGTAGGACATGTACTGCTATATTGGCGTCAGATCGATTCGCGAGGAGAGCGTGAGACACGAAGTTATCCAGCCACGGCGGGTTGGCGAAGCGCAAGATGCCGCTGCACAAGCCGGTACGCCGTTCGAGAAGTTGATCCACCTGGCGCTTCCAGTCCGCCTGACTCATATGCACAACGGCGGCCGCGGCGGTCCGGAACTCGCTTGCACTTACGATATTCATCCGCGCGGGGCGCGATTACTTAGTTGCCGCGATGTGAAGGTGGGAGATCTGATCACGATCGAACGTGGGCGCAACAAGTCTGTCTGCCAGGTGATCTGGACCGCGCATCCGGAGTCTGTGCTGCGCGGTCAATTTACGGTGGAGTGCATCGAAGGCAGCAAGATTCCGTGGGAAGAAGAGTTGCGGCACGCGCAAGAGCAATATCTGCCGGTAGTTCCGGAAGGCGCGAACCGGATGTCGAGGCTTAGCGCGGCGCGCGTGGCCGGACAGAACCGCCGCCGACGGCCGCGATTCGAAGTGGAGGGAGGCGCCGACGTCACCGAGATTGGCGGACAATCGCGCGTCGAAGGCCGACTGGAGCAGATTTCGGAATACGGGTGCCTGATTACCACCAACGGTTTACTCACTCCAGGGACTGGGTTAAGGCTGGTGCTGAACATGTGCGACGTGAGCATTGCGCTACGCGGCCATGTGAAATATACAGCCGAGAACCGCGCAATGGGCGTGGAATTTCAGGAGATCCGGCAAGGCGACCGCCCTCTGCTCGACTACGTGCTGAACCGCTTGAGAAAACCTCGCGTCGAGGATTTCGCCGACCTTGAAGTGATCACCGAAGAGATGACCGCCGAGCCTGCGGTCGCTGGATAGAGGACGCCACAAACCGCAGCGCCTCCGCAGATGCGGAGGCACCACACACACAATTCTTAGCTAGGTCTTTCAACGTCGCGCAGGCGGGCGGCCCTGCCCTTGAGTCCGCGCAGATAATACAGCTTGGCGCGGCGTACCTTGGACGAGCGCAACAGATCGACTTTGTCGATCACTTTGGAGTGGACGGGGAAGATGCGCTCCACACCCTGGCCGAAGCTGATTTTGCGGACGGTGAAGCTGGCTTGCGGCCCGCTGTCGCGCTTGATGACCACGCCTTCAAACGCCTGCAGGCGCTCCTTGTCACCTTCTTTGATTTTAACGTGAACGCGAATCGTGTCGCCGGGGTTGAAGGCGGGGATATCGGTGCGCTGGGTCTTGGCCAGCAGTTTTTCGATGATTAAGTTCGTCATGATTTAGCCCTTCTGAAATCTGAAATCGTTTTTCTAAGCTTTCATCCTCGGATGTGTCATTACCGAAGCGCGGTCGTATAGCGCGAGGAATCTGCTTCTCTCCGGCTTGCAGCAGATTCCTCACCGGCACAAAACGCCGGTTCGGAATGACAACCTGCTGCTGAAACTGTCGCCTTACTGACTCGTATTCTTGATCCCGATCAAAACCTTTTTCTCTTCCCCGCTCAACGCCGCACCCTCCAACAAGTCGGGGCGGTTTCGCAACGTCTTTTCCAGAGCCCGCTGCCGTCGCCATTGGCGAATTTCTTCGTGGTTGCCGGACATCAACGCCTCCGGCACTCCGATCCCGCGAAACTCCGCTGGGCGCGTGTAGTGCGGATAATCCAGCAATCCGTTGGACCCACAGGTTGAATCCGCACCGCCAAGGCTTTTCTCCTTAGCCTCAACGGTAAACGATTCCTGCTGCGTCGAGGCCTCGTTTCCGACCGCACCGGGCAACAACCGCAGGACCGCTTCTACAATCACGGCTGCGGCCAACTCCCCACCGCTCAAAACGTAATCGCCGATCGAAAGCTCGCGGTCAGCGAGATGATCTGCCACACGCTCATCCACGCCTTCGTAGCGCCCGCATATCAAGACGATGCGGCTGAGGCGCGCCAAATCCGCGGCAACTTTCTGAGTAAACCGCTTTCCTTGCGCGGAGAGCAGGATCACCGACTCTTTTGCATCGGCCAGGCGCTCGTGCCGCGGCGAAACAGTCATCGATTCCAAACATTCAAAGAGCGGTTCCGGCTTCAGCACCATGCCTTCGCCGCCGCCGAAAGGGCGGTCGTCCACGGTGCGGTGACGATCATGGGCGAACTTCCGCAGATCGTGGACTTCAATTGTCGCCAGGCCCAACTCCTGGGCCCGGCGGGTGATGCCGTAATCCAATGGTCCGCGAAAGAAGTCCGGGAAGATCGTGACTATGTCGGCCTTCATCGCAGAACCAAACCTTTAACACAGAGGGCACAGGGTTACACAGAAGACTCAATCTTTATCTTGTTACCCTCTTTGCTTCTTGCCTTTTCTTGCTCCTTGCGCTTGCTCTCGCTTCTCTTCTGCCGTCAGAGGAGCGTTTACTTCCAGCAGACCCTCGGGCAACTTCATTCGGACCTGCCTTTGATCTATATCGACGCTCTCGAGGAATGCCTTGGCAAACGGGACTTCGACCAACTTCGCCGCGGCATCGCGCACAATCAGTAGCGGCGCTTCACCCGCTCCAAACTGAACATCTTCGACGCGCCCGATTTCGCGCCCGTTATCGAGCACTGCACAACCGATCATGTCGCTAACGTAGTTCCAACCCGGTTGCAGTTCCGAACGCTGGCTTTTGGGCACCTGCAGTTCGCACCCGATCAGTGCTTCCGCATCGGAGATCGAATCCACGCCCGCGAACCTTAGAACCAGCAGCCCTTTGTGCGGCCAGAGTTCTTCGACTTCCAGTTCGCGACGACTCCCGTCCGACTCCCGCGGCAGCGCCTGCAACTTCATGCCGACCGTGAATCGTTCCGGAATGTCGCTATAAATCTCGGCCGCAACCTCGCCGTGGCGGCCCTGCGTTTTCACCACGCGGGCCAGCGTAATGAACTCGGTACTTGTTTCAGGATCGACGCTCACGTTACCGGCGATCGCCTAATCGATGACATCCAGCGTGTATCGCTTGCGTGCCCGCACTCCGGCTGCGCTAAGAAGGGTGCGCAAAGCCCGCACGTTGCGCCCTTGTCGACCGATAATTTTTCCCACGTCCGCTTCGGCGACTTCCAGTTCGATCACGTCGCCATCGAGATGATCGACGTATACTTCGTCGGGAGCATCGACGATCCACTTCGCAATTTTCTCGACGAGAGTACGAACATCCGCGCTGGTTTCAGGCATGGGCCTTAGGCGACAGAAGCCGCCGGAGCAGCGGCCGGCTTGGAATAAAGCTTACCGACGCGCTCCGACATCTGCGCGCCCTTCGAGACCCAGTAGTCGACGCGGTCGCGCTTAAAGTCGACGGAGGCGGGATTGGTGCGGGGATTGTACGTCCCAACCACTTCCACGGGCCGGCCGTTGCGCGCGCGCGCCTTCTCGATCACAACAATACGGTAATGCGGTTGTTTAAGCGCACCCATGCGCGACAGTCGAATCATTAACACAGATATATATCCTTGTTCCGGAAGAGTCCGGCGAGGTCAAGACAAACACTTATTATGCCGGAGGTTAGAGGGAATGGCAAGGAGGTTTCGCTTGCGGTGGTGACCAACCAGACCGTATTCTTGAACTTCCCTAATGCTTCCTAGAAGACTGCATCGCCACGTGCCGCGAATTGCTAGGGAGGCCCCTTGCGCTGATAGACGATCTAATATAAACGCAAAGGGCGCTCAAAGATAGTGAATGTTAAGCGCATTTTCTAAAATGGAACGCATTGTTTAGCAGAGCAAGGTTTTTTCTTCAGAGCATATTTGAACTTCCTCGATTTCGGAGCATTTTCAGTCAGTCGCAAAATTTTCCGTACTTCCGACTGTTCGATCTTAGTCAGTTTTTGACTGAATACCCATCGAGCGCCTTGCCGCAATAGCCGCCTTGCAAGCACGGGAGCAATAGTTCTAAGCTCTGGGCCTTTTTCATCGAGAAGCACGAAATGATCGAAAGCGATCAGATAACCACGAGCATACCAACCGATCTGCCTAGCTCCAGTTCCAACCCAGTTTATCTTGCGTTCAATACCTCTCGAATCCAGCCAAGGACGAATCCCACCTATCCCGATAACTGAATCAAAGGCTATGTTCCTTAGCCTACCCATACAATCCTCGCACCCGAATATTCCTTCATTGCGAGGGTCGCGTTTATGCGTTCGCTTGTAGATGAATGTCTGCATATTGCGGTGCAATTGCTATTTTAAACGCATGCTCGACAGGCCCAGTGAAGCTACCTTTTGAGTCAAGGAAAGTTATCGAATTTCCCTAGCTTTGAAACTTCGCCGCGCACCATGCCGGATGTGCAACACATCCACTTGCTTAGCCTTCTCGCGAACTCGATAAATGACGCGGTAGACGTGCGGCTTGTGGCCGTAAAGCAGGTGCCGGACTGCTTTATTTTCGGGAGTGATTGAACACCGGTTGGGGTTACGCTCCAAACTAAGGAGGGCAGCCTTCAGACCGGCGTGCCAGCGCGCGGCGCCATCGGATGTATCGGCATGAATATCGTCAAACAGAAGAATTAGATCGCGTTGCGCGCGCGCGACGTAAGATTAACGCGATAGGCCACGTTCGGCCTCAAACTCCTCGAAGAATTCGCGTGCTGGGCGCATGCGTCCTTCCCGGGCATCCGCGAGACCTTGGCGTATGCCCTCTACCGGATCTGCGTGAGCGGCGATGTCGAGCAATCTCTGGTACGCTCGCGCATCCTGGACAACAGCAGCAGCCTTCCCTTTAACGGTCAGCACAACTGGACGGCGGCTGCGCTTCAGTTGTTTCAAAAAGTCGCCCGAGCGCCTACGAAATGTAGTCAGCGATTGAATGTCTTTCGTGATGTTTAGCATCCGATCCTTTCCCGGGCAATGCAGCACCTTTTTAAAGTGCTTAATCCTCACAGAATAAATCAAATTGAGTGTACTGCTAGACTAATATTTGGGGGGCGATTCATGCAGGCAGTCTACATACTCTCCGCAGTGCGAACGCCGATTGGGAAGTTTGGCGGATCACTGGCTTCGTTGACCGCGGCTGACATGGGCGTGGTAGCGGCCAAGGCTGCGATAGAGCGCGCGGGAATTCAGCCGGAGCAGGTGGAAGAAACCATCTTTGGCAACGCGCGGCAGGCGGGAGGCGGGCCGAATCCGGCACGGCAGATTTCCATTCGCAGCGGCGTGCCACAGGAAGTTCCGGCGTTCACGGTGAACAAAGCTTGCGCCTCAGGGCTAAAGTCGATTGCGCTGGCTTACCAGGCGATTGCGGTGGGGGATGCGAGCTGCATTCTGGCAGGGGGAACGGAATCGATGTCGCGGCTTCCTTATTACCTTGAAGCGCGCTGGGGATTCCGGCTGGGCAATCAGGAGTTGGTCGATGGCATGTATCGCGACGGATTCTTTTGTCCCATGGCGAAAATGGTGATGGGCGAAACCGCTGAAGTGCTGGCCGACCATTACAAGATTTCGCGCGAAGAGCAGGATGAATTTGCGCTGATGTCGCAAACCCGCGCCGCGCGAGCGATTGCTGCGGGGCGTTTCGACGCGGAGCTTGCTCCGGTGATGATTGAAGGCAAGAAAGGCACAACCATTTTCAGCCGGGACGAACATCCCTTCGCGGACGCGAGCATGGAAAAGCTGGGCAAGCTGGCTCCCGTGTTTTCGAAAACCGGAACGGTCACGGCGGGAAATTCTTCGGGAATCACGGATGGCGCTGCGGCAGTGGTTGTCGCGAGCGAGCATTTTGTGAAGAGGAATAATCTTAAGCCGCTGGCGCGAATCGTGGCCGTGACATCGGCTGGAGTCGATCCGCGCACGATGGGGATCGGTCCGGTTCCTGCGTTGCGCAAGCTGGAAGAAAAACACAATTTGCGGCTTAGCGATTTTGGTTTGGTCGAGTTGAACGAGGCCTTTACCGCACAGGTGTTGGCGTGCGATCGAGAATTGAATTTCAATCGCGACAAGCTGAACGTGAACGGTGGAGCCATCGCGATCGGACACCCCATCGGTTGCACAGGGACGCGAATTACGGTGACGCTGTTACACGAAATGCTAAAACGCAACACGAAGCGTGGGGTGGCGACGCTCTGCGTGAGCGGCGGGTTGGGCATGGCGCTGGCGCTCGAAAACGTAGCGTAACTACTGGGTGAAATGAATGCGACATCGGTTGTAATCAGCCGTACGAAAAAGTCGCTTTTGGCGGCCGCGTTGACGGCCACAAAACGCGGTCGCTATACTTCCTGAAGAGTCCGATCCCAGGAGACAGAATGTCCCTTTCCGCGGTAATCGTGGACGATGAGCAGCTTGCCCGCGATGAACTCGCTTACTTGCTGAAAAGTGCCGGCGACGTCAACGTGGTAGCGCTGGGGAAGAATGGTCTCGAGGCCGTCAACCTCATTAAAGAACACAATCCCGACCTTGTGTTCCTCGATGTCCAGATGCCGGGACTCGATGGGTTCGGCGTCATCAAGAAGCTCCTCGATAAGAAAATTACCCTGCCCAAGATTGTCTTCGCCACGGCGTTTGACCAGTACGCCGTGAAGGCATTCGAGGTGAATGCGGTCGATTACTTGCTGAAGCCCTTCGACAAAAAGCGGGTCGCGCTGTCAGTGCAGAAGGCGCGAACCCAGCAAGGAGCCGAAGGCCTGCCGGCGGAGCGAATCGAAACCCTGGTGCGGATGCTGCAGGCGCCAAAGCCTCAGACGTCGAAAATTCTTCTGAAAGCGGTTGGCCGCATGTTTCTGGTGGATCAGAAAGAAATTTGTTATGCCTCGATTGAAGATGGAGTGATCACAGTAGTGACGGCCGGCCCGACGGGCATGGAGGGACATTCGAACTGCCGCACTCTGGAAGAATTGCTTTCCAGCCTGGATTCCGGTTTATTCTGGCGAGCCCACCGCTCCTACCTGGTGAACATCAACCGGATTCGCGAAGTTGTGCCCTGGTTTAAGAGTTCGTACCAGCTGCGAATGGATGATAAGAAGCAGAGCGAGATTCCGGTCAGCCGGGCCCAGACCAAGCGGTTGCGAGAGTTGTTCGGACTCTGAGCTGATCGGTTCGCCGGACGGCTGAGAGTTTATCTGGAGTGCCGAATCCTTCTTAGAAAATGCTGCGGAACAGTCTGCGGCGGAGTTTAACGAAGCAGCCTGCTCGGCCCTTCGACCGCGGCCATCAGATCTTTAATCAACTTGCCGTCGTGCAGGATGGGATCTCCGTCACTTCCGCGGAAGAATTAGAAGCGGAGGGCAGCTTGCAATCGAAGCTGCCCTCCAACACCCTTTGGGGAGGGTTAAACTGCCAAAGCCTCCAGTCCAGTACGGTCGCGAATTACCAGCGTCGCGCCGTCCAACCGGATCAATCTTTTTTTCTTAAGAGTACTCAGCAACCGGGTAACGGTCTCGCGGGAGGATCCGATCCGCTGCGCCATTTCCTCGTGGGTCATGGCGGACCGCAAATGGGACTCGTCGGAGTTAGAAACTCCCCGAGGCGCGCATGACAAAAGCAATCTTGCCAATTTCCCCGATGAAGAACGCGCCAGCACCAGATCGTGAATATCGCGATAGGCCCCCTGGAACTCACGACTCAGCCATTGTGCCGCATGAACTCCCACTTCACTCTCACGCTCCAGCAGAGCCATCAAATCCTGCCGGCTAATGAAGTCCAACTGACATGCCGAAGCAGCTTCGGCTGTCATTACATAGCTCGTGCCGGAGATGGCGGCGCTCAAGCCGAGAACTTCCCCGGCTTCGGCCTGTTTCAGGATGAGCACTTTGCCTTCTTTCGAGGTTGTGGAGAGTTTCATCTTGCCCGAACAAAGCACAAAAATACCTCGTGGCATTTGGCCTTCCACGAAAAGTACGGCGCCTGCGGGCAGGATGGTATGGTGGCTGGCGGCGTCCACTGATCTCAGGACTGTTGGCGAGAAACGGCAGAAAAAACCCTCCCGGCTTGCCGGGCAGTTCATGCAGCTCTCGATGATATCGAGACCATAAGGAGTTCTCATGCCTGCCTCCGTTTTCGAGCTTTGCTCATAATCGTTTTCAATCGAGTTTTCTGTGCTGTCATTTGGGAACAGCGCACTCCTTTGCTGCGAGCGTTCGAGCAACGCCCGGGCGTGGGCTCGCGTGTTCTCATGCGAACTGCGTGCGGCGGAAATGATGTCCCAGCCCGCCGTTGTGTTACCCCGCCTTGCCCACTCAACCTCGCGAGCAAACAAGTACAGCGGATCGACCTCGTTGAGGCTGGGAGTGTGAGCAATCTGATCGCGCCACTCTTCCGGCACCTTTGCCCCGGCCGAGTAAGACGAGGCAAGGAAGTCTTCCCGACTTGCGAATGGTTGTTCCCGCCACCCTGAACCTTGCGAGTTTCCCTCTTGACCTGGTTTGTTCTTACTACGCAGTGGCAGCAGACGTACTAAATTGTTTGGCTGGAAATTCCTGGCGACTAACACTTCTACACCCCAAGGTTCCCGAACGCACCGGGCAGTCGACGAGGGCACGCGGCTCGTCCACCCGCTATTGGAAAGCCCTGATTCAACTTTAAAAGTCTTTCCGATTGAGGACGCTCATGCAATCTTCGTTCCATAATGGCGCCATGCTGGAAAAGGGTCTAACTCGAAGAAAGGAATATGCGGTGAAGTTAGGACCGAGTTCACTACCGTGAACCTGCTGCCGACCTCTCGGCATTTTTCAGGTGAGTCGGCACTTGAGATCGTCAGTTACCGTTTCGGAACATGGATAATCCGCTTTTCGAACACAGCTAATCCTGTTTCACACATTGTTAATCCAGTTTCGGTACATGGCTAATCTTTTTTTGGTTTTCGAATTATGTAATCAGCGCGAGTGATTCCTAACCGCTGCATCTTCGACTGCAAGGTGGTCCGCTTTAATCCAAGCCGACGGGCGGCTCCTCGCGATCCCGAGATCCTTCCTTCGGTCTCGCGCAAAATCTGGATGATATGCTCGCGTTCCGCATGCTCGAGCGATTGCTCAACTGCGCGGGTGTTCGACGATTCGTCCAGCAGCTCCGCCAGTGGCGCCCGCAAAGCCGTTCCTGTGGTGAGAATGACCGATCGTTCGATAAAGTTCTCCAGCTCTCTAACGTTGCCCGGCCACTGACATTGCGTCAGGGCATCCATGGTCTCGGTTGGAATCGTTTCGATAACGCGGCCCATGCGACGAGCGAATTTCTGAACGAAGTATCGGACCAATAGAGGAATATCCCCACGACGTTCCCGAAGAGACGGAAGCCGGACGGGAAATACGTTTAAGCGGTAGAACAGGTCGCTGCGAAACTCTTTATTGGCGACGCTCTTCGTCAAATCCCGGTTGGTGGCAGCGATCAAACGCAAATCTACCCTGATCGTCTTCGTGCCACCTAGCCGCTCGAATTCGTGGTCCTGCAAGACGCGCAGCAGCTTGGGCTGCAATTCCAATGGAATTTCGCCGATCTCGTCGAGGAACAAGGTTCCCTTGTCAGCCAGTTCCAATCGCCCGACCTTCTGGCTGACGGCTCCGGTGAACGCGCCCTTCTCGTGGCCGAATAACTCGCTCTCCATCAGTCCTGTCGGAATAGCAGCGCAATTCAATGGAACAAACTGTTGTGAGGCCCGCCTGCTGATATTGTGGATAGCACGCGCGACCAGCCCTTTGCCGGTCCCGGTTTCTCCCAAGATGAGAACGGTCGCGTCGCTGGGTGCAACGATTCCCACCTCGGCCAATACTTCCTTAAGCACCGGAGCGTCGCCAATGATCTCCTCGAAATGGAGTTGCGGTCGGGCTTCTCCCTCCAGGTATTGTTTTTCTTGATCCAGTTTGCTCCTGAGCTGCTTGATCTCGGTTGTAGTTCGCGCGTTCTCTAAAGCGATGGCCAGCAGAGCGGCAACCTGGTTGAGAAGCGTGAGGTCATCTGTTTTAAAGGCATCAGCCCGGGTGCTGCCCAGCACCAGGACTCCGCGCGGTCCCTTTGGCCGGAGCAGCGGAACACAACATAAAGACCGAAGACCTTCGGCAGATAGGGTGGCTGCGAATCCGGGATCGAATTCCTGCAACTGCTCCCGGCTGAAAATCAGAGGAGATCGTTCCTGAAAAACCTTGACGCCAGGACCGTGAGCCGTACTAATTGCTTCCCCAAGGCCAAGGTTCCTGCCCAACGGAAAATCCATCGCCTGCCGGATCAACTGCCCACTCTTTTCGTCGTGCACGGCCAAAGCCGCGTACTCCTGGCGCAGAACTCGGCGCAGACTGGCGGAGATTCTGGGGAAGATATGCCCTGCATCCCATTTTGCCTCCAGCAAGCGGCTCACTTCCGTGAGGACTTCACGCCGCTTCCTCTCGCTACGCAATGTGGCCGAGACTCCACGAAACGATTCTTCCAATCTTTTCTGCTCGGTAATCTCGACTACGACCGAACCGATTTGTATTACCTTGCCGGTCTCGTCCTTAATCGGAATGATGTGCTTGGTCCAGTGGCGCGGCTCGGGTGAATTGGGCATCACGAAACTGAGTTCGATGTCCAAAATGGGTTCGCCAGTCGTCAACACGCTCCGAAGCGGTGGTAGCACCAGTTCCGCGAGGCCACCCAGAACTTCGCGAACGCTCTTTCCCAAAATCGCCGTCGCAGGCGCGCCATTTATCTCCGCCAATGAATCGTTGATTGCCAGATAACGGAACTCTGTGTCGAGGATGCAAAGGCCCACCCGGGACGCTTTGTAATAAGCGGAAAGCAACTGTTCCGATTCCATGAGGGTTCGAGAGGCGGAAAATGGTACGACAACCGGATGCTGACCAGCTGCCGATGTCATGGTGCCGGGCCGCTGGCCGTTACCCCCTGCGCTGGCTGCGAGAGCGGAGTTCTTCTCAACTACCGGAGCGTTATTGTGTGTCGAGCCTCCATTCCTCCGGGCTTGATCAAGTACCAAGGCAACGGTCGCAGCCACTTGTTCAAGCAATTCAACGTCTCGCGCGGAAAATGCCTGGTCCACGCGGCGCGCCACCTTTAGGACTCCCAACGGCTTGTTTCCCGCAAGAAGAGGAGACAAATATAAAGACCGGACGCCGAGTGCGACGCCACGCTTGACAGAAGCGAAAGGCAACTTGGCCAGACTGGAGTGATCGAGAACTATGCTGTGCCGGTCGCGAAAGGCTTGTCCTGCAAATGTGCCCTCGATGGGAGTCAGCCACTTAGGAACTATCTTGTCTGAAATTATTGGGTCCAGCATATGCAGATGCAGAGACTGAGAGGTCTCGTCATAAAGGTAAAGGCCAGCAAAACCTTGTACGACCCACTTCTGCAAGGAACGAAGTATCAAAGACAGGGATTCGTGCAAATCCGAACCCTGCATGTAAAGGTGGCCTACCTCGAGCAGTAATCGCAGCCTGCCTGCTTCTTCGTCCCGCGCGGCATCGGCTAACATCATGTCGATGCACAGGGCTACCAAGTCGGCTACGCGTTGGAGAAAACGAATGTCCTCACCGTTGAAAGCATGAGTCCGCTTGCTGGCGATACTCAAAGCTCCCAGCTTTTCGTGAAAGGTGGTTAGGGGAACCAAACTGTAGGAGCGAATTCCTCTTTCGCGAAACTCCGGCTCGAATTGCTTCTCTATTGAAAGATCATCAATAGACAGAACGGTTTGGTTCCGCCAGACGACCATTGTCGCAACCGACCGTTCCAGAGGAACCTCAACCGGTTCGGGAGACGAATCCACTCCCTCCCAGATATACATCGTTGTAAGTTTTCGGCCGGGGTCACAGAGAGCGAGGACGAGAGAATCGAAAGAGAGGGCAGTTCGCAGGCGGGGAGCTATTTCGCGCAAAACGTCCCCGGGCTTGCGGCGCAGAAATGCCAACTCCGCCAGCCACAGCAGAATCTCCTGGCGCTGCACACCGAATTCAGCGCCTGGGGCGCTCAAGGGGAACACCGCACCGCACTCCTGGCAGCGTTTCCCCCTAAAAAAACACGCTGCCTATTGGTTGCAACTGACTGAGCATTATTACTACACAACGCAGCGATAAATCGATTTTTCTTGGGGGATATCGGTTTTTGGAACAGACCGCTCCTAATTTGGGAATTGGAATCGCGCTGACCCATGAGTCGTAGCCTGCAAAAGCGGACTCACAGAAAGCTATAATGTCGCTATGGCGCGAGGCTGGGAAAGCAAATCCGTCGAGGCGCAACAAGACGAGGCGACCGCCAGAACGATGCCCGAAAAGCCGCGTCTGACAAGGGAAGCAGCGGATCAGCTGCGCGAGAAAGAGAGCCTCCGGCTGGCACTGCGGAGCGTGATTCAACGACTCGAACGCAGCCACGATTCCCGACACCGCTCGCTGCTCGAAAGTACGCGCAGTGATCTCGAACGCAGGATCGAGGAGTTGAATCAGTAGTGGTCAGACCATCTGACCGATTCCGGACAATAGCCCACCGTTCAGTTCCGCTTTCGGAACATGCTGCAAAATGCTCGCACTTAACCAAGTGTGTTTCGCTTACTTTCGAGATCAGGCCCGACCCTCGGTGCTGACGTATAATTAAGAATTCCATGAAAGCTTACGTTTACGTTTCGCTCAAAAAGAGTGTCCTCGACCCTCAAGGAAAGACCATTCAAGGTGCTCTACACAAGATGGGCTATAAGGGTCTGGAGGATGTCCGCCAGGGAAAGTATTTTGAGCTCACTCTTGACGGCGGACTGAGCCGAGAAGAAGCGCAAAGCGAAGTCGAACGCATCGCTCGAGAAGTGCTCACCAACCCGGTGATTGAAGAGTTCCGCTGCTCCCTCGCGGATTGAACTCTCTGAAAATAATGGGGTTTTTGCATGTGTGGCATTGTTGGATATGTCGGCAAAAAGCCAGTGGTTCCGGTCATCATTGAGGGCCTGCGGCGGCTCGAGTACCGGGGTTACGATTCGGCTGGAATTGCCGTCGCAGGCAATGGCGACAAACTGCAGGTTCGACGCGCGGAAGGCAAACTGCGAAATTTGGAAGAGGTTATCCGTGTCAACCCTCTCGACGGAACTTTTGGCATTGGTCACACCCGCTGGGCCACGCACGGACGTCCAACGGAAGAAAACGCTCATCCACATCGCGACTGCACCGGCAAGATTGTCGTCGTGCACAATGGCATCGTCGAAAACTATCTCAGCCTGAAAAAGAAGCTGCTGGAAGAAGGCCACAAGTTTTCTACTGAAACCGATACCGAAGTTATCGCGCACCTGATCGAAAAATACCTTTTCAATACCGGCAATGGTCACCGGCCAACTCTCGAAGATGCCGTTCGCCGGACGGTGAAAGAACTCGGCGGAGTCTTCGCCCTGGTTGTCATTTCCGCGGATGAACCGGACAAGATCGTAGCCGTGCGCAGCGGTCCGCCTCTGGTCGTCGGACTGGGTAATGACGAATACTTCGTGGCGTCTGACGTTCCTGCAATTCTCTATCACACACGCGATATTTTCTTTCTCGTCGATGGCGACCTCGCCGTGGTCACCGTCGAAGGCGTCCATCTGACGGATTTCGATGGCAAGCCGATTCAGCGCCAGGTACAGCACGTGACCTGGGATCCCATCATGGCGGAAAAAGGCGGCTTCAAGCATTTCATGCTCAAGGAGATTTACGAGCAGCCGCGCGCTGTCCGCGATACCACGCTGGGACGCGTTTCGCTCGATACAGGCCGCATCTTTCTCGACGAGATGCAAATCAGCGAAGGCGAATTCCGTGCCGCCAAGAAAATCAATATCGTTGCCTGCGGCACCAGTTGGCACGCCGGCCAGGCAGGCAAATTCATGATTGAAAGTTTCGCCCGTCTGCCGGTGGAAGTGGATTACGCCAGCGAGTGGCGTTACCGCGACCCGATCGTCGATGCGGATACGATCACGGTGTTGATTTCGCAGTCTGGCGAGACTGCCGATACCATCGCTGCCCAGCGCGAGGCCAAAGGCAAAGGCTCGCGAACGCTGGCCATTTGCAATGTGGTTGGATCGATGATTGCTCGCGACGCCGCCGGAACTATTTATACGCACGCAGGGCCTGAGATTGGCGTGGCTTCTACCAAGGCCTTCACCTGCCAGTTGACCGCACTTTATCTTTTCGCGCTCTATCTCGCGCAAGTGCGCGGGACGATGACCGCCGAACAGATTCGGATTGCAGCTCAGGAACTCACGCTGATTCCAGGCAAGCTTGAAAACATTCTCACCCACGACGAAAATTGCGAAGATCTGGCCAAGCGCTTCCAGCGCTCTCAGGACTTTCTGTTTCTCGGCCGCGGCATTCACTATCCCATCGCCCTCGAAGGCGCGCTCAAGTTAAAGGAAATTTCCTACATCCACGCAGAGGGTTATCCGGCGGGCGAGATGAAGCATGGTCCGAACGCGCTGATCGATGAAAATCTTCCCGTCGTGATCGTAGTCACGCGGGACGCAAATAATGCCGGCTCGATGGTGCGCTACGAAAAGACCATGTCAAACCTGAAACAAGTCAAAGCGCGTTCGGGCGTTGTCATTGCGCTGGCTACCGAAGGCGACGAAGAAATCAAGCAAGCGGCCGACCACGTCCTCTACGTTCCCGCCGCTCCGGAAGAGCTTTCGCCAATTCTGGAAATCGTTCCCCTGCAATTGCTGGCCTATCACATCGCGGTCCGTCGCGGATGCGATGTGGATCAGCCAAGGAATTTGGCGAAGTCGGTCACAGTGGAGTAAGCGAGTAGCAAGCGATTACCCCACGCGCTTCATCCCCCATTCTCTCAGGCCACAGTCGATCGGCGAGTGAATTCCGTTATTCGTAACAAGGATCAGATTTCCGCGGGAGTGCGTCGTGCCGGATATAGCTTTCCGAGTCGGCTATGACACATAAGGAGGAACAGGCTATGTCTCCACCGAGAAACATTTTTGTTGTCGCTCTCGTGCTGGTGGTTTCCGTCCCAATTAGTTTTGGCAAGGGTAAGAAAATCGAGTGCCATACTTCAGCATCGCCCTCGCCCGGCTACTTCGTAGATCCGACGGCGACGAAGCGGGGAAACGTGGACATTCGAAGTCATGTTTATGTGGCGCCGTTTGCGATGCTGGACGCCGTGAGATACAACATCCTGCTCGACGAAGACTCAGACGTGCAGGACAGTGTCCACGTAGATGCCTCCGCGGGGCCACTGGTGATCGGGAAGAAGGCCATCCTTGCGCACGGGGCGACGGTAAAGAGCAACCCGAACCCAAAAATACCAGAGTTCCATCCTGCAATTGGCATTGGTGGCATGTGCCACGGCACCGATCCTCCTGCGGTCTGTCCGTCCTTCGTGGGGTTCAACGCCGAAGTTGACGGCGGAATTGTCCAACTGGACGCCATGGTGGGAATTCTCGCGCGCGTTGGACCCGGTGTCACCATTCCTTCGGGGCGCAAGGTCAAGCCCGGCAAGAACGTAACTTCCGACGCGGACGTGATGGCACTGACCGATCCGGTCGATGATGATGACCGGAGCTTTATGAATGGCGTAATCGACGTAAATGTTGCTCTTGCCAAAGGATATGCAGACCTCAGCAACGCAGATTCCACCCAGGTGGAGGGGATCAATTGCAACCCGCCCACTTCATTCGCTCCAAGCGTTGTGCCGGTCCTTGACGGCCAAGGAGAGAGGCAGGTGCCGTCATTCCTTGACCGCATCATCGGCCATGTACACACCGGCGATACCCTGGAGAGTCTCGAAAGAGTGATGACCGAAAAGGGCATCTCGATCCGTGGAGACGAAGGTTTTCCTTTGGAGATTGGTTCGATCACAAGAATTTCGAATGGGACTACGATCCACGCTTTGAAGGACACGAGCGTTGTCCTTGGACCAGAAGGAACATACGGCAATTACAGCATTGTGCATGGTGGCACACATCGAATCACGACTACCGGCGGTAAATTCAGTATCGGAGAGCGCGCCGTCTTTTACGATTCAGCAGCTCCCGCAAACTGCACGATACCCGCCAGGACGCTTATCTATGACTCGAACCTAACCGCCGATGACTGCAGGAAGATCTCAGACCACGAAGTCTGGGAGAAGGGGAAATTCCTGTGGAAGGTTGATTGGTGAGAAAAAGGTAGCAATTGCGGGTCAGTCAGCCTTGGCCGTAACGAACAACCGGTCATTGCTGAAGAAGAAATTAGTCTGTGCGATTCGAAACTCACACCACACGCTGCTGTAAAACTGTTTTCAGCCGCCAGAGAGTCCACGCGAGCGTCACAAGTCCAGCGCCCCACACCGCAAAGGCAACATCCACAACCCACTTGGGCGCCGCTCCAACTCTCCGCAGCAGAAAGGGCAGAAAATTCCAGGTCGTGATGTGAACGTAATCCCAGGGGTCTTGCGTCATCGAGTCGTTATTCAATCCCCAGGCCTGCATTTTCCCCAGCGCAAATGCCGCGATGTTTTTAAAGCGCAACCCGATCACGAACGTGGGGTGGCCTAATGTTTCCATCTGATAAATCTCAAGCGGCAACCAGAAAGCGAGCGATGCGACCTGAATGATGAAGCTGGCCGCGACGAACACCATTGCGCAACGCCAAATCCATACGCTCAGATTTTCCCGATAGCGCAGCAAGAGGGGCACCGCGAGAAGTGCCGCCAATTCCACCGAGGTCGAAACGTAACGATCGCCCCAGGCAAAATCTCCCGCCCAGTAGGCGTATCGGGCATAAAAGCTGATGTAGGCAAGCAGCAACAGAAGCGAAGCCACGCCATAAGCGCGGACCTCCGGTGACAGGCGTTTCCACAACACGGCCAACAGCAGAATCGCGATTACGAGCAGCGGATCAAAAAGAAAAATCGATTTCTCTGGCTTGAACAACGGACCGAGAAAACCCTCGTAGAAGGGCGTTGTCCATGGAAAGTTTGGCGGTAAAGTCGGATCTTGCGAGCGGTATTCCGCGGCGGCTAACGATACATAGGTATTGGTGAACGATCCGAAACGGTAGAACTGGTACAGCCGGTCGACGATAAGGAAGAACGCATATACCGGCGCAGCGATTTTGCAATAGGCCCAGAATCGCCGCCGCAGCTCACGCCCGCGCTCTCGTTCAAACCAGCATACGAGCAGAAGAAAAACGCCTGCTACTACGAGGTCGAGGCCGGTGGTAAGCCGCGTCAGCAGGTTTAGGCCGAGCGCTGTTGAGCCGAGAAAAAGTGCGCGGTTACTCTGCGTACGCAGCCACTTATATTGCCAAGAGAATCCGGCGAGGGTCAGAAGCATGATGTAATTGTTTTCCATCATGTTCTGCGTGTAGTGAAGATGCGTCGTGCAGAACATCAGCGCCAGAATCGCGAACATTGATTCCCTCACGCTAAAGCGCAACTGGCGCAGCAGGTGGAAGCCGACCAGCGCAGTGAGAACATTCACCAGAATGCCGGTGCCGAAGCTGACCAAAATGCTACGTACGGCCGGATCATCGCTGTATCGACGAAAGATTTGCCAGCGCGCGATCCAGGTGCCGGCGAGATCTGGCGGCAGCATCAGCAGCGACTGTCCGATTCCGTACCAGCTATAGAATTGGCCGCCGCGTCCGTGCAGGCCGAACTCGGGATATTCGCTCGGAAAAACCTGCGGCTCGGAAGTCCACAGCCAGTGCGTGGTCTGGAGCCGATGCATGGTGTCGGCGGTTCCCAACTCGCCGGACTGTACTACAAACGCAAGCAGACCGGCAGTCAGACACAACAGAAACAAGGGATCACAAAGCCGCGCACGGAAACGAGAGATCACGTTGCGATGGTAATACAAAGTTGAATCGGACTCGGGTTGGGCTTTGATCCCGTGACGCTGTCGAGTTCCAATCTGAAAACTAGGAAGTCCAACCTCTGAACGCGAAAATCCCTTTTCTTACTTCAAGCCAACGCCGTAAAAGTAGCTATAGGTTCCGTTGTTGCCAAATGGCAAGTTGGCCTTGAAGGAAGAGAACAGCATCGCACGGTTCATGAAACTCACGAACACATCTTGCTGCAAGCTACTGGTATTTACGCGGAAATGAAACACACCGTAGCAGGGATCTTGCAACTCGCTGCTGCTGCCGTCGTAAAGATAGTCAACATCCGCCACTGGCGTGAGCGTGGCTTGGACTATCGAGTTTCCCTGGGCGTCGGTGACCGTGACCTGCGCGCCAGCGGTAACCACAAGCGTTGCATTGCCCAGACTCGCCAATCCTGATTCGATATTTCCTTGGCCTGTGCTGGCTGCTGTCTTCTGGTAGTAGATTGCGCTATACGTCCCGGCAAATGATGGATCGAAGTTCTTGCTGGCAGCTTTCTTCAAACTGATGATGGCGCCGTTTGCGGTATCGACTGCGAAAATTCCATTCGCCGTACCGAAAACGTAATCGAAGACACTGCTGTTCCCGGGCTCGGGAACTTTCAGAAATGTTCCCGACGAATCGAGTTGCGCCTGCGTCATGTCGATTGTGCCCGAGTTGAATGGACTGCCTTGATTCCCACCGTTGTAAGCGCCATAAGGCCAGAAAGAAGAGATCGATCCCGAGCCCTGCGCGTTGACGGTTACGGAGCCAACCTCCATGCCGCCAGCTGCCGTGCGGAACTGCATGTAGTTGTAGGATTGGCCCTCAAACGTTGCCATTGAGATGGGACCGCTCTCGACCGCAGTAATCAGCGCCAGCGTATTCGAGCTGGGACCGGTTTTAGCGGCCTGAATGACCATGGCGTAGCTCGGCACTTCATAGGCAGCAGTCAGGTTTGCCTGGGGATCGTTAATCGTATAAGTGCCGTTGGAGTTCACCGTGTAAGGCACGGTTCCGCTATCGCCGTTCGACACGTCGTTGTAGTTGATAGTCTGAGCGTTGGAATCGATGGTGAGGGTCATAAAATCGCCCACGGATGCGGAGCCGTGATAAACCCGCGTAGCGGGCGGCGTAGCCATGGTCGTGCGCGGGTTCGTGCTGCAACTAGCCAACACAAACAACGCAAAGAACAAGAAAATGGTGCGAGCTTGCATGACAGATCCCTCACAGTGTGCGAAGACGCGTCAGGAGGATGAATCGGCAAGCGCGCCGGAACTATGAGCTTCTCGACTTGAAAGAAGCTAATCTTCAGTAACCTTAACCGCAGTTACCTCGACGACAGAACCCCCGGGTGCAACGTGCCTCCAAAGCTATTTCTTGCCCCGACGCGGTAGACTGTAGCGGGAAAATTCATGGCTCCGTGCTCATCTTGCGGTACTGACGTACCCATCGCTGGACGATTCTGCTCGGGATGTGGCGCACCCGTTGGCAATACCGACGACGTAGCCACGCTCGATTTCGCTACGGCGACCTCGCCATTGCCGCCGCAGCCGCCTTCCAGTTCGTCGTCACGAACCTCGAAGCCCCGAACCTCGAGCTCGGCGGAGTATCTGAGCGAAGGCAGGTTTCTTCCCGGCCGTCTGCTGGCCGGCCGTTATCGCATCATTGCCCTGCTCGGAAAAGGAGGCATGGGAGAGGTCTATCGTGCCGACGATCTCACGCTCGGGCAACAAGTGGCTCTCAAGTTCCTTCCTGATGAGGCTGCGCGCGATCACGGATTGCTTGAGCGATTCAAGAATGAAGTGCGGATCGCGCGGAGGGTTTCTCATCCCAACGTCTGCCGCGTGTACGACGTGGGCGATGTCGATGGCCACAATTTCTTCACCATGGAGTATGTCGACGGCGAAGATCTGGCGTCGCTGCTGCGCCGCATTGGACGCCTTCCTGAAGATAAAGCTCTCGACATTGCGCGTCAGCTCTGTGCCGGTCTGGCCGCGGCGCACGCCAAAGGAGTTCTGCATCGCGATCTGAAGCCGGCAAACATCATGCTGGATGGGCGTGGGCAGGTGGTGATCACTGACTTTGGGTTGGCCGGAGTCGCCGATCAGATTCAAGGAGCCGAAGTGCGAAGCGGAACTCCGGCCTACATGGCGCCGGAACAGTTGGCAGGGAAAGAAGTCAGCACGCGCAGCGATATTTTTTCGCTCGGCCTGGTTCTGTATGAGGTCTTCACTGGCAAGCGGGCCTTCGCGGAGAAAACGGCGGAGAAGCAGCGAACCAGCAGCGACCGCACTGTGAGCCGGCCGTCGACCGTGGTGAAGGATCTGAATCCGGTCGTGGAACGTGTGATTCTCCGCTGCCTGGAGACTGAACCATCCGCGCGGCCCGCAACAGTTCTCAGCGTGGCGGCTGCGCTTCCCGGCGGCGATCCACTGGCCGCGGCACTGGCCGCGGGGGAAACGCCCTCGCCGCAGATGGTGGCGGCATCGGGAGAAACCGTCGGTTTGGGTCCGCGCGTCGCAGTGGCTTGCCTCGCGGCTGTGCTCGCAGGGTTGGTTTTAATCTCCTACCTCGCGGTTCGCTACAACGGCCTGGCAAAGATGCAGTTGGAGCTTACGCCGGAAGTGCTCACGCAGAAATCGCGCGACATCATCGCCCGGCTGGGATATACGGATCGCCCTGAAGATAGCGCGTCCGACATCTATTACCAAAGCGATTTTCAGGAGTATGTGGAGAACAACGATAAGCCTCGTCCCAACTGGGATACGGTGCTGGCAGCGCGGCCCTCGTTGCTGGGCTTCTGGTATCGGCAGAGTCCCGATGACATGATGGCGGAAGGCTTTCGCGATCAACTTATGAACCCCGGGATCGTCACGCGTAACGATCCGCCGCAGGTGCTTTCTGGGATGATCAATGTAGAACTCGATCCGCAGGGGCAGCTTACTTACTTCCAAGCGATTCCACCACAGGAAGAAAATTCCGCTGCACCGCCGGCTAATTTCGCTTGGAGTGTTGCCTTCGCCGCCGCGGGACTTGATCCGACAAAATTTCAGAAGGCGGAGCCGGCATGGAATTCTCTGGCGGATTCGGACGCGCGCGTGGCATGGACGGGAACCTGGCCCGGCACGACGCGACCGCTGCGAGTAGAAGCAGCTTCCTGGCGCGGCAAACCAGTCTTCTTCTCACTAGTCAGCGACTGGACGAAACCTGATCGCATGAAGGTCGAACAGTCGACTGGAAAGAAAATCCAACAGGTCATTGTGGTTCTCCTGTTCGTGGCTTTGTATTTTGGGGCGGTCCGGTTGGCGCGGGTCAATTACCGGCGGGGCCGCGCGGATCGTGAGGGAGCGTTTCGCCTGGCGGTGGTGATGTTTGCGCTCGAGATTCTATTGTGGCTGTGCCGCGGCCATATGGTCGCGGGTATCGGAACGTTGGGTTTGCTCATCATCGCGGTGAGCACCGGACTGTTTATATCGGGCACGGCGTGGATGTTGTATCTGGCTCTCGAACCGTGGGTACGGCGGCGCTGGCCACAGACCATCATCTCTTGGAGCCGGCTGCTCTCAGGGCAGTTTCGCGATCCGTTGGTGGGGCGGGACATTTTATTCGGCGTGATCTTGGGAGTGATCTGGATTCTGATTATCGAGATCCGCTACGCCGTCCTCGCGCATCTGGAAGTCGCGCCAAACCTTGCGCAAACTGAATTCCTCACCGGAGGGCGCGAGGCGCTGGGCGCATGGCTCGTGCAAATTCCGACTTCGATCTTAGGAACTTTGGGTTTCTTCTTTCTGCTTCTTGGGCTGAAACTTGTGCTGCGCAAAGATTGGCTGGCCGCGATTGCCTTTGTGGCCATCTATGCTCTGCCCCCGGGATTAACATCCCAGCACGTACCGGTGGATCTGCCCATGTGGATTGCGGTCTACGCCATTGCAGTGCTGATTGTCTTTCGCTTCGGTTTAGTTCCGCTGGCCTGCGCCATCTTCACCGTCAACATGTTGTCGAACGTCCCCTTCACCATTAACTTCTCGGCCTGGTACATGAGCACCTTCGCTCTCACTTTACTGAGCGTGGTCGCGCTGGCGGGCTGGGGATTTTATCATTCGCTGGGTGGAGAGCCGCTGTGGCATGTGGAAACGGAGTTCCAGCCGTGAACGCCGCAGTTGGTTTTATTTTACTCGGGCTTTTTGCTGTCCTTCAGAAGGCCGAGCCGCATCAGGCTTTCGGCTGTGGCCATGATCGATTCCTCATTCGAGCGCGGAGCCCAGCCTAGCATGCGCCGGGCTTTTTCGCTGGTGGCGTTCTTCACTTTGCCGAGTTCGGGCAGAATCTGCTTCACTGCGGGATCGCGCAACGCGGCGAGTCGAACCAGCCAATTGGGCAGTTCGCGAGTTGGAACTCTCTTGGCAGCCGCGCCCAACCGGCGCTTCAAGAGCTTCGCAATTTCGACCAACGATAAGAAATCGCCCGCAATGGCTAGGAAGCGTTCGCCTTTGGCGGCGGGATGAGTCATCGCGCGGATGTGCAGTTCGGCAACATCTCGCACATCGACGGTGCCAAAACAAAGCTTTGGAAGGCCGGGCACGGCACCATCCATCATACGCTGCACGATGAGGATCGACGTCGAATAGTCTGGCCCTAGGGCCGGGCCGAAGACGCCCACCGGATTGATGACCGAAAGTTCGAGGTTGCCGTCTTCACGGTCGATAAAATCCCAGGCTGCACGTTCGGCAATTGTTTTCGATTTCACATAGGCCGTAAGACCGTCGGCGTTGAGGTCTGTCCAGCCCGTCTCATCGAACGGAGCGTTCCGCGGCGGATGGCCATAACCGATCGCGGCGAACGAAGAGGTCAGCACAACGCGCTTGACACCGGCATCGCGCGCCGCACGCAACACGCGGAGCGCACCTTCACGCGCGGGCACGATGAGTTCGGTCTCGTTCTTGGGGACATTCGCCGGAAATGGCGACGCCACATGCAGCACATACTCACAGCCAGCAACGGCTTCCGGCCAACCTGCATCGTTTTCGAGATCGGCGGCGAAGAACGATAAACGAGCACAACTTTGAGAGTCGGCGCCGCCTTCCTTTAGCATGGCGCGAACGTCGCTCTCGCGTTTCAGGCTCCGCACGGTGGTGCGCACCTGATGTCCCCCAGCCAGAAGTTGCAGGATGCAATGGCTGCCGATGAAGCCCGATCCGCCGGTTACCAGAACTGTGCTCATCGAACTTGCGATCTCTGGGCGAGAAAATCGGACTGACACTGTTTGGCGGCGGAGAGTAATTGATTAAACCCAGGCGTGCCACGCAGGGGCGCCCAGATTGAGTCATTGCGTAGGCCTTCGTACGCGCAAAAGTGGCCCGTAACGACAGAACTTTTGAGCATGTTCAAAGCGAGATCGCTCTGACCGCAGAAAAAGACGTCGGACGCAACCACGTATCGGGGCTCAGGATCAGGATCGGCTAACATTTGGGCGGCAGTGTTTCGCGCGAGATTCACCGCATCGGCGGAGGTCGGCGCGTCCATGCACGCCAGCCACATCCGACCGTCAGGATAATTGTTAAATTTCTGCGCGACTTCCCGCGCTTGCGACAATTTTCCCTCGCGAACGTAATGCCGTATCAGGTTCGATCCAGCCCACCACGATCCGGCATCGAGCTGTAGAAATTCCAGAGCCCGCGCGTAGTTCCCCAACTGATCGAAGGTAAACGCGCAGGAGCGGAGCTGAAAATTTCCCGGATCCAGAGAAAGGGCCGTGTCGCACTCGTGCGCAGATTCCTCCATCGCGCCTCCGTAACGCGATACGTATGCCAGAGCAAAATGCGCCTGAGCATTCTCCGGATGCCGCTCTACCAGAGCCTTGGCGTCGGCGTAGGCTTTTGCCAATTCTCCTCTTTCCACTCGATTGGTAATCAGCCAGGCCGGCGCAAAAACGAAGTTCGGATCGAGAACCATGGCGCGTTCGAGAGCGGCATTGGACTTTTGAAATGACGCCTCGCCGCCAGTAGAGTATGCCGCGTCATAATGGTAGCGAACGCCCAACGCGGCCCAGGCCGGCGCGTAAGCGGGGTCGGTTCCGACCGAACGCTCCAACATGGCGATCGCGTCCTTATTAGGAAGAGGATCGTGCGGCAGAGAAATGCTGCGCAGATAAAGATCGTAAGCCTCTTCATTCTTGGGGCGCGTGCCTTCGCTGGAATCATTTCCAGCGCCGAGAGCGGGCACCAGACCTTGACGCACCTTTGCGGTGATCTGGTTCCGCATGGCAATCATGTCGGGAGCGGCGACGGTCATGGTATCGCGCCACAGGGTGCGGTTGTCGGCGATGTCCACGGCCTCCAGCGTGATCTGAAGCTGGTCGCCTTCTTTCAGATAGTGGCCGGTGACAACGTCCGTCACATGCATGGCACGGCCGGCTTCCTGCAAATCGAGATTAGGAGACTCGTACTTGCTGGTGGTGGCGAACGGTCGAATGGTGAGAGCACGAACGTAGCTCAGCGAAGTTGCAATTTCGTCGGCGAGAGCAAGCCGTAGAAAATCCACATCCTTATCGGAACCAAGGTTCTGCAAGGGCAGAACAGCGATGGTCTTTTGAGTGGAGTTCACAACGGCGGGCACGGCGCCGCGCTGCGTTACGAACCAGAAAATACCCGCAAGGATAACGACCAACGGGATTATCGCCCAGGTGAACTTTCCCAAGGACCGATTGTGGGGAGGCGCGGGAACGGCGACTGCAGAGGCAGCACTCGACGACGCGGACGAAGGCACAGCGCCCAATGATCCTGATGATGACCCGGCAGTTGGAGGGAGCTGCTGAGCAGCAGACTGTGTTCCGCTGTCTCTAGTGGCTGCGACGCTTCCCAAACTCGCAGGCACGCCCGGCCGCGACTCCGTTTCTCGTTTCAGCCGCTTCAGGTCGGCGCGCATGTCGGCGGCATGCTGGTAGCGCAGTTCGAGATCTTTTTCCAGCGCCTTGTTCAGGATGTCTTCGAGCTTGGCCGGAAGATTCGGGTTTAGGCGCACCGCCGGGACAGGATTGCCTGCGAGAATCTCGTGAGAGATAACCCCGGAACTTTCGCCGCGGAACGGCAGCGTGCCAGTGGCCATTTCATAGAGCACTGCGCCAAACGAAAATAGATCGCTGCGGGCGTCGAGTTCCTTGGCTCGCACCTGCTCCGGCGACATGTAAGCAACAGTGCCGACCGTGGAACCAGGGCTGGTGAGGTGCTGGTCGTCGATAGAAAAAGTTTGCGTGTTTGCCGACGCGATCCGGCTGAAAGATGCAGCAGGTGCAACTTTTGCCAGACCGAAGTCGAGGATCTTGGCGTGTCCGCGCTTGGTCACGAAAATATTGGCTGGCTTGATGTCGCGGTGAACGATGTTTTCGGTGTGAGCGGCATCGAGGGCGTCGGCAATCTCGATCGAAAGACCGAGCAGAATATCGGTCTCCACCGGCTTTTCGTCGATGAGATGCTTCAGCGTCAAACCTTCGAGGAATTCCATGGCGATGAAGGCCCTGCCCTCCTGCTCGCCGATGTCATAGATCGTACAGATGTTGGGATGATTCAGCGCGGATGCGGCTTGAGCCTCACGCTGAAAGCGCGCCAGCGCCTGAGGGTCGCGGGATAAATCTTCTGGAAGGAACTTGAGGGCGACGAAACGATGCAGCCGCGTGTCTTCGGCTTTGTAGACCACGCCCATGCCGCCACCACCGAGCTTTTCGACGATGCGGTAGTGAGAGATGGTTAAGCCGATCATTGTGTGGGAGCGTATTTTCGGAACCTATTTCCGAGCCAAGATGCGCAGCTCCGCGGGTCGTTTCATCTTACGGAGGCCGATGCGCGTAGTCAACGAAAGTGACGACCGTGAACGCGAGGTCTGCAAGGGGACACTAGTGAATTTAGCATCCTTGGATTTTGCTTGGTGTAAGATGCGTGGGCCTTGGGGTTCAATCAGAAACTGCAGCGGAAAAAAGGAGAAATGATGAAACGATCATTGTTAGTAGTTGGCATGGTGGCGGCGATCATCGCCGCTTGGTCCGTGGGGCGGGTACACGGGCAGAACGAAATGAAGAAAGTAGTCTATGTCTCTTCAAGTCAGGCAAGTTACTCGGGAATGGGCAAGGGAGTGTCTTCGGCTAGAATTTGGGGCGACGCCGATAAGGGAGCGAACGCCAGTTTCACCAAGTTCGAGCCGGGGCAAGACAACGGGATGCACACGCACACGAACGATGTCTGGATCGTCGTGTTGAAGGGCGCATATTTGTACAAGGATGACGCGGGAGAAAAGCGGGTAGCCGTGGGCGACTTCCTACGCGTCCCCGGTGGACACAAGCATTGGAGCGGCGGCGACGCGAAAGAGGGTGCGCTGTTCTATGCGGAGTCGTCCGGGAAGTTTGATTTGATTCCGGCGAAGTAAAGGGCAGGGACAGCGTTGCGCCGAAGCTATTCAGCGCTCTGCAGTTCGGGAGAGCCGACTTCTCGCAAAGGAAGCGAGAAGTCGGGCACCCCAGCAGTTAATCTGCTACGGCTGGGCATTCAAATTGAACGACTGGGCTTCGGTTCCGTTGCAATCATAGATTTGGAGCTGCACGCCATTCGCGGTGGACGCTCCCGGAACATCCAGGCATCTTCCGCTTCCCACCCCAACGAACTTGTACAGATTGCTGCCAAGTGCGACGGGCATCCATTGCTCATTGGAACCGCCCCCATAGGTCCAAAGCTGGATCAGACTGCCGTCGCTCGTACCGTTGTTGACCACATTCCAAGCCTCGCTGGGCGCGTTGCGGTTGACAACGCTATAGATGCCGTTGCCTTTGGATTGGAACTGCCACTCCTGGTTGTATTGCTGGTTGCCGCAGGACCACTGTTGCACGACAGTTCCGTTTGAAGTTCCCCGGCCCGCGGCATCGACACACGCGTTGCTGTTCTGATTGACGACGTTGAACCATGAACTGGTGCTAATGTTCGCGCCATTGACGTTGCCGCTGAGGCCGAGATCAGGATTCTGCGCAAAGGCATTGGTGGTGGTCCATTGCTCCCAATCGGCCGCAATTGTGGCGGAGGAGTTGGTAGAAACATTGGGCGTCGTAGCCCAACGCGTCGGACCATAGAACCCCCAATTACTGGGATTCAGCGCATTGGTGGATTTGTAGGCCCACATTGTCCAACTGAGCCCAGCGGCATTGTAGGCATCCACGGAAAAGTTCCATACGGAGGAGACGTTGTACATGTCATTGAACTCGCCGATATAGCCGGGGCAGTTGTAGCTGGAGTGGTTGTTAAAATCGTTGACCTGGTTGGTGGAACCCTGCTCCACTTGTGACTCGCTGCCGTTGAACTGATACTCGTGCATTTCGTATACAACGTTCGTCCATCCCTCGGAGGCAGGGCTGGGAAGCATGCTCCAATCCCAATTGCCCCAGGTTCCTTCGATGAAAATCATGTGATTGGGATCGGCGGAGCGGACGCTATTGTAGAGGCTCACGTAGGCGTTGATCACGGCGGTGTTGCCGGGAGCGCCGGTCGGTTCGTTGATAAGGTCATAGCCTGCTACCGTGGGATTGCCCTTATAATGGTTGGCAATCTGCCACCACATGTAGGCGGTATTGCCCTGGTCATTGCTGTTCGTCCAGTACTGGTTCAGGTTTTGCTGTCCGGTATCGTCTGAGGTGCTCTGGCTTCCGACCACTCCGTGCATGTCGATGATCACGTAGAGGCCGAGGGATGAGGCTTGGCTGACCAGCCAATCAAGCTCGGTGAAAGCATCCGAGCGCCAGGAAGAATTGGAAACATTCGCGATGGGATAGAAATTTCCCCACCACACCGGAACCCGCACCGCGTTAAATCCAGCATTCTTGATGTTGGCCAGATCGGTCGACGTGATCCAACTCTGCTGGTACGTCTTGATGAGGCTCTGTTCTTCGGCTACACCGAAGCGATTGTCGAGTTCCTGAATGATGCTGTAGGTGTCCGGAAGGCCTCCGCTATCGGCGGGAGTCATCCATGGCTCCATCACCAGCCAGCCACCCAAGTTGACCCCCATGAGTTGCACGACTTGCCCATTGGCATTGACGATCGACCGGCCGCTGGTGTGCAACATGCTCATTTGAGCATTCGCAGCCTCGGTCGCACAGGTTAATGCGAGCAGCAACGCCAGCGTGATCGTAGCGACTCTGGCAATCTTGGCTGCGAAACTCTCTGGATGGGTTTTGGCTTCGGAAAAGCGATTGGAATTCCGCGATAGAAGAATCAAAGCTGAATGGCGGGGACGTTCGTCGTGGAACATCGTGATCTCCTTCTACAACTAAAGGCGTTGAGCAAATCTCGCGCAGAGCCCACATATTTCAAAAGAGCGGGTTCTTCCAACCGCTAAGCGTTGCTCAAGGCAGCGGGTCTCGCAAAAGAGGCGAGACCCGATTACACAAGCATCAATGTTTATCGTATGGAACTGGCACGACTTAACACGATGGCCGGGTTTTTTCCAGAATCAGAACATCGACGGGCGTGTAGCGTGCGAGTGATAGCGAATTTACGACGAGATTGCCATTTTGAAAACCTGACCCAAACGGGAGTAATCCATAGACCGGTGGTTGGGTTTTGTTCGGAAAGTGAAACGGGTTCACAATTTGCTGCGGCTAAGTCGATGCGGCGGAGTCCACGAACGACGGTCTCAGGTCCTAGGTCTTCGGCGTGGCGGCGGGGAAATACCCGAGATGCAGAACTCCGTCGGGAGCGGATGAGGGCGTAGGGATCCTTCGACTGCGCGGTTGCTTCGCATCCGCGAAGCAGTCGCTTCGCTCAGGATGACAGGGATAGGGTGGTTTCCAGCAGGCGGAGCAGCATTTCCTCGACGCTGCTGGAGCCGGTGGCTTGGTTGCTTTCGGAGTCCATGCGAAATTTGCGAATATCCTTGGGGGGCACCCAACTCTGTCATCCTGAGCGGAGTTGTCGCTCGCGAAGCGAGCGACAACGCAGTCGAAGGATCCCTTGCACGCTTGGACCGACGATGACGTCTCAGGGAGTTCTCCCCAACAGGTGGGAGTAGTGGCGAAAATTCCTTTCGGAGCTGCTGCCGCTGCGGGCGGGTATGGGGTCCTTCGACTGCGCGGCTGCTTCGCATTCGCGAAGCAGTCGCTTCGCTCAGGATGACAGCATGGTGGAGTGAATCAACAAAAGCCTAGAGGGATGGACAGGTGGAATCCCACCCCTTCGACTCCGCTCAGGGCAGGCTCTTGCCGCTACGGAGTTTTCTTAGATCAAGGCGGTATATTGGCGGCAAGGATGGGGCAGCCGCCCGCCGCAGATTTTAATGCCCGGCTTCTTGGTTCAGCCGGAGTAAAAAGTAGAAATTGTGGTTCCTAATTTCAGAGGGATTACGCTCAATGCTAGCAAATGCTTCCCCTAGTTCACGTACTAGCCCAATACCACCGACCGTCTTGATCACCTCTGCCAATTGTGTGGGAAGGAACCCACCAAAAACACCCAGACCCACTACTCCGGCTGCGATCAAAGTCTTAGCTGCCGCCCTCTTGACTGCTGAACGCCGTACTGCTCTAGCTTGCGAATTCAGCTTGAGAACTTCGGGAAGCAGAATGTCGGCATAAATCTCCTTCGCTTCTTTCTTCCCTACCGTTTTTCTCTCTTTGATGTAACCGGTGATAATGCTGTTCAGTGCTGCTCGATAATTAATAAATGCGTCATACTCTTGAGCGCGCACTTTAAGAATTGTTCTCAACGGTAATTCCTCAAGTAAAGGAACCGCGTGAGACAGTTCCTCACAAAGCACCTCCCGACAGTGATCGAAGTAGTCATCCTGCGAACTGAATCTCGATAACATCATCGCTTCGCCAGACAAATTTGTAAGGTATTTCGCATCGTATTTGAGACCGAGCACCTGTTCGACGGCCAGATCTTGGGCTAGCTCGTCGAAGATCGACGCGACCAAGCGCGACCTCCGGAGCATCGACTTCGAAAACTTCCTTTCGCACTCTTGCAAATGCCAGTTTTTGAGCCAATCCGGAATCTCTCCCGTGATCTTCCACATGGTGCCGTGTTCCAGAAACTCACGGGGTCCCTCAATTTTGAACGATGGCTGGTCGTCCTCCCTGTCCTCTGGTGGCTGCCCATAGACAGAGAATAGGTGCTCGTTCTCCAAGTAAAGCTTCCGTGCTGTTTTCTCAATATTCGCGTAGGCGGGTAGCGCTCGATGCAGATGGTGCCTACAGTAGGGAAACTCTCGGCGCGCGAACTCAACAATACCGGCCTCGACCAGCGGACGAAGGTGTTGCACACATAGGATGGTTCCGCCAAGAAAGTCGCGGACGCCGAACTCGTCCTCTGAACCGCGAAATATTCCCAACGGCAGCGGCACTACAGTCTTGTCGGTATAGAGCGCCGCATACCGCGCCAATAGTCTGGTCTTCACCAGTCTGCAGTCCCAATTAAAACAGCCAAAATCGCCCCTAATCGAGGCACTAGCGACAAAATTAAATGGGTCGTTGATCGACGTCATTGCGGCCGGCGCTTCAGGGGCTTGATCCAACGCAGAGTCAAGCTCATCGCGAACGGCATAGACATCCGTCATTGGCCAGTCGTTGACAAGTTGTTCCACGGAATCGGTCGATACAAGTCCGTGGTTTTCTAGGATCTCCAGTATGCGATTCATCGCAGCAATCGTTTAGATGTTTCTCGCCCACGCATCGATTTGGCATCCCACCGCATCTAAACCTTGACAACAATTCACTCACATCCTATCATGCGAGTGAAGGCAATCATAAGCACATTGATTCAAAAGCACTTATTTGATTTACGGGGCCGCTCCAACGGCTCCAAAGTGAGTTTAGAGGAGAAGAAAATATGGCCAAGATTATTGGGATTGACCTTGGAACCACCAATTCTTGCGTGGCGGTGATGGAGGGCGGCGAGCCCAAAGTGATCGCTAATGAAGAAGGAGGGCGGACTACTCCGTCCGTGGTGGGGTTTACCAAGACTGGGGAACGGTTGGTGGGGCAGGTCGCGAAGCGGCAGGCGATTACCAATCCGGAGAACACGGTTTATTCGATCAAGCGCTTTATGGGGCGGCGCTTTAACGAAGTTACGGAAGAGATCAAGATGGTGCCCTATAAGGTTGTTCAGTCGGGCGACCATGTGGCGGTGCTGGCGCAGGGCAAGGAGTACACGCCTCCGCAGATTTCGGCGCTGATTTTGCAGAAGCTGAAGAAGGCGGCGGAAGACTACCTCGGCGAGAAAGTGACCGAGGCGGTCATCACGGTCCCCGCTTATTTTAATGATGCCCAGCGGCAGGCCACCAAAGATGCCGGGCAGATTGCCGGGCTCGATGTGAAGCGCATTATCAATGAGCCGACGGCGGCGGCGCTGGCTTACGGTCTCGACAAGACGAAGGACGAGATGATTGCCGTCTACGACTTTGGTGGCGGGACGTTTGACATTTCCGTGCTGGAAGTTGGCGAGGGCGTGATTGAGGTGAAGGCCACCAACGGCGACACGCATCTGGGCGGCGACAACCTGGATCAGCGGCTGGTTGATTGGCTGATCGACGAGTTCAAGAAGGATGAAGGTTTAGATCTCAGAGGCAAAGGGAATGAGATGGCGTTGCAGCGGCTGCGCGATGCGGCTGAGCGGGCGAAGATTGAGCTTTCCACCACCATGGAGACCGAGATCAATCTGCCGTTCATCACGGCGGACGCCTCGGGTCCGAAGCATCTGGTGAAAAAGCTGACGCGGGCGAAGCTCGAAGGCATGGTAGAAGACATCATTCAGCGCTCGGTAGGTCCGTGCAAGCAGTGCTTGAAGGATGCGGGCGTGGACGCCAGCAAGATCCAGGAAGTGGTGCTGGTCGGCGGGCAGACGCGTATGCCGCGCATTCAGGCGCTGGTGAAGGAGCTGTTTGGCAAGGAAGGCCACAAGGGAGTGAATCCTGACGAAGTCGTAGCGATCGGTGCGGCGATTCAGGGTGGCGTGCTCGGCGGCGAAGTAAAAGACCTGCTGCTTCTGGACGTGACTCCGCTGTCGTTGTCGATTGAGACTTTGGGCGGCGTGGCTACTCCGATGATTCCGCGCAACACGACGATTCCTACGAAGAAGACGGAAACGTTCTCGACCGCGGCCGATAATCAGACTTCGGTTGAAGTGCACGTGCTGCAAGGTGAGCGGCCGATGGCGGCGCAGAACCGGACTCTGGGCAAGTTCCACTTGACCGGAATTCCGACGGCTCCGCGAGGCGTGCCGCAGATCGAAGTGACGTTCGACATTGACGCCAACGGCATTTTGAACGTGACCGCGAAAGACACGGCCACGGGCAAGGACCAGAAGATCACGATCACGTCGTCTTCTGGATTGTCGAAGGAAGAGGTCGAGCGTATGGCCAAGGAAGCCGACGCACACGCGGCGGAAGACAAGGCTCAACGCGACGCGATCGATGCCAAGAACCAGCTCGACAGCATGGTCTACAACGTCGAGAAGATGCTGCGCGACAACGGCGATAAGATCTCGGGATCGGATCGCGGCGATGTGGAGAACGCAATCGCCGACGCCAAGAAGGCGCTGGAGTCGAATGACAAGGCGCAGATGGATAAGGCTCGCGAGGTGCTGACCAAGGCTTCGCACAAGTTGGCCGAAGAGATGTACAAGGCGGCGCAGGCGAAGGGTCCGGCGGCAGGCGGGCCAGGTGGCGCTCCGACGGACGGAGCTGGAGCGGGCGCGAACGGCAGCGGCAGTCAGAAGAAAGATGAAGGCGTGATCGACGCTGAGTATGTGGATGTGGAAGATAAGAAATGATCGCGTTTAGCGGGGCGTCTGAGCCCCGCTGCGATCATCCCGAGCGGAGTGAGGGATCGGCTGTCAGCTTTCAGCCGTCAGCTTTCGGCTTGAACCGTGTGGCGCGGGCACTCTTGCCCGCGCCACCGTTTGTAGGTGGGTTGAACTTTTCTGGGGGAGGGGGGACGAGATGGATTTCCAGGTTCACGAGCAAACTTATTTTCTGAGTCTCGCCGAAGACGAGAAGCAGTGGCTGGTTTTTGTGGATACACCGACGGGGGCGCGGCCGATTCCGGTTTACGTGGACGCCCCGGAGCTGCGCTCGTCGATTCTGGTGCGAGAAGAAAAGCAGAGGATACCGAACTAAGAGACTGTATTAAGGATTGTCATCCTGAGCGAAGTGAGTGCTTCGCGAAGCGAAGCACTCACGCAGTCGAAGGACCCCTTTAGTCATACCGGCGAAATAGGCTTAGCGAGGAATTTTTGCGAATGCCGGCGTTGCGGTGGGAACTCCCCGATGCGTTCGCAGTGAGGATAAGAGGCAAGGGATCCCCTTCGGCAAGCTCAGGGCAGGCTTTCGACTGAGTTTCCCTTCGCTAGTCGCGGAGGGAAACTTTATTCTGGATGACAAACTGTTCTAATGGCCACTACATCAAAGAAAGACTATTACGAAATCCTCGGCGTGAAGAAATCCGCGTCGGCGGAGGAGATTCGCAAGGCATTTCGCAAGCTGGCGCGCAAATACCATCCTGACGTCAATCCTGGGGACAAGTCTGCGGAGGAGAAGTTTAAGACGCTCTCCGAGGCGAACGACGTTCTCAGCGATCCCAAGAAGCGGAAGATCTACGACCAGGTCGGATTCTATTCGGACAACATTGATCCGGCGACTGCGGAAGCTTATGCGCGGGCTGGCGGCGGAGCGGGGGATGGATCGCCTCAGGGATTTCCGGGCGGTGGGAATGCGGGACAGGGCGTTCCTTTCGATTTTGGCGGATTCGACTTTTCGGACTTAGCAGACAACGCGAGTCGCGGCAGACGAAGCGGCGGTGGCGGCGGATTTCGCGACATCTTCTCGGGAATTTTCGGCGGGGGACGGGGAGCGGCAGCCGAGACTGGACCGGAAGCCGGCTCTGATCTCGAGTATCAGGTCAACGTGCCGTTCTGGACGGCGATTCGCGGCGGCGTGATGCGGCTCAATATTACTCGGCAGGATGTTTGCTCGAATTGCCACGGGCAGGGCTACATCGAAGCGCCGGGGAAGTGTCCGGAGTGCGATGGCACCGGGCAGATCACGCAGACCGGCGGGCGTATGAAGTTCAATGTGCCGTGCCCGCGTTGCCAGGGGACGGGCAAAAATATTTCGACGTGTCCTACTTGTCACGGTGAGGGCACGGTCAGCCGGACTGAGCCGCTGGAAGTGCGCATTAAAGCCGGGACGCGCGATGGACAGCGTATCCGGCTGGCTGGCAAAGGGAATGCTGGATCGCATGGCGGCATGGCCGGCGATTTGTATGTGATTATTCGAACGGAGGAGCACCCCGTCTTCCGGCGTGA